>Ga0115001_10001732_pt1 | contig 16842 bp, 16 predicted proteins | sample ArcticOcean_MG_C_12_FD_89869 | JGI IMG/M metagenome (GOLD analysis project Ga0115001, IMG submission 89869) | Marine microbial communities from western Arctic Ocean - ArcticOcean_MG_CB8_130 | ecosystem: Environmental > Aquatic > Marine > Oceanic | place: Arctic Ocean: Canada Basin | collected... | reverse complement strand
TAATGAGCTCATTAATAATTTAAATGTTTTAGATTTTTTATTAAAAAAGTATAAAAAAGTATTGCGAAGTTCTTTATGAGTAATAAGCTGTCTTTTGTAGACACCATTATTTAAAAAAGAGTCATTACCACTTCTATAATGAACTAGTGGTATATTTAAAAAAGCCCAATACGGATCCTTTTTTAATACTAATCCGACTAAATTTATTATTATCCATGGATTTAAGAAATTTTTCATATCTTGAGCAGTAATTACATTTATAACTTTTTTTCTATTAATTATTTGACCAGATAGAAAGCCTAAATGATGACCAATTTCTTCGAAAGTATCTTCTATAGAATTGAATTCAATGAAGCGCTCTTTGATTTTTGTTCTAGTCGGTCTCATGCTCTTTATTTTATAAGACATTGTTTTATCAAAAAAAGTATACCCGACACTTAATCCTGAGATATTTTTTCTATCATTTAAAAAATGCGATACATCATTTATAGCATCCTTATGAAGCAAATCATCATCTGACATCATCCAGCAGTAATCACCTTTTGCACAATTTAATGAATTAATTACATCTAAAGCTATGCCATTATGAGTTTCTTGAAAAAAATATTTAATAAAATTAAATTTTTTACTTAAATTTAATATCATTTCTTTTGTGTCATCTGATGAGTTTCCATCAATGATTACTATTTCAAAGGGAGGCACAGATTGATTTAGAATACTTTTAATACACTTCTCTAGTAGATCTTTTCTATTTCTTGTAGGTATGCATACCGATATATTAATATTTTCAATAGATTTAGGCATAATTAATTTATCTGGCTTTAAAGTATTTAAGTGACATGTTTGCTTTATGTAAAATAGGAACAAAAAATTTATCTAATTTAAAGAAATGTATAACACTAATAGTATTTATGAAAAGCTTATGATATCCGGTCTTTAGCAATAATATTTTGATCTTTTTCCAATCTATATAGTTTATAGATAATCGCAACTTAATAATTCTTAACATTCCATGTTCTTTTTTCATATTATTAATAAAAGCTTTTTTAATAATTAAATCATCTTCAAAAATCTGCTCAGATAATTTTAAATAGCCCTCAAAATCAATGAGATACCTCTTTAGTATGCCTGATGAAGAGTATGAATCATTAAATGATCTGTTCTTCAATAAAGTCTCTGGTATGTATTCAACAATATATTTTGATAAAAATTGAGTTGGTCGCAAAAGTTTATAAACGTGGTTATACCCAAAAACATAACCATTAAGATGATCATCAGATTTAAACCAATTAGTTCTTTTAAATACTATTGCTGGCATAAAACATAACAATGCATTATTTGAAGTGGATGCATCTACATATTCTAAAAAAGATTCTTTTATGGCAATATTAAAAATATTAGTTTTTCTATAATTATTTAAAAAATTTGATGCTCCGAAGATATTAAGATCTTTATCGCAAAATAATATATTCATGATGTACAAATCATGTTTTGATCTAATTTTTTCTAATACTATTTCAATGGCACCATCTACCAAGGTATCATCATCTGACATAAGCCAACAATAATCTCCTTTAGACTCTTTAACCGCCTGAGAAACATCAAGATCCATGCCTATAAATGAATCACTTTTCATATACTTAACTTTAAGACCTTTAAGAATATATTCATCAATAATATCTTTGGTTATATTTTCCTTACTGCCATCAACAATAATAATTTCTATTTCAGGAGAATTATTAATTATTAAAGAATCTAGTGTATCTTTAATAAAATCTTCTCTGTTAAGAGTTGGTATGCATATAGATAACTTCATATGTAAATTTGTTTAAGGCTTAAGATTGTTAGAGTTAGCTGAGATCATAAAAAAAATCATTATATAGAAAATTGGAAGATACCATACAAATCCCATCAATATATATATTGATAACTGTAAATAGAAAGATATTAATATTCCATGAATTATCGGAAGCGTTAGCATCTTAGCTTCATAACTTCCAGATTCTTTGATTTGATTAATATAATTTTTAGTAATCTTAATTAAATATATAACTAAAATTAGAAAACTACAAAGGCCTAAAATTCCAATATTAGATAAAAGAAAAATTAAAAGATCTGAAGATGTAACATTTCCCATTCCAAGACCTAAGATGGGATAATCAAGAAAATGAAAATATGCTTTTTCAATAAAAAATATTCTTTCGATCATGGACCCAGAAATTAATTTTTCAATAAATACAATTGATAGAAAGTTATTAATAAATTCTAATTGGGACAAAGCGAAAATAAAGATTGAGAGCACGGAAAACAGTAAAATACTCTTTAAGATAAAGTTAAATGGATTTTTTGAATGAAGATTTAAATAGGTCAAAAATATAAAAATTACTAAACCGCCAATACCTGTAGTAGAAAAAGAAATAAGGATTGTTGATATTATTATAACAATCATTAGAGTGCCCCAAAACTTTTTAAATAAAGGTTCGCCGTAGAAATTTGTAACATAAAGAATTGGAAGCGCTGACAGTAAGAAGCATACAAAATGGCTTGGTTCCTGAGTAACTGAATATATTCTTCTAATAATTCCATTATTTCCAGTAATTTCTGAATCAGATACCCTTAAATCCTCTGGCATAGTATTGAAAATATAACTTGGATACTCTATTCCCACAACCCAGCAAATATATTGAAAAATACCCCACAAGCTAATTATAAAAATTGAAATAATATAGGTAGTTAAAAATGACCTCAATCTAATAAGGGTTGTTTTCTGCTGAAGTAGAAAAAATATTAGCAATATCCCTATAAATAAAGGAAATAGTTTTTTAAAAGATGAAATTGAAAAAATTAAGGGCATTAAAGGATAGCCCTTTTTAGAATCAATTGAGTGAATATAGTACTGTCCATCAATCAAAGCTGGTGTTAGAAGTGAAATACAGCATATCGTTAAAAATAAAAAACATAATGTAAGAGCTACTGCTTGGGTTTTATCTGAAGGCCAAAACAAAGTTCCTCTATACAATATAAACAGCGTTTGCTTAAAAAAGAAAAGTAGGCAAAGAAATTGAAAAGCTGAAATTGGAACACCAGAACTAAGGTTTAAAATAGAAGTAGCGGAAAAGGGTATAGAGAATATTATAGCTTTTATAAGTAAATCAGATTTTTGAAAAAAACAATAAATACCATATGGAATAATAAAGAAAGAAGATAAAGTTAAAACCATTTATATGACCGAATTAGCGTCTAAATCAATGATCACATTTTCAAGCTGAGCAGATGATTTAAAAAAAATATCATCTTTATCAATTTGATCCTTTAGCCCGCCTGCTTCAGAGACAATACAGGTTTTATTATATATTTTAGCTCTTCCTAAAATTCCTGAATTTGAAATTTGTCTATATGGAAAAATAATAAAGTCTGATATAAATATCCAGCTATCTTGTTCTTTCTCTTCCATAAAATAGTCTATATAAATAAAATTATCCAATTGATTAGACAAGTCTTGAATCTTATTATTAAAATTTAAAACAGCTAAATCGTTTCTGTCCCTTATTGAAGTCAAGCATAACAACAAAGAGTTATCTAGATTATTATTTTTAAAAATCTCTATAGGAATATCATAGCCCTTGTTAGGATGAAGAAAACCTGTCATCAAAAAGATTTTTTTATTGAGGTCAATGCACTTATGTTTTTTAAGTTTAGAAACTTCTGGAAAGTTATATTTTATAAAATATTTATTAACTGGTTGAATGGATGATTGTAAAATTTGCAACCTAAAGAAGAACTTCTTTTCAAAACTATATTTTTCTGTCTCTGTAAAGAAAACTGCATGACTGACGTTACTCCATACAATAAAGCTTAGCTATCTTTGGTATAAAAATTTAGATAAAGGTGGCTCATGAAATATTAGCTTAAGTTTCTTAAAGAATAGAAATAAAATAAGAAATGAGATTAGCGGAAGAAAATTAAAAAATCTAAGAAAATTTTTACCTACATAAAAAAATTGTTCTGGTGTGAAGTGGATGTAAACATCATTAAATTTTGATTTAAAGCTTAAGAGTTTTAGGGGTCTTAGCAATCCTTTTAAATTCTTTGTAATATCGCCATTACAATCACTATATGAAAGGACTTTCACATTATGACCTTCCTCTTCGAGTTTCTTTTTAAACTGTACAATATGTGTTGCAATCCCACATTTTCTTGGAGCATACGGCCCGATTAATAAAATATTCTTAGACACTTAAATATTTCCTCATAAGTGATGTGTATTGTGGAATAATATTTTTTTCTATCAAAATATTATTCTTTATATTGGCACTTTTACCAGCTTCTATATCAGAAATAGAATCTCCGATTAAAAAAGACATTTGTGGATCTATGTTATGTTTCAGAATCGCTTGATTTATCAAGCCTGGTTCCGGCTTTCTGCAATCACAAGGCTTGGTGCTAAATTCTGGATGATGAAAACAAGAAAATACATCATCAATTATAATATTTTTCTTAAAAAACTCACTTAACATATAATGATTAAGTTTAGTAAAGTCTTTCTTTGTAAAAATCTTTCTTGCCACTCCTGCTTGATTAGTTACAACTATTAATTTGTAACCTGCAGATTGAAAGTTTTTACATAAACTAAATATATCTTCATTGATAAAAAAATCTTGTATTTTATATATATAGCTTCCGTATTTATTAATAACACCATCTCGGTCAAGAAACAAAGCTTTATTTTTTTTCATTTCAATATTTCTCTTGCTAATTTGTAATCTTCAGGAATGCCAATATCTATAAAAAAACTATCAGATTTATAGCCACCAAAATCATACGTCATATTATTTTTTTCTAAAAAATCATTTTCAAATGAAAAAATATCCCTTGAAGGTAATGCATTTAAGATATGGCTTGAAGTTAAATAAATACCACCATTAATTAAGCCGTCATCTAGATATTGCTTTTCATTAAACTGAATTACTTTATTATTTTTATCCAAATTTATACACCCGTATCTATCAAATTTATACATTTTTTTTAATGCAATACTTATTAGAAAATTATTATGCATATGCCACTCATTCATTTGTTTAAAATTAATATCAAAAAAGGTATCTCCATTTAAAATAAAGATATTTGACTCATTTTCTAAAGTATTCAACGCTTGCTTGATAGCTCCCCCTGTTCCTTTAGGTGTTTCTTCGTGAGAGTAAGAGATATTTATATCCTTATATTTAGTAGAAAAGTATTTTTTGATAACGTCAGAGTTATATCCAGTAGATAAAATTACTTTCTTAAAACCATTTTTATTTAGATTAAAAAGCAGTTTCTCTAAAAAAGGCTTATCACCAATTGGAGCCATAGGTTTAGGCATTGATCCCACTTCAGATTGAAGTCTTTTACCCTTTCCGCCAACTAAAATTATTGCAATCATGATAATTTATTATTTATAGTGACATTATAATGCTCTTATTTAGAGAGCGTCTATTAAATAATTTTGAGGGCTAACATGGTATAAAAAAGAAATTACAAATATATCTAGCAGAACCTAAGTTATCTTTATTCTGGTGGGTGTCAAAACAAAATTCATCATAAGATTTTTTAATTTTATTTTCATAAAAAAAACATTTATAGCCAATAGAAATAAGCAGTTGAATAGTTTCATGCGCTTTCATTCCAGAATGTCGTTTCTCAATTTCAATTAATATAAGAGGTTTATTTTCAGAAATAGTTTTCAAGCCACCCTCAATAACCTCTGCCTCATGACCCTCAACATCAATCTTGATAAAATCAATATTTTTTAAATTAAAGCTATCAAGGGTTCTTTTATTAATCTTAATTTTTATCATTGCATCAAATTCATTCGACAAACTTGCATAGCCATAATTAAGGATGTCTTTATTTGCAATTTTAGGCACTGAAATATATGCCTCTTCCGATATATTTGATAGAGCATAGTCATGTAAAACTATCTTTTCATTTTTATTAGAATACTCCCTAAGATCTTCTGAGATAACTAAGATCGGTTCAAAAGCATGAACATTGTTAAATATTTTTGAACAATAATCGGAGTAGAAACCTATATTTGCTCCTATATCGATAGCAGTATCAGCTTTTGTAACAAATTTTGAGATTTGATACATTTCATAATCATGCATTCTTAGGAATGATGATTTATAGAATTTAAGATTTAAGGAATTTATCACGATTTATTAATATGCTTAGTTTCTTTATTATAATAGTTAATTGGTTCGTTCCAATAAAAAATAAGGCTCTATCAAAAAGATTTGTGTAGTTTTTGAAGTAAACTATTTTGATATATTCGGTCACCTCTGTATTATCTTTAATTTTTTGATTTCTAAATGTCACTATCAAATCTTTTTTGTACTTTAGTAAAGCCTTATCCAAAAGCTCTTGATGATCTTTTAAAATCACTTTAATCCAATCGATTAATTTTGATAAACTTTGAACATGCGATTCTTGAAGTGATAGATTTTGTCCGTGCTCATGGTATTCAATTAATGGTTTATTAATAAAGGATACAAGGCCTTCCATTTTTAAACATAACTTTAAAAGTAATCCGAAGTCTGTTGAATTATCTATATCTGGATATCCGTTAATATCTCTAATATCATTGACACGTAAAATTGATGCAGACGGAAAAGCCGATCGTATTCCAAATAAATTATTTTTAATAAAATCAATTCCTCTTTCATGTTTAGGAGCTACTTGGCTATACTTATTTAAAGATTTATTATTTTTAAAAAATTCTACTTTTGAGTAAGCAAAAATTATTTTATCGCTTGAGCTAATGCTTCTAAATAACAAAGAAACTAATTTATAATTTGGTATATCATCATCTGATAATAAGATAAAAAACTTACCTGATGCTTTTGAAAGACACTCATTGAAATTGTTTCTCATTCCAATATTTTTATTGTTCCTATAATAATTAATCCTATTGTCTTGAATGTTTAAGACTAAAGATTTAGTGTCATCAGTAGAGTTGTTATCACAAACTATAACTTCAAGATTATAGTAGTCTTGAAGCAGTATATATTTTAGAGTTTTTAGTAATTTTTCAGCTCTATTGAACGTAGGTATCCCGATTGTTATTAAAGGGTGGTCCTTGCTATTATTCATAAGTTATTGTGTATTTTTTTTCTTGCTTGTATGATTGCTTGAAAACCATAGTAGTCCCATGTGCCTCTTAAGACCTTTTTCTTTAAAGCAGAAAATGGTTCAAGAAAGAAACCTATTAAATATCCAAAAAAAGGCTTGTACTCTTTGCTCTTATAAATTATTTCAAATTTGCTATCTTTAATTGTATTTAGTATTTTATTAAAGTCTGGTGGTTCATTATTGTGAGTATCATCATCATAAAAATTTAATGTGCCCTCTCGAGATGGAAAGTTAACTGACTTCTTTGTAGGAAAACTCATATATAAAAAACCACCCTCCTTAATACAACTTAGAATATTGACAACCACTTCTTCTGGATCATCACAGTGCTCCATATTGTGTGCAGATATTACTAAATCAAATTTAGGACCTAGTTCTTTTATAGTTTGTGAAAAACTATCTGGTTCAGAAATAATGTATTCCTGCATTAAAGATTTGCTGACTTCATCTTGATTAAGATCTGTTATATCGATTCCTGTATATATACATTTAGGTAGGATAGATTTTATTTCAATAACAGACTTGTTGCCACAACCAACATCTAAAATTTCTGCGTTATCTTTTATAAGACCACTTCCCAAAAAAGAAGACTTCACATGAGGACTTATTAAACTACCAATAATTTTCTTTAATATCTTCTTACGCATTATTTGTTCCTAAAAAGTTGCCTATATTAAACTTATACCTTTTAAAAATATAAAGTGGCCACATCCAGTTATTATAAATTAATTGAACTATCGCGGGTGATATCAGAAGAGACCATATACCCAAATTAGTATAATTTATTAAAATTAATGATGAAATGATCACTCCCAAGCCAGATAGAATTGCTGATTTCATAAAAGGAATTTTATTTTCGCTTGCAATAAACCCGCTAAACATTGAATGATTAGTTTCAAGAAATAAATAGATACTCATAAATACCAGCATGCTCTGGCTAATTAAAAGATTTGTTTCCATAAACTTATTGGCTAACTGAGGAAGAAGTAAAACTATTAGCATGGAAGTTATTATATAAATAAGCCAGCAAGATCTTGCGCTTAAAATAATAATCCTTTTTGCAGCATGAAAATCTTTAAAAGATAGAGCTTGATTAAATTCAGGTAAATAGGTTTGATATGGCGTCATTGATAAAGCAGATATAACTGCAAATATTTGAATAACCAAGCCATAGCTTGCTGTAACCTCTAAACCAAAAAAATATGAACAAAGCAATATGTTTGATTGAAGAATTGCATATGCTCCGAGCGAAACAACCCCTAAACGCCATGAGTTAAACCATAGTTTATTAAATAAATTCTTATCTAACTTTTTAAGAATACTAGAGGTTAATTTAAGATTAATTTTATTTAAAGATTTAAGAAAATAGAATTTTGAGAGAAGTCTAAGAATAAAACCACTTAGTGTATAAGCGCATGCTACACCAATTAAGCCTAGAGAAAAATATAGAAGTATTATTGAAATAGTTATAAATACTAATTTCGAGTAAACAAGTGACTGTTGAGAGTGCTTTATTTCTCCAATTCCTTTCAGTAATGGCGTCCAGAAATTAAAAGCTATATTAAGAAAAATGCCAAATGAAAATATAAACCAGGACAATAGTAAATAACTAGTATTTATATCAGATGCAACCTTATATACATATAGAGTTCCTATAGAAAGAATAAAAACTAAGGCAAAGACTGCTATTAATAGATAAATTTTTCTTGATATATCAACAAGGTTGATTAAAAGCTTTAGGTTTGGCTTGCCCTTCTTAAAAGATGAGGTTATCCCTTTAGATTTTATTTCTTCAGCGCCAGACCATATATACGATGTATTTCGAAGAATGCTGGGTGAAAGGCCAAAATCAACCAGATTAGCTAACATTGCTATTGATAAAAACGTGAACCATAATCCCACCTCATTTAGAGGTAAAAAGAATAAAATAAATGGCAAAACTAATATATTTGAGCCAATGCTAAGACCATAAGCAAAAAAACTCCAAGTAAAATCTTTTCTACTAGCTTTAATTAGAAGCATTACGAAATATCGTTAGGTTTTGAAATAATTTTCTTCTGTTCTCCATTTCTCATCAATTTTTTTCCAAAATGGATTGATCCTTTAGCATTAAAAAGTTTCCATTGATTTAATGCAAAATCTTTTAAAGTACTTGGCTTGCCAGATGCTATATGAGAGTATCTTATAACTCCATTTTTTGGAATATTTTTTGTTTCTACTTCATTTATTAATTTTTCAACTATTAAAGTTACTGGCACAAAATCTCTAATTTGTTCGCCTGTTGACATTTCAAAGTCTTGTCCAGAAATAGCAGCTTTTTTTAAGGACGGCCAAAATCTTGATTCTTTTTCACCTTCTCCATAGGCCTGAAAGATTCTCATATAAGATAAGGAAATATTCTTCTCTTTTGCAAAAGCTGCGAAAGCGATAGATGCACAAGCCTTAGAAACTGGGTAAGATAATGACGGCTTCAATTCATTTTTAATACCATAGACACCAGTCTCAGAATCACCATATTCAAAACATGAGCCAGTTACCAGAAAACGCTTAATTCCTGATTCATAAGCTACTTTAAATAGTTTACTGGGAGCATAAACATTCCAATAAATACATTCTTCAAGTGAATCATAGGGGGTATTAGCAGAATGAGCAGCAAGATGAACTAAAATATCATGATTTTTTAGAGCCTTATTGCTAATATTATCTAAATTTCCGTTAACCCATGTTAATGATTTAGATGATATTTTATTAAATTTACTAGTATCTCGCTTAAAAGCAGTAATTTTATGACCATTTTCTAAAGCTTTAATTAAGAAATGACTGCCAATAAAGCCTGTTGCACCTGTAAGAAAGATATTCATTTTTATTTTTTAAATGGAGAAATGAATTCCAAAAAATCTATAAATGAACTATCTCTTTTGGATATATTAGGATTTTTAAGATTTAATTTATCAGCAAAATATCTATAATTAAAACCATCATCGCTTTCAGGATGGTACTTTGAATCAGTTTTATAGACTAAAGTTGAGTCATCTTCTTCAGAAAAAAATCCATGCGCTATGCCCCTTGGGAGATAAATAGCATCAGATCTATCATTTCCTAACCCAAGTTTAACTGTTCCAATCTCTCCATATGTAATGCTATCAATTCTAATATCAATAAAATAATCAATAACTTTTCCAGAAATACAATAGACATATTTATTATGATCATGAGGTGGTTTTTGAAAATGAAACCCTCGAAAAACATTTTTATTTGATGAGCTGTAATACTCCTCTTCTAAACTAAAATTTTTTAAATCAGTTTCTATTAACATATCTCTATTAAATGTTTTTACAAACGCTCCTCTATCATCAATGTGTTTTTGAAAGTTAATAGCAAAGCATCCTTCAATATTAGTGTCAGTAATTTTCATTTTTGATATTTAGACAGGAAATTACTAATATCATTCAGGCATAAATCATAAGCATTAGAATTTTCTTTATAGAAATTTTTATACCATAGTGAGGTTATTTTTATAGTTTCATTTATATCAAAAGCGGGTTGCCAATTAAGTTTCGTATCAGCTTTGCTGATATCTAGCTTTAGGATTTTTGACTCATATGGGTTTGAACTGTCTTCAAGATGCTCAATGGAGCCCTTAAAATCCCAATGCTGTACAAATTTGTTTGCCATCGTCGAAACATCAATAAACCCTTCCTCATTTGGGCCAAAATTCCATGAACTATCATAGCCATTATTTTGATAAAGATTTTGGGCTAATAGTAAATAGCCAAATAGTGGATCTAGTACATGCTGCCATGGCCTTATCGAACCTGGAGATCTTATAATTGGATTTTCTGGAATATTAAGAGATTTAACTATATCCGGTATGAGGCGATCATCTGACCAATCACCTCCACCTATTACATTACCAGCTCTTGCGGTTGCTATTTTACACGAAGAATTTTGAAAAAAAGATTCTCTATATGACGATGTAACTATCTCAGAACATGCTTTGCTAGCGCTATAGGGGTCTTTACCACCTAAAGGATCATCTTCTTTAAAAGGGAGGCCAATCTCTTCATTTTTGTAACATTTATCAGTGGTTATATTGACAAAAGATTTAATGGAAGAAACTTCTCTGGTTACCTCTAATATATTTGCTGTACCAAGAATATTGGTCTGAAATGTATCTCTTGGATTTTTGTATGATTCTCTTACTAATGGCTGTGCTGCCATATGAAAAACAATATCTGGGCGACAGGATTCAATCGAATTTTTTAAAGAACTATAATCTAATAAATTTCCTATAGTGCTTGTAATTTTTTCTTCAAGCTTCACTTCATTATATAAAGAGGTTTGATATAATGGCTCTAGCGCATACCCATATACATCAGAACCTAAGTTCTTTAATAAGATGCTCAACCATGAACCTTTAAAACCGGTATGACCAGTAATAAAAACTTTTTTTTGCTTCCAAAAATTAAAATCTATTTGCACTTTCTTACCAAGTCTTCCAAGGCGCCCTTGAGTTTTTCCAAAGACTCTCTAAATACCTTTTATCTCTAAGAGTATCCATTGGTTGGAAAAAATCATTATGCACATATGCATTAAGTTCATTATCTTTAACAAGATTTTTTACAGGATCTTGTTCCCAGACTGTGCTGTCATCTAATATATAATTTAAAACTTTTGTTGAAAGAATAAAATAGCCACCATTAATAATTCTTTCTCCAATTGCAGGTTTTTCATCAAAATTTGTAACTTTTCCATCTATAATTTTTAAACTTCCGAATCTTGCTGGAGGATTACACGCTGTTACAGTTGCAAGAGATTTCGATTGTTTATGCGACTTTATTAATTCATTAATATCTATATTAGCTAAACCATCACCATAAGTCATAAGAAAATCTTCATCGTCATTTAGGTAGTTTCCTACTCTTTTTATTCTTCCACCAGTCATAGAGTCCAAACCAGTTTCAACCAAAGTTATTTTCCATTTTTCAGCTCTTTCTTTGTGAACTACCATTGAGTTGTTCTGTATATCAAAAGTTACATCTGACATATGCAAAAAATAATTTGAGAAATATTCCTTGATGACATAACCTTTATAACCTAGGCATATAACAAAATCATTAATACCATATGATGAAAGGTACTTTAGAATATGCCATAAAATTGGCCTACCACATATTTCAACCATAGGCTTAGGTAAAGAATGAGTTTCTTCGCTCAACCTTGAGCCTAACCCTCCAGCAAGTATTACGGCTTTCACAGGTTAGTCCTTTGCTCTTTCAATAATTGTAAGTTTGGGTAGGGGCAGAATTAATGAAAAATTACTAAATGCCTCATTTTCTAAAAAGAAATTCTTAAAATGCCATGGAAGAATAAACAAATAATCTGGTTTACTATCTAATAATTCTTTTTCAGAAACAATTGGAATATTAGTTCCTGGTGTGGTGCATCCAAATTTATTTGGATTTACTTCACCAATGCAATCTAAATGATCAGACGTTATTCCATAATGCTGTAAAAGAACGTTACCTTTCGTGCTTGCACCAATGCCAACCACTCTCTTACCTTCAGATTTTAGTTCAAGAAGCTTATTTAAAGTTTCCTCTTTAAGAGAATTAATTCTAGCGTTAAATTGAATATATTCATATTTCCAATCTTTTTTACTTTCATTCATCAATACTTCCTTTACAGCATTAGATTGAATATATTTTCCATCAGGATGACCGACGGTAACGCTAAAAGAACCTCCATTTATATCATTAAAGTCTATATCTTTAATCTCAAGTAAAGCTTTGTCACAAATATTTTTTATATCTTGAAGTCTGTAATATTCAATATGCTCATGGCAAATAGTATCAAACGAGTTAGTATCAAGCATGAGTGGCATATAGCTTTGCTCAAGGCACCATAACCCATCATCTATCAAATTCTTTGCAACCTCAGTAGCAAAAAATACCGGATCAGGCAGATCATAAAAACATGAATAACTAGATATTAGTTTTGCTTTTCTTCCTTGTAAAATATTTTCAAGTTGAGGGGATGGGAAAAAATCAGGAACTAGCGTTGAATTACAATCATCATATTTTGATTGAAATTTTTTCCCTGTAAAGTCTACTCCAATCTTAGTAATAGAATTATTAAAGAATGTTAAAGTTGTTGCATCGTTACTACCAATATCAATAACAATATCATTATGTTTTAAGTCTAGTATATCTATCATCTTTAAGGCTTTCGATTGAAGATGATCTACCATGGAGGCATTTAAAGCAGATTCATAACCATAACCTTCACCATATAATAAATCTAAGTCATAAATTTCATTTATCTGAGTAAGTCCGCAATCTGAACACATAGAAAGAGACATATTATACTTTCCAACTGATGATCCGTTTTTTATAAATGCGCCTGTTAAAGCTTGATTACCTAAATCAATAACTGTTTGAAGGTTAACTGAGTTACAAACTCTACATTTTTCATTAATTTTAATAGTGTTCATATTATTTATCCTTTTTAAATTTAATATATCTTTTATGCCTAATTAATAATCTTAATAATTTTGTTAAATCATACTTTAAGTACTGTCTAAGATCGGGGTCCATTTTATCTGGATCTAAATACACATATGTCTCTTCAGATGCCCTATCTTTTGGCATTTCAATTTCTTGCACAACATCATTATAATCTAGATTAAAGAAACTTAATGCTTCTTCAACAAAACCCTTAACAGTATTTACAGTGCCAGAACCTACTATTAAATCTTCCTTATTTCCAGATAATGCTTTATCGACTATATAGTTACAGTAATCTCCAGCATAACCCCAGTCTCTTTTTGCATTTGGAGAATACACGCAAATCTTATCAATTTTTTTATCTACATAATCAAAAATTTGATTTATTAATTTTTTGCTAAAGAAGACATCTTTTCTTAATGGGCTTTCATGGCTAAATAAAACAACACTGAAGCAATCAATATTAAACTGTTCTCTATAAACCTCTATCAAAGAATCTGAAAAAATTTTAGACGCTCCATAAATTGTTCTTGGCTTTCTAATTGATTTAGATGATTGTTTATAAGATTTATTTAATGGGAAAACTTCACTACTACTAGCTTGTATAAATTTAGTGTCAAGCTCATTAATTCTTATAGTTTCTAGCATATTTAAAACACTAATACTATTTATACCAACTAGAGATTCGGGATTATAAAACTGAGTTAAAATTCCAGCACCTGCACCAAAATTAAAAATATATTTTGGCTTAGATGAAGCTATAAAAGTATTTAGTGCCTTATAGTTGTCTAATGAAATGTTGATAATTTCATCAAAAAAACTTAGAGCTGAATGCTTTTGGATTGATTTTTCATCATCCTTATAGGATAAGCCAATAATCTTATATGCAGACTTTCTTTTTAATGATTTTGATAAAAAGTATGCATCTTGTCCTCCTGCACCGGTTATAAGAATGCTTTGGTCCATGATATTTTATTTAAATAAACGGATTGGGGTATGTTCCATTTTTTGCATAATACAAATCTGATCTCATCATTTCAGATATTAACTCATTTATATCAACAGCAGGCTCCCAATCTAATTCTTTTCGAGCTAAAGATGAATTTCCTAATAAAGTTGATACTTCTGCTGGTCTAAAATATTCTTCACTAACATTTATAATTTCATTATTATTTTGATCGACACCAACTTCATTTAAGCCTTCTCCGTGCCATGATAAATCTAAATCTACTTCTTTAGCTGCTCTAGAAACAAAGTCTCTTACACTAATTTGATGTCCTGATGAAATAACATAATCTTTTGGTTTATCCTGTTGAAGAATTCTCCACATAGCATCAACATAATCCTTAGCATGACCCCAATCTCTTAATGAGTTCAGGTTACCTAATGAAAGTTTATCCTGCGATCCAATAGAAATCTTTGATAAAGCCATTGTAATTTTTCTTGTTACGAAGTTCTCACCTCTTAAAGGTGACTCATGATTGAATAATATTCCATTTGAAGAATGCATTCCATATGCTTCTCTATAAAGTTTAGTCATCCAAAATGAATATAATTTCGCAATAGCATAAGGGCTTTGCGGATTAAAAGGTGTATTTTCATCTTGAGGAATCTCTAGAACATCCCCGTACAGTTCAGAAGTTGATGCTTGATAAAACCTAGTTGAATCCTGCATTTTAAGAGATCTCACTGCCTCTAAAATACTAGTACAGCCAACTGCATCAACTTGAGCTGTATAGGTTGGAATTACAAATGAAACAGCAACATGACTTTGCGCGGATAGGTTATAAATTTCATCTGGCTTAGTTTCATTAATTACATTTGTAACATTTGAGGCATCGGTAATATCACCATAATGTAAATATAAATTAGTCTTTTCTTGCAATGGGTCTTTATAAAAATAATCTAGCCTACTTGCGGATCCTAAATTTGAATTTCTTCTTTTGACCCCATGAACTTCATAACCTTTTCTTAATAAGAGATCAGTTAAATATGCTCCATCCTGACCAGTAATACCAAATATAATTGCTTTTTTCATGATTAGTTAAATTTTTATGTGAGTTGTTTATATTAATAGAAAGATATTATACATATATTTACATCTTGCTAATATTAGGTAATAAGTACTTAAAATATAGAGTTCTATTGTATGAATTTAATATTATTATAAAAAAGCAACTCAATACAAATGATAAAAATGCAATAGTTATACATATTATAGTTCTTTTAGGTTTCAATTTTCTTTCGGGCACAAAAGGCGAATCAATTGTCTCAAAAATAAACTCTTTACTTTTTTCTGCCAAAGAAAGAGTTTGTATATCAGACTCCATAACATTAGCTAAAACGTTTCTAATTTCTGTAATTTTTTCATCTCTTAGCTTTCCTTTTATAAAATCAATTCCTTTTTCAGCCTGATTGATCTTATTTTGTCTAATATATTCATTTACACCGGTAATTATTAGATGCAAAAAATCATTAGCAACTACCGCTGACTTATGATCAAAAGAAATTATGATAATATTTTTACTATCATCCTCCATAATATTTAGAGATTCAAGAAAAAATTTATGAGCCTCTTGAAGAGATGGCTTTACCTTAAATGGATGAGATACCTTTCTAACCCATTTTAAATTTTGCTTATCATATTTTTTTTTGTCTATAGACGTAATTCCTGAAACAGGATCATAATCTTTAGTAGCCATAAGATGTACTAAAAAATTATCTGAATAATAAAGGGTTTTAAAGAAATCTCTGCTAGTTAAAATACTAAGAGCATTTTGATCATTGCCACCAAGATTTGGAATCATGTTTCCAGAGAGTGAGCCAAGTAATCCTGAATTACCTCCAACGAGGGAAGATATACTAGAATCTTTATCACCGACAATTGATAATGCTGCACTTGACCTATAAATATTATCTAACATTAAGGTTATTGCTGCTGTTATAGATGTCATTATTAAAACAAACATAATAATAAACTTAATATTATCTAAAAGAATAGAAAAAATCTCTTTAAGATCAATTTCAGTATTATTGCTTTGTTGTTTATAAATGCTCATATATTTTTCTATTATTAGTGGTACCCGGAGCCGGACTTGAACCGGCACGCCATTGCTGGCGAGGGATTTTAAGTCCCTTGTGTCTACCAATTCCACCACCCGGGCAT
>Ga0115001_10001727_pt1 | contig 16859 bp, 8 predicted proteins | sample ArcticOcean_MG_C_12_FD_89869 | JGI IMG/M metagenome (GOLD analysis project Ga0115001, IMG submission 89869) | Marine microbial communities from western Arctic Ocean - ArcticOcean_MG_CB8_130 | ecosystem: Environmental > Aquatic > Marine > Oceanic | place: Arctic Ocean: Canada Basin | collected... | reverse complement strand
TAGACTTAATGCAGATTATTCTAGCATTGATGAAAATACTTTATTAAAAGAATACTACAAGAAAGCTAAACCACATTTAGATTCTGAAGAAATAGATTTTATAATGGAAGAAAACTTCCATTTTGATACAGACCTTGACGAAGAGCGTGACGTCAAAAGAAAAAAACTCGCTAAAAAAGAAGAGATTGCAAAAGCAAAAAACTTTTTAGAGGAAACGAAAACTAAATACTACGACGAAATCAAGTTGAGACCCGGCGTAACTCAGGACCAACAAAAAGCATTAGACTTTTTCAATCGCTACAACGAGCAACAAGATGTGGCTACTGAACAACACGAAGCATTCAAGAAAAATACTAAAGAACTATTCAATGACGAATTCAAAGGTTTTGATATAAAAGTTGGTGAAAAAAGTTATAAGTATAATATACAGAATCGTGAGAAAGTAGCAGAAAATCAATCAAACATCAATAATTTAGTTAAGAAGTTCTTAAACGAAGATGGAGATGTAGTCGATACTTCTGGTTATCACAAAGCCATGTACGCTGCTGAAAATGTTGATAAAATTGCTAGTCATTTTTACGAACAAGGAAAAGCTGACGCTGTCAAAGATGTCGTTAGTAGATCTAAAAACTTAACTGACGTTAAGGCTAGAACTAATAGTTCTGCTGAAATTAAAGTTGGTGGTTTTAAAGTAAAATCGGTTAGTGGATTTGATTCAGCAAAATTGAAAATTAAAACAAGAAAATTTAACTAATTAAAAACTAAAACTATGGCTATAAGTCCTTTATTTGGTAGTATAATCCCTTCGCAGACTCAACAGGTTTTGCCAAGCAACTACCTACAATTTAACGCTGGTGGAGCTGGTGCGAATGATTTCGCTCAACAATTCCTACCGGAAATTTATGAACAAGAAGTAGAAAGATACGGAAACCGTACTCTATCTGGATTCTTAAAAATGGTTGGCGCTGAAATGCCAATGTCTTCTGATCAAGTAATTTGGTCTGAACAAAATAGATTGCACATATCTTACACTGGTTTTCAAATCGGTGCTGATATTGCAAACGCTAATATTATTACATTACCCGCTACAGTAAGTAACGTTGTGTCAATTAATGATACAGTAGTGCTTTTAAACCCAGTAAATGGTGCAGAACAAAAATGTCTTGTGACAGCTTCTACAACAGTTGCTATTGGTGCTGCAGGTGGTCAGTTTACTGTTGCTCCTTTCGTTGGAACTGGATTAGTTGCCGCTGGATTTGTTGCTGGTCCTGTAGGTCTTGGTGTAATACCAGGTATCAAAGTATTTGTATACGGTTCTGCTTACGCAAAAGGTACAAACTTAGGTGGCGTAGCGCAAGGAATTGGCCTTCAAAATGCAAACACAAGAGTATCTGTAACTCCTCAGTTAACTCAATTTTCTAATCAACCAATCATTATTAGAGATCAGTATGTAATATCTGGATCTGATATGGCTCAAATCGGTTGGGTAGAAGTTGCTACTGAAGATGGAACTTCAGGTTTCTTATGGTATCTAAAAGCTGAGTCTGAAACTAGACTACGTTTTGAAGATTACTTAGAAATGGCAATGATTGAAGGTGAATTTAACCAAGGTGGAGCTGCTCCAGCTGTGGGTGTTTTACCAGGAACTGAAGGTTTATTTGCTGCTATCCAAACAAGAGGTAACGTAGAAGTAGGATTTACTGCTGCTAACGGACTTTCTGAATTTGATAACATTCTTAAAAACCTAGATACTCAAGGAGCTATTGAAGAAAACATGTTATTCTTACAGAGACAAACATCTCTTGATTTTGATGATATGTTAGGAGCAATATCTTGGGGTGCTCAAGGTGGAACTGCTTTCGGTTTATTCGAAAACTCAGAAGAAATGGCTTTAAACTTAGGTTTTAGTGGTTTCAGAAGAGGTTCTTATGACTTTTACAAAACAGATTGGAAATACTTAAATGATGCTTCTACAAGAGGTGGAATTACAGGTATCAATTCAGTCGAAGGTGTATTAGTACCTGCTGGAACTTCAACAGTTTACGATCAGGTTTTAGGAACTAACATCAGAAGACCTTTCTTACACGTAAGATATAGAGCTTCACAAGGTGATGATAGAAGAATGAAGTCTTGGTTAACTGGTTCTGCTGGTGGTGCATTTACTTCAACTCTTGATGCTATGGAAGTTAACTTCCTATCTGAAAGATGTTTAGTAACACAAGCTGCTAACAACTTTGTATTATTCAAAGGAATCTAATTGATTCAACATTAATGTAATTGTTACCCTCGTTGAACTAACGGGGGTAATTATTACTTTTATAAACTATTTAATTATATTATATTATGGCTAAAAAAGCTCAAGCAGAAACTGTTGAGGTTGCACCTCAAGAAGTGGCTACAAAAGTAGCACCACAAAAACTAGCTAAACCTAGTTGGGAAATTAAAGATAGAGTGTATTATTTAAAAGGAAATAAAAATCCTTTAACATTAACAATACCAGGAAAGCACACAAGAAAACATGCTTTACTTTATTTTGATCCTAAAACAGGTAAGCAAAACGAATTAAGATATGCTACAAATCAAGACTCACCACTAGTTGATGAACAAAAAGGTGAAGTAACATTAGGGCATATACGTTTTGACAATGGAACTTTAGTTGTTCCTAAACAAATGCAAAACTTACAAAGACTATTATCTTTATATCACCCTTTAAAAGGTAAGTTATATGAAGAATATAGTGCGGTAGCAGAAGCAGAAGATGAATTAGATATCTTAGATATGCAAATTGATGCTTTAAACGCTGCAAGATCTATTGAAGTAGATCACGCTGAAGCAATATTAAGAGTAGAAAAAGGATCAGTAGTAAACACTATGAGTTCTAAAGAACTTAGAAGAGATTTATTATTATTTGCTAAAAGAGATCCTATGCTATTTATTAGTTTAGCTAATGATGAGAATGTTATACTTAGAAACTTTTCAATTAGAGCTACTGAAGCTGGAATTATAAATCTTTCTGGAGACCAAAGATCATTTACGTGGGGAACTAATAATAGAAAATTAATGAATGTACCGTTTGATGAAAATCCATACAGTGCGTTTGCTGCTTTCTTAAAAACTGATGAAGGCGTAGAAATCTATAAATCTATAGATAAAAAACTATAAAAACAAGTGATACTAATATAGGGCGGTTTCGGCCGCCTTCTTAGTATAAAAAATAAAAATAATGGCGGTAAATATAAACACAGTATATACAACAGTCTTGTACATCTTAAACAAAGAGCAAAGAGGATACATAACTCCTAACGAGTTTAACAGTTTAGCTGTTCAAGTTCAAGATGAAATATTCAGTGCATATTTTCCAGATGGAAATCAATTAAATAGATTTAATCAAAATAACCAACAAAACGATACAGAGTTTTTTAACATGTTTAAAGACACTGCTTATAAACTTTATCCTTTTGAAAAAGAAGCTGCTTTTACTTTTGATACAACAAACCAAGCGTTTTACTATAACGGAACAGGTGTTGTATATAAATTAGGCGAAATAATATCTACATACATAGGTAACCCTACCTACAATTCAATAACTCAATTAACGAGTAAAAGTGATTTTTCTGTAATCACAAGATCCAAACTAACATCTCCAACAAGTCAATATCCGATTTGTCACACTACTAACGCAACTATAGCAGGTATTCCTGGCTCACAACTTATATTAAAAGTTTCACCAGTGCCTAATAGCATGTCAATAAATTGTATATTTAAACCAGTTGATCCGTCTTGGGTATTTACTTTAGGCTCAGTAGGTCAATATGTTTATAGTGCTAATCAATCAACTGACTTTGAGCTTGATATATCAGAACAAACAAACCTTATAGTAAACATATTAAAATACTGTGGTATTATAATAAGAGATCCAGAAATCATTCAGCAAGCTCAAGCAGAAGCGCAAGAAGTAACTATTAACGAAAAAAGCTAATAACATATGCCTATTCCAAACGGCGGTTTAATAACCGAAACTAACGAACAATACTACGCGGGAACGCAGATATTTACAGCTGTTGGAGCAAACCAAACCTTCACAACAACGTTTGATACTGATTTAATATTTGGTAGCTTTGATCCTGGAAATGCTGATTATGGTTTAAATAATTTTAAAGTATACATAAGCACTAACAATGGAACTCCTGATAGTTATACAGAAGTAATAACAACATATACTGTAGTAAACAATGTTATAAGTATAGACGCTGTAAACCCAGGTGATATTATAGCTGTTCAATTAAATATATTAGACGGTGGTGAGTACGGAGACAGAAATGCAACCGGAGATACTGTTGAGGAAAATTACGGAGGTTATTCTTATATAACATTAAATGACGTAATAGATAACTTTATGGTTGGTTACGTAGGTGATGGCAAATTAATACAGACATGTAAAAAATCTGACGCTGTGTTTTTTGCTAAACGTGGGTTACAAGAGTTTAGCTATGATACTTTAAAAAGTGTTAAATCACAAGAGCTAACTGTTCCACCTAGTTTAAGCGTTGTACTACCTCAAGACTATGTTAACTACGTAAGAGTATCAAGAATAGATAGCTCAGGTGTAAAACATATAATATATCCTGCGAATAACTTAACTATAAACCCTTACGAGATGCCAGTGCAAGACGCTGTTGGTGTTCCTGTACAAGATACAATTGGTGATAACTTAGAAGGAACTTCTTTAACTGAAGAAAACTGGGATAATAATTCTAGCGCTTTTAATAACTTTAATAATTCTTTGTTTGATAATTTCTTTGCTTACATGAATTACGAATATGGTTATGGATATGGTGGTCCTTTTGGACAGCGATACGGACTTGAACCTCAAGTGTCACAATCAAATGGTTGGTTTACAATAAATGATAGAGAAGGTAAGATGTCTTTTTCTAGTGGTTTAGCTGGTAGTCTTATAGTTTTAGAATATATATCAGATGGACTTGCTTATGACTTAGATACTAGAGTACCTAAAATGGCAGAGCAAGCTATGTATGCTCATCTATTGTATTCTATTATATCAACTAGAGCTGGTCAAAGCGAAGGTGTAGTTCAAAGATTTAAAATTGATGCAAGAGCAAAATTAAGAAATGCTAAAATAAGATTATCAAACATTAAGCTAGATGAAATAGTTCAAGTAATGAGAGGTAAATCTAAATGGATAAAATAATAAACTAAATGGCGCAAGTTACTAATAATTTTCTTAAGGGTAAAATGAACAAAGACCTAGATGCTAGGTTATTGCAGCCCGGGGAATACAGAAACGCGGTTAATGCTCAAGTGAGTAAATCAGAAGGTTCTAACGTTGGTTCTTTAGAAAACGTACTAGGTAACACACTTGTGTACGATTGGAACGCGCAGCTAGGCGTTACTGGATTAAAGTCTATTGGTTACTTGACTGATGAGATAAATAACACTATGTATCTTTTTCTTACTGATCATCAAATACAAAAATATGATATAGATGCCAAAAACTATATAGTTTCTTATAATTCATTAACACAAAATAGTGCAGTTTTAGTAGAAGGCGCTTTCTTAAATTTCTCTCAATTAAACCCTATATATGGCGTAAACATATTAGAAGGATTATTGTTTTTTACAGATAATAGAAATCAACCTAGAAAAATTAATGTAACTAACCCATTGGGTTACTACACTACAGAGGATCAAATATCTGTAGCTAAATATAATCCTTATCAAGCAATTGAATTTTGGAAAAGCACAAGCGTTGCTGGTGAATATGAAACAACAATGAAAGACGTTTCTAGTAAATTCTATCCTAACGGCGGTGAAGGTACAGGAGAGTGGAACGCAGGCGCTATAATAACAATAGATATAACTACTCTAAACGGTAATATACCAGTTGGAGGAAGGGTAGGTTATTTAAACGAAACAACAGGAGCTTTAGTAAAAATACCAGCGTGTAGAGTAGTTTCAGTAGATTTAAATACTTATGAAGTTACAGTGAACTCTAATACAATACCTGCTGGATCACCAACAAATGCTGTTACTTGGGTTTTTTCTTACAATCCTTATTACGAAAATAATTTTAGCGGTGACTCAGAATTTTTAAAAGATAGATTTGCTAGATTTAGTTATAGATTTCAATTTGACGACAATGAATATTCTATATTTGCTCCATTTACACAACCAATGTTTATTCCAGAACAAGATGGTTATTTTATGCGTAACAAAGATACTGGTAGCAATACTTTTAATGTAGAAGATGAAGAAGACACTTATAGAAGCACCATAGTAGACTTTATGGAAAATAAAGTTACTAAGACAGAGCTTAGAATACCTTTACCATTTAATAAATCAACAATAGGTAGTGACTTAAATATAACTTCTGTAGATATTTTATATAAAGAATCAGATGCTTTATCTGTTAAAATTGTAGATTCAATACCTATATCTACTATATCAGCTCAAACAGGCGATACCAAAGTGTTTACTTATGATTATAATTCTAAAAAACCATATAAAACTTTACCTTCTGATGAAATAACTAGAGTATTTGATAAAACCCCAGTAAAAGCATTAGCTCAAGAAATATCTGCAAATAGAGTTATATACGGAAACTTTCAAACAAAACACACACCACCTAAAACTATTAATTATAATGTTCGTGTGGCTGAAAAAACCTTTGAAATTATACCTGTTACAGCGGTAGTAGGTGTGGCGTCAACTGGAACGACTATAACTATATCTGCTCAAACTGGTATTATAAATGTTGGTGACGAGTATGTGCAAAACGTAGTAAGACCTAATCCTACAGTAGTTAGCGTTTCAGCAAATACTATAGTTTTAAATGGTGCGGTAAGTGTAACACTTGGCCAAACTATAACTTTTACAGGTTCAGAATTATTAAACCCTAGTAACACAGTTAGTAAAATAGAATACCCTAGCAGTTCGTTAAAACAAAACAGAACATACCAAGTTGGTGTTGTTCTTTCAGATAGATTTGGAAGACAATCAACTGTTATATTATCTGAACTAGATAGCACTGTGGCTATAAGTAATCAAGATTATTTAGGTTCTACTGTGTTTTCTGAATATTTAAATTCTGATGTATTACAAGGGTCTTTTCCAGGCCATGCGTTAAGTGTTTTATTTAATTCACCTATATCACCAAGCACACCAAACTCAAGCACTGGTTGGCCTGGCGTATATAATGGCGACGCTACTAGCTCAAATTATAATCCACTTGGTTGGTTTTCATATAAAATAGTAGTTAAACAACAAGAGCAAGAATATTATAACGTTTATTTACCTGGTGTTATGGCAGCGTATCCAGAAGATTCATCATTAGAAATAGGTAAAACTTCACATACTGTTTTAATTAATGACAATATAAACAAAGTGCCTAGAGACCTAAGCGAAGTAGGGCCAACGCAAAAACAATTTAGAAGTAGTGTGCAGTTATATGGTAGGGTTGAAAATCAAAACTCGTCTTTTCCTTACTTATGGAACAAACCTTATTATCCAAGTAAAAAAGGAAGTATAGTAAGCACTATAGCTGGTAACAACGATTTGTTTAATGGAGATGGTTTAGCAGGATATATTCCTAGCAATGAGTTTTATAGTATTGATTCTGATCCTTTAATAGCTAGAATATCTACTATAAAACAATTTGGAGTAACGGAAGAAAACACAACAGCGATAGTAGCCCCAACTCCAGTTGGCCTTGTTACACCAGGCACGATATTTTTTGAAGACGTAACTGGTATATCTGTTGGGGATAGATTATCAGCTAATACAATCACAACCCCAATAGTTGTAGAAAGTATTCCAAACCCTCAAACAACTCCAGATCCATCTATAGTTGTTTCAGGTCTTTCAGGGTTCTTGCAGCAATTCCCGGCAACCACTGTTATAACGTTTTTCCCTACAGATCCTGTAACTAACGTACAAAATTTAGCTATATTTGAAACTAAACCAGTTTTATCTGAATTAGATATATTCTGGGAATCTACAACTAGTGGATTAATAAGTGATTTAAACACAGTTATAATACAAGATAGTTCTTCTGCTTCAAATTTAAACGGATTTAATTCTAGTAATTTTACAGAAGCAATTATTCCAGGCGTGTCTAACTCAGGCGTGTCACCACTCATAGGTACTAGCAGTTTTGAACTAGTAGATAATCATGGACAAAGTATACCTTATACCGTGGGCACATTAGAATTAGTTAGCGTTGAAGATTTTCTTCAAAACGATAGATCAAGCGAGTTTACATTTAACGATCCTGGTACTGGATTTTACACTATTAGCGTAGATGGCGATGCTACACATCCTTATTACGTATTCAGCGCGCCAACAGAAGAAGTTCAATTTAGATTTACATTTAGATCAACTACTGTAGTTGGAAATACTACAAATGATTTTACAGAAGAAGTTGCTTTAGAAAATGTAAACCCTACCATATTGGAAACTTGTCCTCAAACAATTACAATAACAAACGATAACGGCCAAGCTTACGGTACGATAGCAACTCTGCACGGTATAAATGGATCTGCTTACGGCATTAATAAGACAAACGGATTAGAGTGGGAATTAATAAATCAACCTGTAAGCGATGGGCAAGTATATTTTTTAATGTCGTCACCTGTTGATGTACTTAATTATCCTACAGCTGGCAACACAGCTTCTAAAGTTATAATAACAGCTAATCCAAACGTTATTGGAGGTATACCAAATAGAGTTTATGGTTTAAAAGTTGTTTTACGAGATGCTGGAAATGCTAGCTTGCAATGTCAAATAAATGTTACTGTAGAAAACACTGTATGCAACGCTTATACAGCCTCAACACCTGATGTTCCAGAAGGGTTCTGGGCTTTTCAAAATTCTCCACCTAGTATTACTATAACTTATACTAATTGTGATAACGGAGATACAGAAACCAATACTGGATCACCACTAAACCCATTTGTAGCAGACGGCGTTGGAACTCTTACCCAATGTTCAGCTGGACCGCCTACATGGAATATTGATCCTACTGATATTGTTGGCGGGTATACTCCGTTGACTGGGCAAATGACTATAGATATAAATGGTGATTGCGAAGGTGGCGGCGGAAACAATCCAACAATAAACCAGTAGTTAAATAAAGAAAAAAACAAGTAATAATATTAATATACATGGGAGCAATAATAGAGGTAAAATATTTTAATAGTTTTCTGCTTAGAAAAACTATTAGCACTGATCCGTCACCAAAACCAGTTTGGAATGGTTCTTTTGGTGTGCCAGCTTCAGAAGGAGGATTTCCTCATGTGCCTGACACTGTGTTACCTGTTAGCGGCGGAACAGCTTTAGCTGAAGACCCTAATAATTGGGTTATAGAAGAATCAAGAATAAGAGGTGGATATAATAACACAAGTGTTGATTATGGCGTTAAAGCTTATTTAGTAGAAGAAGAACCAAACTCATCTATCAGAGTAAACACATTGATATACTCAGGTATATTTAATTCTAGAACAGGCATTAATGATACTAACGTTTTTTCTGTAGGGCAAAATATTACAAAAAGTGCTGATCCAACAAATGGTTCAATACAAAAGCTGTATGCTGAAGACACTAATTTAGTTATATTTCAAGAGAATAAAATAAGTAGAGCTTTAGTAAACAAAGATGCTATATACGCCGCTGAAGGTGGTGGAACGGTAACTGCTTCTAATCTAACTATAGGTGTTATACAGCCTTTTCCAGGTAGATATGGTATAAGTAAAAATCCAGAAAGCTTTGCTGCTTATGGCTATGACAAGTATTTCACTGATGAAAACAATAACACGGTGTTAAAATTATCTGGCGGTAGTATACAAGAAGTTTCAGGCTTTGGCATGACTGATTTCTTTAGAGATCAATTAAACAATATGAATACTACACAAGCTGCAGGCTTTGCTCAAGGTGGTTGGGATATACATAACAAACAATATGTTGTTTCTATTTACAAAAACCCAATAGAGTTTCCAGGTTTATTAGCTGATGGAACAGATGATCCTGAAACGTACAAGACTTTGTCTTTTGATAGTGGTGTTTCTGGCTGGACAACTTTCTTTAGTTACAAACCAGATCAAATAATTAGCTTAAGAGATAAGTTATACACATTAAAAAACGGAACTATATGGCAGCATTATGCTGAAAACGTAGGCGCGTTAAGAGGTAACTTTTATGGAGTAAACACTCGTAGTTCTTTAACATTTGTATTTAATCCACAAGTAACAAGTTCTAAAACTTTTAAAACAATAAGCTACGAAGGTTCAAATGGTTGGCAAGTGGATAATATAATATCTGACGCTACTGGTGAAGACCAATTAAACGCTGGGGTTTACCAAACAAGTGACGATGTAGCTGCTTTAATATATAGCCACACAGAAGGTCAATATGATTTAGCTGGAAATGTTTACCCAGCTCAATTAACTCAACCTATATACTATGCTGGTTTTGATAGAAAAGAAAACAAATATGTTGCTAATTTAATAAACAATAGTGGCGCCGCGCAAGGTGAAATACTATTTGGAGCAAGCATAAGTGGTATTAAAGGCTACTATGTAACAACAACTATGTCAACAGACTTAGTAACAAATTTAGGTGCAGAAAAACAATTATTCAGCGTAGGAACAAACTACAATATGAATAGTGGATTTTAAAATGAAGAAAAAAAACATTAATATAAAAAAAATTAAACAATATGGTTAGTGCATTAATTGGACCTGCTATTAGCGCAGGAGCTAGTATCCTTGGTGGTATTTTCGGTGGTGGAAAAGCCAGAAGAGCAAAAAGAAGAGCTGCAAAGAAACTTAAAAAAATGAACGCTAAGTTATCTCAGCTAGAAGCTAATAGACAAGAGATAATAAATCCTTATGAAAACACTACTGACTTAAGTAGTATGATGAGTAACCCTATGGCTAATCTATCTGTAGCAACTCAAGCTGCGGAAATGCAAATAGAAGAAGCTGATATAAGTTTAGCAAATACATTAGACACAATAAGAGCAACTGGCGGAGGAGCTGGTGGTGCAACTGCTTTAGCGCAAGCCGCGTTGCAAGCTAAAAAAGGAGTTACCGCTAGCATAGAATCACAAGAAAAATCTAATGAAGACAAAAGAGCTGCAGGTGAACAAAGACTACAAGATGCTAAAATAAACGAAGCTCAAAGAATGCAAGATGTCGATGCTGCTGGTAAGTCATTTGTATATGGTGAAACAGAAAATAGAGAAATGATGGCTTTAAACAGGCTTCAAGGTCAAATAGATAATCAACAAGGTATAAAAGCACAAGCCTCAAGAGACGCAACTTCTGCGTTAACTGGAGCTATAGGTGGAGTTGCTTCGGCAGCTGGATCTTATTTTGGTAAATAAATAAAGACAAACATGGAAAATAAAAACGTTACTACGAATCTTTTAATTAAGCAAATGATTCAGAGCGATGCGATGGGATATAACTTAGATTATATATCTACTTCTATTGACACTGACTTTAAAATTCTAGAAAAAGCTTATCAAAATACCGGTCGTGAATATGCTAAATTAAAAATGGATATTCAGCAAGGTAATTGTATGGATGAAAACTGCAGTGTTGAATACAACCGTGTTAAGCAACTAGAAAACTCGCCTAAGCTTACTTTAGATTTTTTAAGTAATATAACTAGTGAACTTGGAGCTACTGAAGAACCTTATTTTGATCCTAATAATAATTTTGCTTACACAGTTGCTAATTGTATGGTAACTACTAAACCAGGTTTTTCTAAAACTGATGGTTATAACATAGACCTAGATTTATTGCAAAATGGCACACAGCAAATAACTTTTACAGGTCCTGCTTTTATAGCGCCTTTGTCTATAAACTCCGCTGCTTTATCTACTTTGTTAGAGTCAGGAACATCTCTTGTTGCTGATACGCCAAACATAGACGAAAGCATGAGTGAGTTATTAGTTGAGACTGGTATATTTTCACCAGATATGGTCGGTGAAGATAAAAAACTATCCGCAGCTGCTACATTATCAGAAGAGTTTATATTAAAATTTAACGGTCAACCTGATTATGAAATAATCGATATAGGCGAAGGTAAAGGTAGAAATGTTTTAAGATATGATCTTGATAAAATAGCTAAAAAAGTAGATCCTTTTATTAATGCTGAAATAGCAGGACTTTTAAGCGCAGAGCAAGAAGCAATAGCTGCTTGGAACGTTTTTTTATCAAAAGGAACTAGCACAGAAGAAGATGACCAAATGGTTCAAAACGCAAACGCAGGCAGTAACAGCTGGTCTTATCAAGAAGATCTACCATTAATGCAAGATAAAAAAGTTTTATTTGCAGAAAAATATAAATTATATTTCTTTAAAAATTACTTAACACAATTTATTACGAACAAATTACCTAGCGTAGAAGAAGACGCTGCGGTGTTTGATTTAGAAGAGGGTAGAAAAGCGAAAGCTCAACAATTTGTAGAAGGTAACCAATAAAATTAAATTAAATGACTAAGTTAGAATACGTAGAAGATTTAATAGCGCAAGGTTTAACAGGTAAAGAAATTTATCCATTAGCTAAAGCATGGGAAGCAGAAAATGTTTCAGAAGAAGAAGTAAAGACAGAAGTTGTTGCGGACCAAACGGGTGCAGCTGTAACAACTACAAATCAAGAAGCGTCCGAATCTTCGGATGGCAAATCATTATCAGACGAGGAGAAAGCAGCTGCTGCTGTAGAGCTAGCAAACGCTAAACAATTAATACAAGATTCTTTGTTTGATGAAGAAACTGTAAATAATTCCAAAAACGAAGCAGGTAGTATATTTGACAAATTAGAGAAAGATATAAGTAATTTAACTACTAGAGAAGAAGAAGGAGATATTGTAGCGAAAAAAGCTTTGGAAGACCAAGAGGCTCAAGGAGATTTTGAAGTACCCAAAATAGTAGAAAACTTTTTTAAACCTATACAAAAAGGCTTAGCAGACATAGGTGGCGACGCGTATTCTTTTTTTACTACAGTTTATGATAAAATAACAAGTGGATCAGACGATAAAATTAATGAGTTAAATGAAATTATAAACAACGAAGAAAGTACTCCTAAACAAATTGAAAATGCTGAAAAATTAAAAAATAAACTTAACGAAATAAAACCGAGCAGTGTTAGTAATTTAAATGAAAAAACATTAGTAAAAGAGCCACAAGAGGTAGAAGATTTTAATTTATTAAAACAAACACAACAAAACGTAGCAATAGATTTAATGTTTGAAGAAGGTAATAAAAACCCTTCCGATCCAGAAATATCAAAATATATAGAAGAAAACTCTCAAAAAGACGAATTTAAAATCGCAACTAAAAAAGTTTTTCAAGATAAATATGTTAAAGAAAAACAAAAAGAAGCTATAATAGAAAGAAATAAAGAAGAGTCTGGTTGGGATGGTTTTACTGAAGGTGATAATCAAAATAGATTAGAAGAAGCGGCAGCTCTAGTTAAAAGCAGCTTAGATAAAGAAGCACAAAGCAATATAGCTACTTCAGTAAGCATAGACTCAAAAATACAAGGTGTTGAAAAACAATTAATAGATTTAAAAAAACTAAAACCAACCTCACAAGCAGAGGCTAATTTAATAATAAAAAAAGCAGAATTACTTTTAAAAGAAAGACAAGGATTGGTTGATGCTTATGGCGATTTAGTTAATAGACAAATAGAAATAGGTACTGAATCAGAAGACATTGTAGGTTATTTAGACACTGTAAGTAGAAATCAAGGTTGGTTAGTAAACCCTATAGGCGCTACTGTTAGTGGTGTATATAACTTCGTAGACGGTGTTGATGAGTTTATTGATAGATTTAGTTATACTCCATTTGAAATGGTTGGTGATTTAGTAAAAGCTACTACAGATGAAGATTCTTGGGTTCATAAAGGCGTGTTAAGCATGGAAGGTTTAGAAAAAACAAACTTTGGTTTAGACACTGCTATAAATAACATGAACGAAGGCTTAGCAGAACCTATAAGTGTTAGTGACATTAATGATTGGTCTGATATGTGGCAATGGAGTTCTCATTTAGTAGGATCACAAGCTGCAAATACAGCTGTTATGCTAACAACTGGAGGATGGGCGCTGCCTTTACTAGGCGCAAGTTCTTCTGGAGCAGCTTTTAATGAAATGCAAAATGAAATTGATTTATATGGAGAAGAATATACTCCACTACAAATGTATACAGTAGCGCTTGGTACTGGTTTAGCAGAAGCTTTAAGTGAAAAAATAACATTAGGTCAATTAAATAGAATAAAAAAAGGACTAAAAGCATCAGCAGGCACAAACTTAAAGATAGGAACTCGCGATTATATAAAAAACTTATTTACAAAAAAAGGAGCAACAAGAGCAGCTACAAAAGGTTTTGTTTATTCAAAAGAAACTTTAGAAGAAGGTTTTACAGAAGCTGTGGCTGGGTTTTCTCAAAGATCGCTGCAAAGATATGTTTTAGGAAAAGACGTTAATCTTTTTGACGGAATGAAAGATGAGTTTATATCTGGTGCGTTTATGAGCGGTTTTGTTTACAAAGCTCCAGGTTTAGGAGTTAGAATGTACAAAGCTTTTCAACCAGCTGATTCTAATCAAAATATAGGTACATTAAAAACTAGAAATATTGAAATAGGAAAAATACTAAATAACAATCCTTCATTAGATCCTAAAATTAGAGAAAACTTAGAAAAAGAATTACAAGATAACTCTACTGAAGTTCAGCAAATAATGGCTAAAGACTTTAGAAACATGGATAAAATGACTCAACAAGAGCAAAACGATCTAATGTCTAAAGAGGATCAAATATATAATATTAGAAAACTTTACGACATAGCTCGTAATGATAGTAACATAAACGAAAAGGATAGAAAGTCTATATTAAACACTTTAAGCTCTGAGTTAAGCTCTATAAGAAATGATAAACTTAAATTATTATCAGAAGTAAGTGTAAGAGAAGAAATATCGTTAGCTAAAAAAATAGGCGAAGAAACAGGTAGAACTGATTTTGGTGAAAACGCTGTTGGAACTGGTCAAGCTGTAGAAGTTGTAGAAGATGATGCTGCTTTTAAAGAAATGACTAATATAGATGAAACAGGCGTTGAAGGTACAGAACTTGAAAGCGGACAAATAGTTCTTAACAAAGCCCAAATGTTAGCAGCTGCTATGCGTAATGGTGGTTATATAGGCACTGGTATTCATGAGGTTTTACACAAAGTATTAAAGTCTGAGTTTAGTAGTAAAGATCCAGATAAAGCTGAAAAATTAAAAGAACAATTTTTAAAAATACTAAAATCTGAAAATAGGTCTGTATATGATAAAGTGATAGCTAGAGTTAAAGCAAACTACGACGTAAATTATTTAAGGGACAATCCTGACGAATATATTACCACGTTTGCAAGTGTTTTAAAAGAAAACAACATAGAGTACAGCCAAGCAACAGATGGCTTATTTACAAAGCTAGCTAATTTTATTGGTGGTTTGTTTAGTGATAAACTACAAGTAGATCCAAAAGATTTTAAATTTAAAGATGGTAAAGATTTATATAATTTTGTTCAAACATATGTTAAAAATACTTCTGAAGGTAAAGTATCTGAAAGAACAAAAAAGCTAGCAGAAGCTGGTAAAGATACAAAAGCAGGAGATAAAATGTCTAGGTCATCAGTTTTAGAAGAAATTAATAAACTTGTGCCTCAAGATATTAAAACTAAAAAAGAGTACGATGCTTTCTTGGCAGATCCTAGAGCTAACAAACCTTTGTTTGATGCTCTGTTGCTTGATGGTGGTGTAATAAATAACTACGTAAAAAGCAGATCCACAACTAGAGCTGAAGCTGATAAAGCCTTAGAAAGTCTACAAGATAGAATACTTAAGTTTAATCCTGAAGCTAAGAGAGCAGACGGAAGCGTGGTAGGAATACAAGGTTTTGGCGAAGCTATATTTGCTAATACTAGATTTGCTAAACTAGACGCTAAAAAAGCTTTGTTTCAAGAAGGAGAAAAAGCTAAACAACAAAAAAGTATTGATGAAGGAACAATGCAAATTGCTGAAGAATCTACTACATCTGCAAAAGATGATACTAAGCTAGCTAAAAAACCTAGCGCAACAACAGGCTTAGATAAAACTACTGAAGATAAAATTACTGAAGCTATAAATAAATCTTTTAATAAAGATATTAGTTTTGCTGAAACAAGAAATGTACCTACAAACGTAGCTCAAATATATGTTGACATGTTAGGTTTAGCCAACGCAAATAGACTTACTAACAAAACGCAAAACTTTACTAAAGGTGACGAAAGAGGTTTAACTAAAGCAAAACAATTTTTACTTAAAAATGCTCAAGCTGATTTCGCTAGAATGGTTGATGTTAAAAACGATTTAGGTAAAGGTACTTTTTTACCTAAGAACGTTAAAGACGCTTTATTCACAGATGGGAAACTAACCGCTAATTTAAAAGACTATATTAATCTTATTAACGAACAGCAAACAAAAGAAATATATAGAGATCGTACGGCTCAAACTATTAGAGGTTTATTAAATTTACATATTAGAAATCGCATACTAGAAACAACAACATCACAAGCGAAAAGATTACAGTCAGGCGCTAAGTTTAGTAAAAGTAAACGTTTTCAAATTCCTACCAACGGTCAAAATGGTATTGAAACTTTAAGAGATAATTACAAAGCTTTTGCAAAGAAAAATAATATAGAAATAGAGTTTGAAGGTGAAAAAATAAATTTAGACAACTTAGATCCTAATAACGATTTACATAGAAGATGGTTAAAAAACACTATTGAAAATGAATTGTTTAAATTTATTCCTCTTGATCTTTT
>Ga0115001_10001715_pt1 | contig 16905 bp, 4 predicted proteins | sample ArcticOcean_MG_C_12_FD_89869 | JGI IMG/M metagenome (GOLD analysis project Ga0115001, IMG submission 89869) | Marine microbial communities from western Arctic Ocean - ArcticOcean_MG_CB8_130 | ecosystem: Environmental > Aquatic > Marine > Oceanic | place: Arctic Ocean: Canada Basin | collected... | reverse complement strand
TATTATAAACGATCCTGAGATTCTATCAAACTTAATAGTAGAATGTAATCCTCTTACTAAGCCATTACCAATGACCGCTATTAATTTAGCAGGTGTTCCGCCATCAATAGTTGATCCGTTAATTTCAACAACTGGAGGGTTTAAATAGCCACTTCCAGAATTAGTTATTTCTACCGATGCTATCTTTCCACCTGAACCTAATATTGCTATTGCTGTTGCTCCAGAGCCTGTATCAGTTGTACTAGCATCTTGGCCTACAAAATTAATTACAGGTGGTTGAGTGTAACCACTTCCTGCATCTGCTATTTCAACTAACTTAATTTTGTAGGACATATTATCAACCCAGTTTTTGTTTGGGTATGTTGTTAAGTCTGCGTTAGTTCCTACAATAACATTATCTATGATTTTTACAGCCTGTGGAATAATAGACTTAGTAGCATCGTCCCATCTAGGAGGTAAATCAAAGTCAGTTATTAAGTTACCAGAAATATTTAAGTAATTGTAATCACTTATATACTCTCGTAATTTAGATTTAAACGGCTTAACTTCTTTTAAGTATTCTTCATAACTAGGTAGGTTATCATTTTGGAATGTTATCTTTTTATTTAAGTTTCCAACATTGTGCCGTGCTTTTACAAAACTAGTCTTAAACGCCCAGTCAACTAATCCTTGTTCTGAAAAAACATAACGTATACTTGATAAAAATAAATTATTGTATTCAATTGCTAATTCATCAATAAGCAAATTGTCTCGTATTGCTTTAAGGATTATATCAGTTTCTTGTACTGGTTGTGCGTCGTAAACTTTTATATCAAAACTTTCGCTGTCATAACCTGATACTCCAGTATTATAAATTTTTGGTAAAAACTTAATTGTTCCGTTCTGTCGACCAACTGTTTTATAATTTATTGTATAGTCTATTGATGTTGAATTATCAATTTTTTCTAACAATAACCAGCCGCCGGTTCCTACGTTTTCAATTTTAATTATATCACCAGTAGAATCATCTAATGCCTCTAACTGATAACTTGAACTAATTAAATGATTAATAGTTGTAAATTCATTATAGCTAGTAGCATACCAATCAATATAATTCCAGAATAAAGAAGTATCGTAAGATTGACTCTTTCTTCTTATCCATACATCATTGTTTACGCTTCTTTCGTATACTGCCCATTTGCCTAATAATGACGAATCAGTTTTTACAAGTACTGCAAATCTTCTTATGTCTAATGTAGTAAGAGTTGAGTAGCCTGTTCCTTGATCAGTAACCGTTGCTGCTGTAACAGAACCTACACTGTTTATTGTTAGTGTAATGTTTGCAGGAGTTTCAAAATTTCCGTTAATTGTTACGTTAGGAACAACTTTATATCCTCTGCCAGCATCGGTTATTGTAACTCTAACTATTTTACCATCAATAATTACTGGAGTAAGAATTGCTTGAGAAACTTTTGCTGATCCAACAAATTCTAAATCTTCAAAAGTATCTACTGTTAAATCAAATGTATTATTTGATGCGAGCGGAGTGGCTTCTTTAGAAAGAAGGGGTGTAATAATTTTATCGTCAATAATTAAATTTTGTAGTAATACACCGTTAACTCGTTCAACTACTTGTTTAAGGGCTTCTGCTCTATTTACAAACCAAGACTGTCTTGGAGTGTTTAAAATTCCGTATCTTTCTTTAACAGATAGGGTGTAATCAGGCACTGCTCGACCTTGTTTATCATAACCAATTAAACTATCAAACCATTTTCTTTCAATATCTTTATTAGGTCTGCTTGTATCTAATCCAGCAGTAAATAACTGATATTCATTATGGATATTGATATTTTGATTTTCAATTGTCCAATATTGTATGCTTAGTGCAATGTCAGTACCTTCAAGAAAACTCTCACAATTATGTAAAACAAAACTAGTAGGACTTATAAAGTTAATAAACTTATATCCCATTCCTGCAGGATCATTAATATAACGAGCTACGTTAAAACTACTTATATTTCGACCCTCAATTAATGGCGTTGTTATCTTTCCTTTAACCCAATAATAATATTTTAACGAAAATGTTTGTGATACTGAATCAAATACTCGTTTACTAACAAAGACAGTATCACCATACTTTGTTGTTCCTGTTATATCTTCTGTAACGCCTTCGTCTGTTTGAGAAGTTTCGTTCCATTCTGATGGTAGTAATGTACTTTCAACCCATTCGTATACATCTATAGAATTTCCTGTAAATTGAGTATTCCAAGTATTTGAACTAAAGATTGTATTGCGTTGATAAGGACTCTTAAATTTAGATGTTGATAAATCCCACCATAACTTTCCTATTTGTTCTGGTCCCCAAACTCCTGATTTACTAACATTTACAACTTCGGTGCCAGTTGTATATACAGCTGGATCATAATACAGTTTGTAAGAAAGTTCCTGTTCAGCAATACCTGGTATTTTTCCTTGTATTGGATCTATATAATCAAGATATGTTACTAGCTTGTTTTCTTTTGTATTGTATAATAATACCTTTTTAATCTTATTAGTGTCTACAGTATCTTTAGGAGCAGAATGTGTTTTCCAAATATTTGCTGTAGGTAATTTTCTATAGTTAATAACTGCTCCGTTAGTTCCGGCAGCTACTGTTTGAGTTGGTAAACCTACATATACTTGATTATTATTTGCATACAAGTGTATTCCAAAGTCTTTAACTGAATTAATTTGATTACTGTTAGCAACTGCTTGTGTTGAATCTTCATTAATATAAGATAATGTTTGGCCATATACTAAAGTATCTTCAACAAGTTCATATAGATAAACTACTCCAGTATCTACATACTTTTTAGAAAAAGTTGTAAAGTTGTTATCAAACGTAGTTTGTAGACTTTCATTAGTACTATCAAAGATAGTAGTAGTTTTTGAATCTGCGTTCTTTGCAGTTATTGCTAAAGTATTAATATCAAAAGAAAGTGCTGTTCCAAATAATTCTACACTTTCATTATTTCTACTATACAATGTTTGGGTTAACTCAAAGAATCCTGTTGTTTTATTTTTCGTTAAGATAAACACCCGTCCTTGATCATACAAAACTTCAGTTGGGTTTTCTGCATTACGTTGTACTTCTGATCTAGATTCACCAATTGCTAATACGTTTCCATCTGAACTAATAGAAATATCAGCTCCCCAATTTGTATCTGTAGTTGACCAAGTATCATTAGTACTTAACGATGCAGTAAAATTAGTTTCAAGGATGCTTTGGTGCCTTTGATAATTACCGTTTACATTTCTGTAAACTACAACTTGATTGCTACCATAGTCATAACTAGCTAATCCTACTAGTACTTCGCCGTCTTTTGATATGTCAATTCTGCTAAAGTTGTACATACTTCCTTGATCAAGAACTGTACTAGGATCGGAACTATCAAATATTGGTACAATTTCTGTGTTGTTAGGAACATATCCTAAGTAATCTATAGCAGATGATTGTTGTACCCAATATGTTTCATTAAAAGGTCCAGGAGATAAATTAGTAGTTGCTTTAAATATTGCCCCATCAAGATACATAAGATCGTTAGTTTGATAAGAAACAAGAGTTGAATATGTTCCTTGGAATGTTTTGTCTTTGGCTAATTCCCAGTTCCAAATGTTACCAGTTGCATCAGTACCATTATTAATAAAATATACACGACCTCGCATATATGTACTATCTGTTAAGTCTTGCCCCGATGCATTAAAAAGATCTAAACTCTTATAATCATTTCCTGCGTGAATAAAGGCTCTATATAATTTATTTGCTTTTCTTATTTTAATATCAGAACCTAAGTAAAATTCACTTACTGCTTCAGGAACAATATATGATTGTACAAGTCGAAAAGAATTACTAGTACCAGTTTCATATACAGTATACATTCCTTGATGTGTTAAAGAACTTGCTGTTGCATCAGAAGTAGCCGGAATACTATATATATTGTCCCAATCGTTGTTTACCGTTGATGGTATATTGGCCGCAACAGGAACGCCTTCAACTATGTTTGATTCATAAAACCAATACTCAAAGTTAGTTGCAAAGCTAGTAGTTGGTACTGGAATATCTATTCCAGAATCTACTACAATTAGTTTTCCAATTCCTTCATCGGCTAATCCTAAAGATTTTTTCTGTGTCTCTCCCATAACACGATTAACTTGATATAGTGGACTTGCATCACCAGGAGTACCTATAAATTCTATTTCAGCATTATTGTTAAACAACGATCCGTTTGACCAGTCTCCAGTAACACCAGTAACAAAAATTGTTGCATCTAATGCATCTCGTTGATAGAAAGTAACTATGCCAGTTGCTTCAGTTGTTACATCTCTAACAGTATCACCTACTCTAGGTTCAAACGGTTCACCAAACAAGTTAAATTTAGTAAATCGAAATTTTATATATCCATCCCATAATGCATCAACAGTTAGTGTTTTATTAAGAACGGCATAAGATAACTCAAGTACAGTAGGATCGTTTGCTAGTAATGTACCGTACCTAGGTAACGTTGGCATGTAAAATTTAAATGTACTTGCTGCTGACAGAGTATCAGTAAGAGCCTTTGGAGCTCTTATAACATATTTGGAACTTAAAAACGGATCTGTTACGCCTCCTGCACCAGGGAGGCCTTGGTAACTTAATGTTTCTATATAACTTGCAAAAGTATCTTCACTAGATACAGTTGCAGTTTCATAATCTCTAGAATTATAATAATAATTTGTTGGTGTTGAACTATCTGTTACTGCTTCTTGATATATTAATCCACGTCCTTGATCTGATGTGGTTGTAAATACCTGATATGATCCTGGCACTGCTATCATCCAAAAACCGTCATAATAGCTATCAACATTTAAAGTTTCTGAAGGAGCAGCAGTTTCGTATTCTCCTACAAAATCACCTCCATCAAGAAACAGACTATCAGTTTTATTAAAGACTCCTGTTATATCATTAATATATAATCCAATGCTTCCGGCGGCTTCATATGAATATACTACTATACCTGTACCGGTTTGCGTTTTAATTTTTTGACCAACAGTTGGTTGATTAGTAAACGAAGAAATCTTTAATACTGCATCAACTTTCATTAATATTGTATGTTCGCCAGTAAAGAACGATGAACTTAATTCAGGTATTCCTGCTCCAACAAACGGTTCTAAGTCAGTGTAGGTTGCTTGTGATTGATTTGCTATTGTTTTTGTATTCCATTTTAACTTAACAACATCACCAACGTCCATACCTGCATACATAACTTTAGGTGCTTTAATTAACACATGATCTGTAGTTATACTAGTAAAAGGATACTTACCTGTTAATATTACATTAACTTGTGGAGAAGTTTCAGTAGTATTTCCGATTGATTCAATTTGCTGTGCTACTGTAGAAAAACTTGAAAATTGTACATTATCAGATTGTGGAACAATTGCTGTTGTAGATTTCCACAATTTGTTATTATAAAAAACAATGTCATCTGTTACATATGCTGTTGTAGGATTGTACTCTTGTTTATATTTTGTTTTTACTTTACTGGCGCTTGGAGATCCAACAATTAAAAACTTTCCGTCTTCAGATAATGCAACACTTGCACCAAATCTTTGTAAATCAGGATCAGTTAATAGTGCATGCTTAGATTCGTCAAATGCGATACCACCAGTATGATCCTCAGTTACTTTATAAAAATTGTTACTATGTTTTACAATTTCATTAACACTATATTCATAATATCTATAAAACCCAGTATATGTAACCGCGTTATCTCGCGGTGCTTCTAACGTTTGTGCTAATACAAGATTTCCGTTTGCAGAAGATCTTCTATATATATAAACTTTGCCATCATCTTCATTAGGTGAACCAACAGCTAATATAGTATTACTAGTGTTTGCTGACATTGATGTTGCAAAATATTCATTGTTAATAGATTTGATACTACTAATATCTTGTAACTTTGAAAATGCTGCTGTGTTTTCGTACACTTTCCATTTATTAGTATCTGCTGAATCTACCCAGAATTTTGATTTTGTTGATGCTAGTTTTTGTGCTATTATGTTTAGTGAAGCTAAGTTAGCTGTTCTTACAGAAACTAGTTTACTTAATCTACCAACACATGTCTCAATATCTTCAACAGGTTCAGTAGTTATAAATGTAATCTTTTCTAAACTTATAGACTTAACTTTAAAAAATGCCCCAATTGCTGCTTTAGCAGTTTGAGCACTTGCAAATGAACTATCTGCAGCATCTAACGTTGTAGAAATTAAATCATAAACTCCAAATATATCATCTTTTAAGATATTTTGTGGCGTTGAATTTAATACTACAGTAAATTCTGTTGCGCCGCCTATAACTTTTTCAACCTTAAAATTAGTGTCTTCGTGTTTATATATATTCCAACTTAACTTATCGTTACCTACCCATATAAGATCGCCTTGATTACAAGTTGAGAAATCAATATTTAATATTGAATCAAAAGTATTAACAATAAACTTTACATCTTCTTGGTCAACGTATCCACTATCTTTAATATATCCTTGTTCTGAAGCAACATACTTTGAGGGGAACGGTGCATGAGTATATTTATTTGGTTTTAAATAAGTTTGGTATGGTTGAATTCGATATATTAAATCTGTCTCTTCACCGGTTATACTTTTTACTAGTTCAATTGGTTGCGGAGACAATCTAAACTGTGATTCATCTAACTTATATTCAACTTCTTCAAATCCTGCAGAAGCACCATACTGTCCTTTTTTAATTGCCCATTCTTCGTAAAATTCTAAACTCTCTTTATCATCATTACCTAGTACATCAAATAGTTTTGTTAATGAATTTAATGTACCTTTGTCCTGAATGAATCCTTGATAAAATTTATACTGACTAACATCGTCATTAATAATATTTTCTAAGTATTTTCTTTTCTGGTACCCGATTAAGTGCTGAGCCATTCGTTGTTGCTCAGCATCAAAATTATCACTGTCTAAGTCATAGAAATCTGCAAATTGGTTTGTCTTATATTCAAAGTTAGGCGTTAACCCAGGAGATGGTTTCTTATCTAATCTATTCCATATGGTTGGATTAAACGTTTCTGTTCCTGGAATCTTTTTACTAGCTGAATAATAAAATTCTTTTTGTTTAACAATATCACCAATGAAATAATCTCTATTTGATTCCCAATTAGTTATAGTTGCCTGATCATAAACAAATCCTTCAATGTTAAGACTACCGTCCCAATTGGTTGTTCTGTAACCAAGTACTTTTATTCGTTCTTGTCTATACCCTGGCTCTGGGTCATAAATTGTATCACTAAACACTGTTTTGTTATCTAGTAATACTACGTGTTCTCTTTGTATTAATGCAAGTTTTATTGCAAATATACCATCAGCAGTATTCTTAGGTCTTAAAATAAACTCATTAGGATCTTGTCGGTCAAGTTGTACAAAATCTTCTGTAAGTTTTTTCCCATCAACTTTAAGAAGTGTATGTCCAACATATGGATCAAAAATATTATCAACTACACTATAAAGTGATTTAAATTTTAATTGTGAAGAACTAGGACTTAAACTTATTAACGTTCCTTCTGCCCAATTATGTAATGTCCAATAAGTAAATTCTTTTGTTGAAGTTTCCCAGTTATCTACTACACCTTCATCTGCTCTATAATTATCAAATACAAATCCAATAGATTCTAAATACTTTCCGTATCCTTGTAAAAAATCTGCTACCTCTTGTATTGTTTTTAAAACAGTACCATATGCTAATTCTAACGGAGCAAAAGTTGCATACTCTCTTCTTAGGATTAATTCTCTGCCGCCAGTTACTGGTAGCTTTGGTAAGGTTGCAAAATTGCTTGCATCAAACGAACCTGCAATATGTTGTTTTGTTACTCTATAAAATTGTCCACTATTTTCAACTGTAGTACCTACTACATACGTACGACCTGATTCAAATTCTAGATAGGGATCTGATGTTCCGCCTATTGTAATTACAGGATCTTTATCTCTTTCAAACGGTACAAAATATTTAAATGAAGGCGCCGAGGTATCATAACCTTTAATTTTATATCCGTTAGATTGCCGTTCTATCATCACTCCACTATAACTAACTATTTCTACTGGAGAGCTTTTGTTAAGAAAGATACTATAATTCTCTTCTGGTACAAAAACATTACCTTCGTTTAACGGTGTTCTGCTATCTAAAATTAATTTAAATTTATTCTTATCAGTATATCCGCCAACCTTAAATCCTATTTGATTCGTAATAGACCTTAACGATGTTTTATAATTTGTGTAACTTAGAACAACACTTGCTGACATATATCCTGCTACATAATTTACTAGCCCAGAAGTAAATGTTTGTGTAGAATCTAAATGCGTATTTGGAAAAACTAAGTTTGATAATTGAATTTGGTTATTATCAGTTTTGTATATAATTTGTTTTGTTAAGTTTCTTACTTGGTTAATTCTGTCAAACCCCGTGGCTAAAACTTTAGATGGTTGACTTAATGTCCAGCTAGTAATTAATGAGAACGGAAATTCACTACTTCTTCTCCAAGCAGTTTCTGTAGGAGCTTCATCTCCAAATTTAAACGAATCGTTTAAATTTCCAGAATTAAAATTTTGAGCATAACCCGAATCATTCGGACTTAACAAATTACCATTTTCATCAACTGGAATATGTGTTAATAGACCTGGTCTCTTATATTTGTTTAGAATTTTAATTTTTGTTTTAGGTTCTCTAACAATACCATTTTGAAGATCGTTCCATAAAATTAAATTATCTTTTGTATACGGTGCAGGACCATAAGTTGTTTTCCACCAAGTAGGCATTACTGAAAATCCTACCATTTCCCATGGATGGGTATGAGGTCTGTCAGTATCATATGCTTGACGATATACTGCTCTCCAAAAACCCGGTAATATGGTTCCGTTTGGAGATGTCATTGATGCGTAGTTAAATGTCCAGGAATTAGTTCTATTAAAAAATTTACTATTTGTATAATCAGCATCAACTAAATTAGACCATTGCATAAAATCTGATAACATAGGAGTATCTACTGATGATTTACTAAAATCAGTAGTTCTAAATTCGCCACCTTTAAAATTATCTAAATCAAATAATGAAGTATCATACTTAACTTTTAAATTATTATAAATCCGTTTTTCTAATTCTATTAAAAGATTATCTCTATAATCTTCATAAGCAACTATTATACTTCCGTCGTGTCCTTGTACTACTTTAGTTGGAGTTTGGTATGTATCATCTATGAATATTTCAGGCACAAATGCAGGATATAATCCTAGCTTAGTTGGAGTTGGGGGAACATAACTTCCGTTTGTAGTTTCGTATTCGTAAATGTCAAGTAAATCGCCTTTTACTTTAGTTGCAGTAACTGAACAAAAACCTTCGCTGTTAAATGTATAATCGTTACCGTGAATTAACTGTACATTATTTAAATAAACTTGTACTGAATCTCTGCTTGGTGTATTTAAACTAAACACCTTAGTTAATGAAAAGTACTGCTGAGTTGAATCGTCTACTGTATATGTAGTTTTCTTTACAGATCCTTGAGGAATCATATCTGAGAAATAAAACGGCATTGAGTTTATTTTATCTTTGTTTATTTCTACTAAGATTCTATCAACGTGATCTTTAACAGGACCTTCCCAACCTAATTCATTTGCAACTTGTAAAAATAATCTTTTAAATTTTCCGTATTCTTTTCGTGCAAATCGTATCGAAGATATTAAGTTAGAATTTTGATCCAACACACTATACATTGCTAGATTTAATGGTGAACTATGCTTAATAAATTTATTACCAAATTGTGTTACATTTCCTAAATCTCTTAAATTACTTGAACCTGGAAATTTACCTGCAAAATCTGGTAGGTCTTCAACCATACTAGATACGTGACTGTTTACTTCACCTAGTGTAAATTCGCCAATATTATTATTTAATGGGTTTCTTTCTAAGTTACTTGGAAAGTCATAATATCCATTATCATTCTTAACTGCAGCCGACGTTGTTTTAATAACAACTAGATCGCCGTCTGTTAAACTAGTTAATGAAGTGAATGCTGGTGATAAAAATGTAATTGAAGAAAAATTATTAACCGTAGTACCCACTGTGTAATCAATATCTTTAAGTTTTAATTCATTATTTAAAAACACAGTAACAGATAAATCTGCTAATGAAGCACTATCATCATATACATCTATATCAAACACTGAAGTAGAATTATCAAAGACGTATTTTCTTATAACAGGTTGTTTACTGTCAGTTGGTGCTTTTTGCCAGGCGTTTGCATTTATGTATTCAGTTCTATTTGAATAATGTTGAAGAAAAGATACATCTGTATTTTTATAGTATAAATCGTTATTATCTAGATACTCAAATAGTTCATTTAATAAATTAAAATTAAATGTAATATCACCAACGTTTGTTATTGTTCTATATGATAGAACAATGCCAACTTCAGCATCAGCTGTTCCAATAACTCCTTCTTTATAGCTAAAGATTTTGTTACCCGTAAACGTTGAAGAATTATAAATTGTAGTATCACTATAACTAACATTATTCTCATCAAACAAATCAAATAATGGTGCTTGGTTTACTTTAGTTTTTGTTTGTGCTTTTGTCCAAGAAGTTCCATTATAATAATACATTAACCCTTTGTATGTAGTACCTTGAGTAACTAATACTACTTCATTAGACAATGGTTTAGAATATGTTACATCAATTAATGAAATTTGTTTTATAGTTTGGTCAATTTCAATTCCTGGTCCATCAAAATTAAAAAACTTAACTTCAAAAATTCTTCCGTTAACTAATGGGTCTGGATCAGCAGTAAACAAGATCCTCATACCATTAATTAAATCTACACCATCAATATTATATCCTGTACTACCTTCAATAGTAGAAAATACATCTTTAGTATGCGTATCTAAAAGATTAACATTTTCTTTAATACTAGCTCCAAAATTAAATAGTTTTAATCCTGATTCAAATTCAATAATTGGTCGTTTTGCTCTTGCAGACTGATCTACATTAATTGGCTGATTGTTTAATACTGCACTTTGTTCAATAACAGATTTGTGGAACCATCTATTATATCTACTCCATAAATTTCCGTCTTTAGCACTGCGATTAATTAACATGTAATCTCGAACAGTTGGATAACCAATAGCTGTATCAAACGGTTGTCTGTCAAATCCTTGTGCATCAAAATTAATAGCCACGTCATTAACAAACGCACTAGGCACTGTTAATTCTGATTCGTTGATAAGAACAATTTTATCGCCTACACCTTCAACGTAATATTCACCAGTAGCATATTTTGCAGGAGTTACATCACCAATAAAATTAACTTTCATTCCGTTGGTTAAACTAAACCCTGTTCCAGTAGTATATGTTTTCTTTCCTAATATCTCTGCATCAATATCAATAAATGATGCTTCGTCTATATTAGCAACTTTTACTAGTCCTGCAGCATTAACATCGTTATCGGCAACATAGTATAATATACTAGGCGTATCAGCAGTTGGAGTAAATGTTATTGTGCCGTTTTCAGTTCCTTGATTATCAACCCCTGTTGATAATAAAAATGAATCATCTAAATCACGCTTTGATCTAATTGTAAACGGTAGCCCTGGGGTATTAATTTCAAACTTGTATGTAATACCTCTATATAATTTAATAGTTGGATTTTGTGTTAATCCATCTGGAGAGAAAACGTATCCAAAATTGTCGACATTGTCAGCCAATGAAACTGTATAAGTGCTTACTACTTCTGTAGTTTGTCCTCGAACATCTACAACTTGTGGTCCACTTGGAAGCCAATAGTACTCTCTAAAATTAATAAATTTGTCCCAATCAATATGTGGGTTCCAACTATAATATTCTTGTTTATTAGTAATACTATGATCTTTAATCTTTGGATTAAGGCTTGACAGTTGATTCATATAGTCATTGTAATCTTTATAGAATGTTACAGTATCTAAACTATCTTTAATAACAGTAGCTGGTTCAAATTGATAATCTTGTCTGCTAGTTGAAATATCACCAACATAATTATCATCTTTATTAAATGAAGCAGCTGTTTCTCTACCAAAATAACCATTTAATTTTTCAACAGAGCCAGATTGTATTAATTGATCTAATGTACTAGATAAAAACTTACTATTAGGAACTGTTCTAAAATATCTAGGTAGGTGCTCTTCGCTTTTTCTTTTTGCGTTAGGATCACCGTTTCCACTTTTTTGATTATTATCAAATGCCATTTTTAAATTCTTCCCTTAGGGCTAAACACTTTGTATTCCAGCGGATGCAGCTGATATGCTAGTTGTAACAACTGAGCCTCCTGAAGCTTTGAGCTTGTTTGCTGTTATAGCGTCAATAATAGTAATATTATCAACTGTAGCTGAACTAATAAAAATTTCATCATTTTCAGCTTTAATTTCAAATAGGCTACCAAACACTTGTTCTATTGTGTAGGTACAATTAAAAATGTTACCACATCTGGAGCAAGTTCTGTCATTACGTAATTTGCCATTTCTGAGAAGAAGAACTTATCTCCAAAGTCCCAGTTTTCAAGTGCAAAATATTCGTTAATTGCTGAAATAATTCTTGACTTAATATCATTATCGTTAAGAACAATGTCTGGATTTTTTACTACTTTAAATATTGCTTGCAAATCTGTTGGTGCCTTTGATCCAAATAGTACTTTGTACTTAACCGGATGATAAATTATTTCATCACTTAATGATTTAATCTTAGCTAGACTGCTGTTATAAGACAGGAACAAAGAATCTGAACTTGCTGGTAACGGTAGTTTACTAGTACCATTTAAGTATGCTCTATAATCTGAATCATAACTTCTAGTTAAAATATATGTATCAATAATATTACTAGCACTTGGGTCAATTCTAGAACTATCATCTGCTCCATGCACATAATGGAATGTTAAGTTATCTCTACCTACTCTAGCTCTATAATCAGTAGTTTGAGTTAATATTCCTGTTGTACCATTATAAACTTTAAATACATCAGCAGTTGTAAAATAAAATAATTGTCCGTTAGTGTATGTACTAAGTGCATTTAATAATGATTCGGAACTTAGAATCATTATACCTAATGAGGTTGCACTAACAAAGTTAAAATCTTCAACTCCGTCTGTAGTAGTAAATTTTTGCTGGAACACATACTTTGTTAACGGATTAACAATCTCATTAACTACTGTATCAAAAATATCAGGATCGTCAACTACTCCGTCATCGTCTGTATCAAAAAACGAGATTTCTATTTTTTTACTATCAACATAACCCTCAGCATCTCTATATTCGTCAGTAAGTTCCCAATCGTAATCAACAGTAAATGGATATGCGTTATCAGGCTGTGTGTTTATGTTTAATATACTAATCTTATCTTTAACAATTTTTCCTGTTAGATTATTGTAAATTTTATCCGACGAATCAAAGTAGAAACGTATCTCTTGATCACTTTCAAATATGTATCGCATACCTCTATTTTGAATAGTATATGTTTCACCATTTGTTTTAAATATCAATAACCAACTTGCATCTAGTTGCTGGTTTGAAATATTACCAGTCTTACCTGTGCTAAACTCACTTGCGGTGTTTAAGTTGTTTTCTGTAACAATCCTCCAAGACTGTGTATCTGTATTATATCGTAATCCAAATGTTTTATACGCAAATACTTGATCGATTAATTGTGTTGCGACATCTGCTGCTAATGAAGATGCAAGTCCTGGTCTAATTTCTGCTAATCTAGAGCCCGTTGGAATAATATCATTTAATGATATTGGTCCTGATCCAGTAGTAGCAACTATAGTGCCATCTCCTGTAACGGCAGCTATTTTAACCCACTTATAATCAACAACTCCTTTTTTGCCTGCGTATCCTGTTGTAGAGACTAAATCACTATTAAGGAAACTTTGTCCAGTTGGTGGTAAAAATTTAATTAATGTTTCTGGAACAACTAGCTTTAATATTGATGAAGTATATGTACCTACTTGAGAAGTTATAGATGCTGTGTTTTTAAAATAACCAGTGCTTAGATTAGTAGCTTTAGTAGACTGCGTCCAAGTTATTCCTAAGTCAATTGTAGAAATTTTAGGGAAGTTATTATAATAATAATTTCTTACTTTTTTATTAGTTAATATAGGTTCTATAATATTAACAATTGCGCCTTCAATATCTGTTTTAGTAACAAAACTAAAAGTTGTTTTAGGTTCTAAATTTTCTTTATATAATACTCCATCTGTTCCATATAAACTAGTTCTACTGTACTTTCCAGTAGCATCTATTAAGTCAAAATATCTACTAATACCACTTGATGTTCTATTAACTGACTTTACTTTAATAATTTCTTGACTAACTCCTAATGGTGCTATTTGATAGTCTTCAGCAGTTACCATTCTATTTTGAGTATAATACGTTGAGGGTGCATTTTGTTTAATACTTGCACTTGTTTCACTAGTTGTTGAATTATCAACTGTATATTTTAGTTCATATGTAATTGTTAATGTTTCAATTTTATCTGCGGACGACAAGTAAGGAATTGAAACTGTTATTCCTCTCATATCATCTGGAGTGATAATAACTCTTTGATTTTTGCTTACTCTGTAAAATACACGGAAACTACCTTTTGGTAAATTTCCAAATACACCATCTGAAAATACTAAACTAATTCTATCATCAACTCTAGTTAGTACAGAATAGATATTTTGTATGCTTTTACTTAAACTATTATAAACTACATTGTTACCTTCAACAGCAGCTACTTTAGACCAAAGTTCATTTTCGTTTCCAAACGAGTCTAATTTGTAGAGCCATACATCAGTTTCATTAACATTAGTAGCATCAATTGCAACGACTTGATTTGTGCTAGGACTGGTTATAGTAAACTGTCCTTCATCTATTGACCCTTCTCTAAAATGACTAAAGAAACCAGTATTACTACTTGCATTTCCTCTTCCGTCATCTCGGAATAAAAATGCAAAATTATTACCAGGAAACGGTGCTTCTTCTTGAATAACTTTATCAACTATGTCTGTTGATACAACTTCAAATCTTACTGATCTTCCGTCAACAGATTTAGAAAAACTATAAACCGGAACTTCGTCATTAGTACTAAGCATACGATATTGCTCAGATGGTATTCCTTGCGAAGTATCTTTTTTAATTGGTCTTCCAAATTTTGCATTAGCGGGCAATGTTGAATTAATTACTTTTATAAATTGTTCGTACCAGTCTGGATTAGTAGGGTCATTCCATACTATTGTTTGGTTAGCTAAATTAACATTATTTGAATCTATAATTTCTTCTGAAGTTGTAATACTTTCAACTTTTAACACACCATTGGCTGCTTGATTACGTTTAGGATTGTAAGAAAGCAAACGAGCAAGACGGAGAACTGATTCTCTACGCTCAGCAAGTTCTAAATAATTTTCTCTTGCATTTAAGTCAATACGGAATGAGATATTTTGTCCCATATACGCAATTAGATCAATTAATGCTAGATACTCACTTGACTCGATGTAATCGTTAAAGTCTTCAGGATAGTTTTCCCGAAGGTAATTAATCATTGTACGGCGAAGGTTGTCAAAGTCATAACTTTGAAAATCTGCATTACGGAAAGATTGGTAAACTCGTTTCCAATCCTCTGCTAATAATAATCTATTTTGTCTATCTGTTGCCGACATATCTTACATTCCTTAATTATAACTATTTATGGCATATAGTAAAGTGCGTACATTAAAAACTAAGACTTTAAAAAGCCTGCATCTTCGTCAAATCTCATCCTTAGGGTTTCTGAAATGTTAAACGGAAGATACGTTATAGTACATTCTATTTGTATGCCTTTTTCATATTGGTCAATTAATATACTATTAACATTAGTCCTCGGATCGCTATTAATAATCTTAGTAACATTTTGTGTAATTGCTTCTTTTAGCGACTCAGTTAAAGGTTCAAATAATGCGTCCCATATAATTGTGCCAAATTCAGGATTACTAAGTTTTTCTCCTTGGCGAATATGAAAATGGTTTATTAAATCTTGCTTTATTAATGATATATCATATAGACTAAAAGTAACGTTGTCAGGATTTACTGTACTCATTCCTCTGTAAGATGTTTTAGAGGTAATTGTTTCTATCCTATTATTACCAGGAACAGTGATTTCTGAATATATTTTTTTCTCTATAGTGCTCATAACGTATTTACCTTATTTTTAATCACCTGCAATTACGTCCGGACTGCCAGAATTTGATGCATTAGGAACCCAACTAGCGTGTCCGCCAGTTGCATCACCTTTTCTATGAATTGCTATATTGTTTACAAATACAGTTCCGCTACCTGCAACAGCAGGATCGCCACAGCTAGTAGTATCACCAATACGAACAACTTTTGCGTTGTTAGCATATACATCAGGAGATCCTACAGCATACGCCGTTTGATGGAACGGACTTGGTGAAGGACTTGCATGTCCAATATGTAAATCTAATCCTACTCTAGTTACTTCAGGCATTATGTTGGTCCAACTTGTTGATTATCAGGAGTCCCTTTTCCAGAAGTAGTTGTACTAACTTTACATAATTTTTTTGTTGTATCATTATCAGTAGCTTGTTGATTTGATGTTTTAACAGTTTTAAGAACTGTTGGAGATGTTGTACCTTTAGCTTTTGTATCCTTTGGTTGCACTATATTTGAAGTTTTTTTATTGCCGCCATTAGCAACGTCAGTACTACTATTACTTGCTATATTATCTGTCTTTTCTGGAGTATGTTCTGCTGGATCATAATTTTCATGTCCTGCCCAAGGTTCCGCTTGTGGTGATCTAAATGGTAGATTTGCTGTTTCGGCTGTTGCAGCTGTTGCAGCTGTCGG
>Ga0115001_10001712_pt1 | contig 16911 bp, 11 predicted proteins | sample ArcticOcean_MG_C_12_FD_89869 | JGI IMG/M metagenome (GOLD analysis project Ga0115001, IMG submission 89869) | Marine microbial communities from western Arctic Ocean - ArcticOcean_MG_CB8_130 | ecosystem: Environmental > Aquatic > Marine > Oceanic | place: Arctic Ocean: Canada Basin | collected... | reverse complement strand
ATGGAAGTAAACGGTAAGTTTGTATTCGTTGGTGTTACCGCTAATGGTGTAATGCCTCAACTCGCAACTCCTGTTGGTTTACTTGAACCCCATAAAATACAAGCGGCTTTAGCAGAATCATTATTGATACAAAACAGTCCTTATATACCCGACTACTCTTTAGCGTTAGAACTAGTTATTTATTTAGTCTCAGTAAGCCTTATATGGGTTTTTATTAGTTATTTAGGTATAACGTGGGGGATATTTTTAGCGGTTATTACGGGGCTTTTAACGGCTTCCTACGGATATTACACTATCCAGACGGGTTTATTAATAGACGTTACTTGGTCTTTAATAGCTCAGTTTATAACAGGGGCTTTAGCCTTCTATTTAAGGTTTAGAGAACAATGGAAATTAAGAGAACAGATTAAGAAACAGTTTGAACATTACCTTGATCCAGGACAAGTAAAACGTTTACAAGAAGACCCTGATTTGTTAAAACTAGGTGGAGAGAAAAGAAGGTGTACTTTTCTATTTACCGATGTTAGAGGCTTCACTTCTTTATCTGAGAAACTTCCTCCTGAAGAAGTTACTGATATTATGAACAAAGCATTAACGATACAGTCTGATACTGTTAAACGTTATGGGGGTATGGTAGATAAGTATATCGGTGATGCAATGATGGCTATCTTTAACGCACCTATTGATTTAGAACACCACGAACAAGCAGCAGTTTATTGTGCTAAAGAGATACAAGACAAGATAGAGTCATCTAATTTAGATATAGCGATAGGTGTCGGAGTAAATACGGGAGAAGCTATTATAGGCAACATGGGAAGCGACACTAGATTCGATTACACAGCGATAGGCGACCCTGTAAACACAGCCGCTAGGCTCGAATCAGCTACTAAAGAAGCAGGTGTAAATATACTTATTGGGGAAACAACTAAAGAAAGTTGCGGTATTGACTTAAAACCGTTAAAATCAATAAAAGTAAAAGGTAAAGAAAAACCTTTAAAAATATACACTTTTTGATATATAATCAATGTATCAGCCGTTGTGCTGCAGTTTACGAGATGAGCTTTAACTCGCAAATACGTGTAAGCACGCAGGAGAAACAATGGTTGGAGTGGATAAAAAGACATATCTAAAGAAAAAAGGACGTCGTTCTGACTTCTATACTTACTCGTCCAAAGGAAAGAAACAAAAGACTAGGAGTAGATTCTAGTGTCTTTGTCTTTAGTTAAGAATCCTGAACTTACCTATCAAGAAGCTTGTGAGTTTTTTGACTATAAACAAAATAAAATCGAATTCCAAAATAAAATCACAGAGTTTGAAAAAGCTATTACAAAACATTGCAAAGAAAACAACAACGAAGAATTGAATCAGCAGGTCAAAGGGGACGCAGAAGGAGTTATTTCACACAACTTCGCAGACGGACAATACATAAGAACAGCAGTAGCTCCTAAAAATACTTTAGTATCTACTAAGATACATGCTAAAAACCATCCTTTCTTTTTGATGAAAGGAGATATATCGATATTTGGTGAAGACGGAGTAAAGCGTATAAAAGCACCGTTTCATGGAATAACAGAAGCAGGAACAAAAAGAGTTTTATACGTACACGAAGAGTGTACTTTTATAACAGTACACAGAACAGATTGTTTAACGGTTGATGAAACAGTCGCTGAAATAACTTTCGATGATTTTTCTGAAGTAACATTAAAAGGTTTTGATACAAAACAGATAGACAATCTTATGGAACAACTAATATGAGTTTAGCAGTAGTAGCAACAGTAACAGCTATAGGAGTCGCAACCAATGTTATAAGTAGCAAAATTGCTGGTGATCCTGATATGCCCGCCCAAATAGGTAGTGGTACTTCTCCTTCATTAAGTCCTGGACCGTCTATGGAAATCACAGACATCGCAGGTAGTCAAGTTCAAGACTTTGGAAACTTTGGTTCTGAGGATTTAACTAGTCCTGAAACGAATCAACAAGACATGGTTTTACAACAACTACAAGAAGCAGGAATAGATGTATCTGAGTTAGACCAATACGGTATTGCAGGTATGGCTGTTGGCGGTTATTTAAAAAGACAAGACGGTGGTGGATTAGGTATTTTAGATTTATTAAAAGAACAAGGTTTTATGCCTGAAGACAGACCTGATTCATTGTCATCTATTGCAGACGTAGATTTTTCTGAAATGGAAATGCCAAAACCAGAAGATTTAATGGAAGAACAAATGTTTGCTGATTTAAGTCCTGAAATAACTCCTCCAGAACTTCCTGAATTAGAGCTTTCTAGATTACAAAAAGGAGAACAGTTCATAGAAAGTCAAGACCCTATGGTGTCTAAAGCTATGTACAGTGGTTTAGGTGATATAGGTACGGCTATTTTTAATAGGTTGTTAGGTGGTGACGATAAACGTAAAGGCAGTTTAGTTAAAACAGAAACACTTCCTGGAAATGCTCAAAGAAGAAGGTCATCTTTAAAAGGAAACCCTGTAGGAGGTTCATCAGTTACATTTGCTAACGAAGGTTCCGCACTACAAAGACCTATGTTCATGCCTACGGGTGGTGCTATGTACGGTCCAGGTGGTTCAAAAGATGATTTAATACCTGTAATGGCAAGTAACGGTGAGTATATGCTTTCTAAAGCAGCTGTTGATGCAGCGGGTGATGGTAGTCATGCAAAAGGTATTGCAAATTTAAACAGATTTAACGAAATGGGAAATAAGAGATATGGCTAGTAGAGAAGAACAAGAATATTCGAGTCAAGCCCCCGCCCCGTATATAGGGCAGTTTTTACAACAGGATATATTCCCGTTTGCACAGCAGTTTTTAAAACAACAGTTTCAAAACTACGGTGAAGCAGACTCTAGCCCGTTTACCTACACAGGTCAACGAGTTGCTGATTTTGATCCTAGAGAACTATACGGTATGGAACTTGCCGATTCTGCTATTGGCAGCTACAGACCTTATTTAGGAGCTCAACAAGGATTACTTGATGAAGCTTCGGGTATTTCTAGAGGAGCTTTAGCTAGAGGACAAGACGAAATTTCTATGGGTCTTGGACAAGGTAGAGGGTTATCTAGTTTAGGAGCAGGTCTTACTCAAAACGCTCAATTTGATACTAGCGGTAGAAACATGATCATGGATGCTCAGCAAAACATGGCTGGAAGAAACATGGTTGGAGGTGCTCAACAACAGCAATCAGGTAGAGGACTTATAGAAGGTGCTCGATTTGGTCAATCAGGTAGAGACTATCTTCAAGGAGGAGTTCCTGGATTTAGTGAAGCACAACAATTAACAAGGGCAGGTGCACCTAATTTAGATTTAGCTAGAACAGAAACAGCAGCAGCAAGACCTAATTACGGTGGAGCAAGAGGCGGTTTAAGTAGAGCTGAACAAACAGGTTACGGTTCTGCACGTGGTTTTGACCCTAGTGGAATATCTAATTTCTATAATCCTTTTGAAGATCAAGTAGTCGAACAGACTATGAAGGATGTTAGAGAAGGGTTAGCTAGAGGCGACATGGGAATGAGAGACGAAGCCGTAAGTGCTGGAGCTTTCGGTGGTGCTAGGTCTAGAATGAGACGTGACGAACTTGCAGAAAATACAGCAAGAGGAGCCGCTGAACAAATAGGAGCTATCCGTAGTGGTGGTTATCAAGATGCAGCAAATAGAGCACAACAGGCATTCGAAGCACAACAAGGACGTCAACAAGGTCTTGCAGGTTTACAAGCAGGAATAGCAGGTCAAGAAGGAGGTTTCGCAGGTCAAGAAGGTTCAGCAGCATTGGCTAGAGGACGACAGTTTGGCGATCTTTCTACTACAGAAGCTCAAAACCAATTAGCTAGAGGACAACAACTAGGTAGTTTAGAAGCACAATTAGCACAAGCTAAATTAAATACAGGTCAGGCATTAAATGCTTCAGAACAAGCAGCAATAGATAATCAAATGCAAAGAGGTCAAGGATTAAATCAACTAGACCAACAAAGGTTCGGTAATACGTTACAACAAGGACAACAACTAGGTGCTTTAGACCAACAGAATTTTGCTAATACGTTACAACAAGGACAACAGGTTTCTAATATAGACCAACAAAGATTCGGTAATCAGCTACAACAAGGACAACAACTGGGTGCTCTTGGTCAACAACAGTTTGGCATGGGTTTACAAGGTGGTCAAGGATTAGCAGGTTTAGGACAACAAACAGCAGGAGCGTTAAGCGGGTTTGGTAGTCAGTATGGTGGTATGGCTAGTTTATTACCACAACTACAACAACAAGATATTCAATCACAGATGGGTATGGGTGGATTAGGTAGAGGCAGACAACAGTCTCTAATGGATTTAAACTACCAAAACTTTACAGGTCAGTACAACTTGCCAATGCAAACGTTACAAAATGTTGGAGCACTTACTGCTTCTCTTGGACCTATGGCGGGGGGTTATGGATACGCAGGTGGTTCTCCTGCTGGTCAGTATAGTGGATATACTCCAGCAGCAGGTGGAATAGGACCAGGATTACAGCCTCCTGGAGTTGGAGCTCCTGTAACACCACCTGGAACTCCTGGATACACTCCTCCTGGTTTTAATGTTCCAGGAATTCCAGGAATATACACCAGTTAGATGATCAACTTTAGGATAGAGGTATAACAAGATAATGGCAAACGGTAACAGAGGTATAGGAGGGTTTTTACCCTTCCCAACTTTCGGTGGTGGTAAAGGAAGTTCTGGAATTACTCCAGTAAAGCTTCCTGCACAAGCTATGAGATTTCCTACAGCAAGAGGAGCTCCTAGACGTACACCCGAGCCTGAATTAAAAGAAACTTTAGCACCTTTTTTACCTGTAGCTTTAGAAGGTATTATGAACATGTTTAAAGATACTCCTGAAACTATGACAGATTCACAGTATTTAGATAGTATAGGTGGTATGGTACAAGACCCTACTAATTTAGAAGATGTTCAAGCTAATAGAAAAGCAGAAGCTAAGTTAAACGCTTACAAACTATATGGAGAGCCTGAAGAAAAAGATACTTTTGGCATGGATGAAATCTTAAATATGGTTGTAGGTAGTCAAATGGGTAGGGGTGCAAAAGATTACGCTGTTACTTCTAGAGCTATAGACAAACAAAAAGAAACATCTAGGTTAACTAAACAAACAAACAGAACAACTTTTTTAAACAGTGCCTTAAAAGATGTAGACAACCTACAATATAAAGTATTCGAAGATACTGATAAAGCTAAAGCTGGAGTTAATGATTACCGTAGTGGTTTTGTTGACCCTAGAGGCGAGTTTTATGTTATGAACGATGAAAAAACAGGCTACACAAATATAAAAGCTCTTGAAGGTAACTGGATAGAACAAAAATACAAGCCAACAACCGATTTAGCTACTCAAATGAAAGACCCTAGATTAGTTGAACTAACTAAACAAGACAAAGAACTTAACGCGAAAGACACCGCATTACTAGGAACAATGACTCTTACTAATGAGATGGTTAGAATGCTTGATAAAGGTATAGAAGACCCAAGTCAAAACCCATTAACAACAGTTACTAATATAGGTAATTTACTTAACTCAGCCACATCTAACTTTCAACAAATAGGTGCTTATATAGGTGGTGGTGATGTATTAAGATCTTTTGCTACAGCCGATGATATACAAAACGGTGTTGCAGGTTCAAACGGCAGAGAAGGTTCTGGTCAACTATCTAAACAGTTATACACAGCGATACAGTCGGGCGATGATGAACAGATGAAAGCGGCTATGGAGGCTTTCGAACAAGGTAATCCAGGAGTTAACTTTAGAGCTAGTTTAGGAGACATGGCATATAACGATGTTAGAACTAGAGCAACGATGTTACAGTTAGCTTATGCTGCAGCAGCAGCCAATGGACAAACAGGTAGAACCTTATCTGATAAAGATTTAGCATTCCATTTACAAATGGTTGGTTTCGGTGCTACACAAGATGCACAAACAGCTAAAGATAATATATTAACTTTTGTAGACACCTTGGTTAGACAAACAGATAACGTAGTACAAGGAACTATTTCTCAAAACAGATTGAGTTCAGGTACGTATCCTTTAGATGATGGTATGTTTACTAGTATTATTGCTGGTTATTGGGAACCTCCTGTAGTAGACGGTAAACCAGATTTTACAAACGCACAGGGATACACCTTTAAAAACTTTTACAAACGTTACAGTAAAATTCCTGATGTTGTGGGTTATCAAAAACATAAAAGACGTGCAGGTTCTGAGTTTAACGCAGACGCAACATCTAAACCAAATGCAAGTGCTAGGTTAGATGAAGACTTAAAAGCTATAGAGGACTTGTATTAGTGATGGAGTATACCGAACAACAAGAAAATGAGTTTTATGCTTTAAGAGATGAAGCAGCGGCACAGTTATCTAAACAAACTTTAAAAGATAATTCAAACGTTACTTACGGTCAGTTGTTGTCGCCTAAAGAATTACAATTAGCAACGCATATGTATAGTCCCGAAGTTAAAGCTAGAGCTTCTCAAATATACACTCCTGAAGAAATAACACGAATAGAGACGGCTGTTAATTGGGAAAAAAGAGTTGCTCCTTATAACAGAGCACCTGTTGACTATGATATGTACGAACGTCATCCTGAGTATCAAAAACGTTTAGACAGTTATAACGAGTTTCAAAGCGATCCGATGAATCAGTTAAGTCCTGATATGAGTTTTAATATTCTTGATCAACGTGAAATAGATAAACGGTCAAAACCTTTCAAACCTTTTGGTTTAGATAAATCAAAAGAAATAGCTGCTCTTGGTTTTGATCCTTCTCCTGATAATCAAATACAGTTTGAAAACTCAGACGATCAAGGCAGGTTTAATAGAATGGTTGCCTTAAATCCTCGTAACATGACTATAGATAACTATAAAAACATAGGTGAACAGATTGGGTTAAAAGGAGAATATGTCTACATAAACCCTAGCAAACCTTCTTTAGGTATTGCTTTCAAGGCTGAAGGAGAATTGGGTGAAGATTTTTCTTTAGATGAGCTGGTAGCTAAAGAAAAAGAAGATTTCAGAGTTATTAATTCACCACAAATGACCGTAGACGACACAGTACAGTTTTTAGCTCAAGAATTTCCTGCTATTGCAGGAGATATTGCTGCCACTATTTACGGTGGGAAAAAATTTGGTTTTGGTAAAACAGGTCCTCTAGGAGGCATAGTCTCAAAAACAGCAAAAGTATTAGGTTTGTCTGGAGCTTCAGCTATAGGAGCAGCAGGTGGTGATTATGTTCGTTTGTTAGCGGGTAAGAAATTAGGCTATCATGATTTAGATGAAATAGAGATGTTAAAAGAAGCAGGTGTTATCGGTGCTTGGGCTTTCGGAGGTACTGCTGCTATAACAGTTTCTTCTAGAGCTCTTATAAAACTTTATAAAAGTATTTTTAAAACCAAAGACGCTCCTGATGTTATTTATGAAGCTATCGATGATGCGTTACAAGCTTCTAGAAATGCTGACAACGTTGTTAATCCAGGAATGTTATACGGTGATGATGTTTCTGTACAACAAGTTAGAAATCAAATAAATGAATTAACTGATAAATACGCAGCTGATTTTGGAAAAGACGGGTATAACCCAACCTTTACATCAGAAGCAGGAACAACAGGTGCGGCTGATTTAGAAGCAATATTCTTGAAAAATGCTGATGATCCTAAATTAAAAGAACTGTATAAACAATTAAAAGACGGCAACCAAGAAGTTATAGATGAGTTTGTAAGAGTATTAAACGAAAAAATAGGACCATCAACTGCTGGCTTAGACGATGCAACAGGAGCTACGCTTTCTGAAGGTCTTAGAGTCATGGCTCAAAAAGATATAGATTTATTTGATGACCAAGCCTACGACATGATTAACCAAGTAAGACGTCAAGTAGGTGGAGCTGATGATGCATCTGTTGCAGGAGAAGTTTTACTTAAACAAGTTGATAATTCAGCAGCTTCTAGTGGTCCCATCTTCGAAAGAACACAAACAAGACTAAATGAGATTAGAAAACAGTACGTAGAGCCTTTCAATGAGGCTTGGACTTCTGCTTTAAATAATCCTCGTTACACAAATTTAAAAACAGGTGCTGGTTATACACGAGCTCCTGCTCAAAAATGGTTAAACGCAAGAAAAGGAGAAGCAGGTCAACTTTTACGTAGAGCCGACGGAGACGAAGCGGTTAGAGAGTTATACAATTTAATACCCGCAGGAAGCAGAAACACCATAAAAAGACTAACAGGTAAAGGTAAGGGCGGTAAGTTTGAATCACCTAGTTTTACTATAAACGAGCTGAATTCAGCAAGAGTTGCCTTGAATGATTTTGCTAGTAATCTTCCTGACGGTAAAGGTGGTATTGCAAAACTAGCTAGAAGTTTAGAACGTGGTTTAGAAGATCAAATGAATCTTTTAGTAAGAGAAGGTGCTTCTGTTGAATCAGGAATACCTATGTCGCAAAAAGCAACACTTAGTGATTGGATAAATCAAAACCAATACGGTGATGATCTAAGAAAAGCGTGGAGTAATCAAAGGGAAGCTCTTGAACTATCTAATGGTCAAGCAATACGTTCTCTTATGCAACAAAACCGTCCTGAAAAAGTAGCTGAGTATATGTTTAATACCGTAGCTAAAGGAAGTAAACAAAATAAACCAATGACTGATTTAATGACCGTGTTAAAAACAAACGGTTCAGATGAAGTATTACAAATACAAGAAGGATTAGCAGCATACATACAAAGAGAAGTATTATCTGATCCTGATTTATCAGCTATGGCAATAGCTAAAAATTATAGACAGTTTGTTAAAGATAACGAAGGAACACTAAGAGCGGTGTTTGGTGATAAACAGTTTGCATCACGATTTTATAACAAGAGAGGTTTTGATAAAGTTATTAAAGGACTAGAAAAAACCAATGAAGATATATTAAAGATACAAGCCCGTTTTGGAATGGTCAATGCAGGAGAACCTGATAAAGTAATGACAAATATTGTCGAGAGTATTTTAGCTACTGGAAAAACTCAAAAACAATCAGGTCGTGTTCTAGAAGACATTGAATACCTTGCTTCGATTATTAAAGACAACCCAGAACTATCTGAACAAGTAGCCCAAGTTACTAAACGTTATTTAATGCAAGACATAATAACTTCAAAACAAGGGGGTGGTTTTGCAGTAGATGCTGCTGGTTTAGATAGACTATTAAAAGAAGGTTTTGGTCCTGAACAAGTTACAGGTCCACGACTAACTTTCGACAGTTTTATGACTCCGTTGCTTGGTAAAAAAGACGGTAAAGCTTTTGTAAAAAATTTAAAAATATTAAACACAGTAGTTCAAAGAGAGATTGGAGCAGCTCCTTCAGAAAGTGTTGCGGGAGCATTAGCTAAAGGTGAGTACGGTCCTGGAGCTAACATAGAAGGTGCTCGAATGTTAATGAGACTATTAATACCACCTTTGACACAAACAGGTAGAAGGGCTACAGCTATAACAAACAGACAAGCAGAAAATTCTCGTAAGTTTATTGGTCAAATGTTATTAGACCCAGAACTATTTGAAAGAACTATGAAGTTTGCACAAGGCAGGGAAAAAACACAAAGATTTATTAGTTTCTTAACCTCGTATAATATGGTAGTCGCTAATGACCTGGGTAACGAAATGAAATATTATGATACAACAGACAAGAAACAAAAAACACCTGAAAATGTTTCTACTACAGAAAGAGTTCAGATGTTAAATTCTGAAATACCTAGTAGAATAATAGAGATGGGAGGAGCTATATAATGGCGAGAAGATTTAATCCATTTCCAAGTATGCGAGAGGATGTAAATCTTCTCGCGCAAGAGGATAGACAAGGGCTTAATCCTTTTACATTACCTGGTCCTGATTCCTTGCAAGGAAATCCTTACATGGGTAGTTTCAAAGAACCTGTTTATGTACCCCCACAAATAGACCAAGATGCTTTAGACAAAGCACTGGAAGCTATCAAAGTAAGAAAAGAAGCTAACGATGCAGCAACTAATGCAACTGATCAGTATGAAGCTGATGTGGCTGATTTTAAAAACACTGAAGCTACTGAAATAGAACAAGGGATAGCTTCGCTTCCTGAGATATTACAGTTATCAGAAGAACCTTTTTCTCCCGCAGGTATTGGTGGTATTCCTCAACCAAGAGTAGACCCAGTAATCCCTAGAATGCCTAATGAAAAAAGCGTTCCTTTCAATCCTGATTCTTTGTTCAGTGACCCTTACATGGGTAGTATGGATGAAAGAGATTTTAGAGATAGTATAGGCGAACCTATGGCACCAGAACCTGTTTCAACTGGAGACTTTAATCCATACGAAAGAGTTACTGGTGAAATTAATCCTGTTTACACCCCGCCTCCAAGTTTTGATGAACCTCCAGCGTTTAGAGAAGAGCCTGTGTTTACACCTCCACCTGCTCCTCCAGTAGCCGCACCAGAACCTGTCAACAGTATTCCTGCGTATGATTTTATTAACGAACCAGAACCTGTTTTTAACATACCTGATTTCGATTTCTTAACAGGAGGATTACCTCCCGTAAATCTACCTGTAGCACCGCCTGTAGCACCCGTTATGCCACCACCGCCTGTAGCACCGCCTTCATTTGATTTCACACCTGATTTTGGGGAAGGAGATTTTTTTGATACTATAGGTAATGGTTTTAACGATAATGATTTTGGTGGTTATGTTCCTCCGAGTATACCAAGTGACCCTGTTATACCTCCAACGATTCCTGGAAACCCTTACGAAGGTATTTTTGATGGATTACCAATAAACTTTCCTCCAATAAACTTTCCTCCTGGACTTGGTGATCCTGGTGAAGGCGATTTTGATGATACTATTGGAATTGGAGATGGTTTTATAGGTATTCCAGGATATCCTAATTTTCCGTACCCACCGTACTTACCTCCTGAAGATCCACCGTATGTACCACCGCCACCACCGCCACCGCCACCAGAGGATCAAGGACCGACTGGACCTGTAAACTATTACACAGGACAACCTCTTAAAAACCCATACCAACCGTATGCAACAGATAGTGGAGCAGCACCTTTAAATAGGCAAATGACTCCTCAACAGTTTGGTCAAGCTCCAGGATTTGGACCTAATAAACCACCTGATTCAGGGGTAATAATAAAACCACCAAGAATGCCGCCTCCTAGAAGAGACGATCGAATATACGTTCCACCGATAGATGACGATCTTAGGTTCATAGCTATGAACGAACCAACAGGAGCAAAAAACGGTAAGTATTTAAACAAAGGTATATCACAGTTGCCAATGAACGGACAAGGTGATACACTAACAACACAGGTGTTCCAAGCGGGATTCCGACCAAGGAGATAAAGATGCCAGGAATAGAAGATTTAATGAATATAAGAACGCAAGGCGGTACGGAAAACGCACCTCCAATGCCTCCACAAATGGGTGGTGGTGGACCTCCAATGCCTCCAATGGGTGGTGGACAACCTCCAATGCCTCCAATGGGTGGTGGACAACCTCCGATGGGTGGTGGTGGACCTCCTATGGATCCTGGAATGGGTGAAATGGCTATGCAAGGACAAGAACAACCACAAGAAGATCCTCAAATGAACATGGAACAAGACTCAGCTATGTTAGCAGAAGCTGTTGTGGGTAGAGCACAAGGTGATATAGGAGCAGCGATTGCTGTTTTAGATAACGCTAAAGCTATGTTAATGGCTAGTGTTGAAGGTGGTCAAGAACCTCAAATGATGCGAGGCGGTGGTTATGTTGATTATAAAATGGGTGGTGGACCTATGTATGCTAATATGGGTGGTGAATTAAATCCTGGATTACAAGCATTGCAAAGAACAAACCCTGAAGTCGTTGATCAAATAATGAAAAGAAACATGGGTGGACCTATGTATGCTAATATGGGAAGACCTTTGTACCGTCAAGGTGGCGGTAGTATGTCTGAGAACGATGTATTAAGAGAAATGATTATGGACAACTTACAAAAACCTGAGATACAACAACAGGCTATGTCTAATGTTATGGGTGATATGGGTGGTGGTATGTCTAAAGAACAGGCTATGTCAGACCTTATGAAATTCAGAACTGCTTAGGCAATCCAGTCCTTCCATTGTTCGTCACCTAAAACTTCTTGGGCTAAACTAAGTTTGTTACGCAAAGCTTTTACAATCTTTTCGTCAACCGTTCCTTTAGCCACTAAATCAATATAAGTTACTTTATTGGTTTGACCTATACGATGAGCACGGTCTTCAGACTGTAGTCGTTTTTCAAGGTCATAGTTATTACTGTAATAAATTACGTTACTTGCTTCTGTGAGCGTTATACCATAACCCCCTGTCTGAGTATTACTGATTAAGTATTTTAGTTCTGAGTTTGGATCTTGGAATCGTCTTATTATTTCTTGACGTTCTTCGTCTGGTGTTTCTCCATAATAAGTAGCTACGCTATTAACCCCTGTTATGTTGTGTAGTGTTTTTAATATTCTTTTTATATCGTATTGGTAATTAGCCCAAATAATGGTTTTACCCTGTACTTCTTCTAGTATGTTTATTAACTCATCTAAACGATTACTTTTTACTTCAACCTCGTCTCCGTTATCATTTCTAACAAAACCACAAACCACTTGGTGTAGTCTTAGTATTTGTGTTAACACTGAAGTTACACTAACAAGTTCATGTGAATCAAGTTCTGCTATAGCATAGTCTTTAAGTTCTTTATAAACTTTCTTTTGCTCGGTAGTTAACTCGACTTCTCTTCTTTGATACACTTTATCAGGAAGGTCTAAACACTCTTTCTTAAGCACCCTATAAGAGAACTCATTTACATTTCCAGTCAACTCTTCTAAGTTTTGATAACCTACAACTTGTCTAAAAGTTCTAGCCCCCATTTTTCTGTTAATAAGTTTTGCATATCTGTTTTGAAACGAATAGAACGATGTATATCCTAGTAGTTGTGGGGATAGAAAAGTGCTTTGACTGTATAAGTCTAAAGGCGATTGAGTAACAGGAAACCCTGTAAGTATTCTGCGGTACTTACTATTGACTGCTAACTTCAAAAGGTTTTTGGTTCTTTGTGCTTTAGGGTTTTTAATAGTAGTAGACTCATCAACGGCTATTAGAACGTTGTGGGCTAAGATAAACTTCTCAACAAAAGCTACTCCTTTCTTTGTACTAAACGCTTCTACATTAATAATAAGTAATTTTAAATCATGGTTTACTTCAAAGAGTTTAATTAATTCTCTCTTTTGTTTTGTGTTTGGTGCGGGGGTCCATACACCAATATGTTTTTCTATGTGGTCTGGCATGTGGGCAGGTATTTCTTTCTCAGACCAGTTTCTATAAACCCCTTTGGGAGCTACTATGATAGCCGCGTTGATACCGCCTTTGTCGTATAACATAGCTATATTATCTATAAGGACTTTAGACTTACCCGTTCCCATTTCCATAAAATAAGCGTACTCTTTCTTATTCCAAGATCTTTTTAACGCTTCAAGCTGATGCTCATACGGTTTCGTTTTAAATTTATAATTCATGTGATACCTTTCTAATTTCTAGTTCCCATTATATATTACAAAAGTATATAAATAGTAGCCCAAGAGAATACTTTTCTTATGCCCTCTAATAGAGTTATAGAGTTTCTAATATTGACTATAGTAAAACTAATATTGGTAGAACCTCTTAAATACTGAGTAAAGTTAAAGTCAGTATTAGTCTATTAAAGATATTAGTTACTATAGAAAAGTTTTTTAGAAAAGTTTTTTAGTTTTTAAAACTACATATCGGTAATAGCTTTACTTTGCCGTTTATGCTATATATTATTTAAAACGTAACTAGAAATAAGAAAGGAGAAAATAGTGACAGTATATGTTGTACAAGAAGTTCCAGGACGCAATATCGCTTCTGCTAGGCAGTTCGGTGATTTTGAAGTTCTATTACCTTCCAACACCCAAATTATGTTAAGTGCATCCCCTTCAGTTCGTAGAATGAAAAGTATTCTACACGACTATAAAGAAGGTGATTACTTATTATTAATAGGCGATCCTGCCGCCATTGGCGTAGCGTGTTCTATCGCTGCATTTTATAATAGAGGTAAATATAGTATCTTAAAATGGGATAGACAGGAAGGCTTATATTATCCCGTTGATATTGATTTACACCAGAAAGGAGAAATAGATGATTGAAAATAAACCGACCTTTGAGGACTTAGTAGGTACAGCAGATGTTCAGGAATGGACTAATGATGTTACCGATGGAGAACTCTCTATAGTTTCCACCCTAGCTAATAAACAGTTAAAACTCGCTACGCAAGTATCTGAGATAGAAGCTGATTTAAAAGCTAAGAAGGAAGAACTTCGTTTGACTTCGGAGCAAGAGTTACCTGATGCGATGCAATCGGCAGGGCTAACTCAAATAACACTCAGCACTGGAGAGAAAATCTCCATTAATGAGTTTTATAACGCTCATATATCTAAGGCAAACCAAGAAAAAGCGTATGAATGGCTAGTATCTAATGGTCACGAAGGACTTATAAAGAACGAGGTTCTTTTAAAGTTTGGTCGTGAGGAAAGTGATGTGGTTGATGAAACCGTTTCAGCTTTGCAATCTAGAGGACTATCACCAGAGGTGCGTCAAAGTGTTCACCCTAGTACACTGAAAGCTTTTGTTAAAGAGCAGTTTACTTCGGGGAATGATATACCAACCGAGCCCTTTGGTATCTATATAGGTACTAAAGCTACAATTAAAAAGGATTAATGATATGGCAGATAATAAAAATGAAATAGCTGAAGCAAAGACTACAGCACTAAGTACGTTTGACGATAGTTTACTATCAGGCGGCACAGGATTAGAAGAAACTACTACAGAGGATTTTGCGATCCCCTTTATTAGAGTTCTACAACCGATGTCACCGCAACTACAAAAACAACACGGAAGCTATATAGCAGGGGCTAGTGCAGGAGACCTGTTCAACACTGTTACAGGTGAAGCTTACGATGGAGAAGAAGGGGTATCTATAGTTCCTTGTGCTTATAATAAAAAGTACATCGAATGGATTCCTAGAGAGAAAGGTGGCGGTCTTGTAAACGCTAACCATGACATATCTATACTATCTAGGTGTACTAGAAATCCAGACGATAGAAGATACTACACCCCCGAAGGTAATGAGATTGTTGAAACAGCTCAGTTCTTCGTATTAGTTGTTAAAGAAGATACTGCACAACAAGCAGTTCTTGCATTTACCTCTACTCAGTTAGGTGTTTCTAGAAAGTGGTTAACTATGTTAAGAATGGCTAGAGTGCAAAACTCTAAAGGCGATTCAGTAGAGGCTCCAATGTTTGCTTATACTTATAGACTAACATCTACTACTCAGTCTAACGATAAAGGTAGTTGGAATGCTTATAGCATTAACCAAGAGGGAGCTACGGCTATGCCTATAGCTATGATGGCTAAAGACTTTATGTCTGCTGCTAGGACTGGTGATGTTGATGTTAAACAAGAGCAGCAAAACGATGTTGTTAACGACGCTATATAAGAAGGAGATAGCTTATGTCGTTAGCAAAGGAGTTTGCTGTACGCTATGCGGGACTACGTCAAGCGTATGGGACTTTCACAGCTAGCAATGAAACTAGAGAAGATGGAAAGGCAAGTGGTAAAAACATTACTATATCAAAGGAACTATCTGATAGTGACTTATTAAAGTTATGGGAAGACCACTTGTCTGGTCATCAAAGTGTAGGTATTGTAGCGATAGACGAACACAATACCTGTGTTTGGGGAGCCATAGACGTTGACGAGTATCAGCTAGATTTAAAAGATTTAGCGATAAAGATAGCAAAGCAAAAATTACCATTGGTTCTTTGCCGTAGTAAAAGCGGTGGAGCACACATTTATATATTCTTAACTGAACCAGTATCAGCATCTATGTTGCAAAGAAAGCTAAGACAGATTGCTGCTGCTATAGGTTACGGACAAGTAGAGATATTTCCAAAACAAACTAAACTATTATTAGATAGGGGAGACAGAGGTAGCACTTTAAACATGCCATATTTTGGAGGAGAGAACTCCACACGATATGCATACGGTAAAGACGGAAACGCATTAACACCTGAAGAATTTTTAAACTATACAAAAGAAATAGAATTAAAACCAAGTGCTTTAGAACGATTAGAGGCTAGTCCTTTAAACGAAACTATGAACTGGTTAGACCAAGCACCACCATGTATACAGCATTTAGTTGTGCAGGGGTTTCCTAAAGGATCGAGAAACTCTGGTCTATTTAATGTAGGAGTTTTCTTAAGGAAGAAGTTTCCTGATGACTGGGAGAAAAGGTTAGAGGATGTAAACATAAAGTTTATGCAACCTCCACTAGGGGCACAAGAAGTTTTAACAGTAGCTAAACAACTACAAAGAAAAGATTACTTCTATAAGTGTAATGATCAACCTATAGCCAGTCATTGTAATAGTCCTTTATGTAGAACTCGTAAGTTTGGTATAGGTGCTAACGGAGGAACACCCTTGTTCAGTAACCTTACAAAACAGGATAGTGACCCACCGATATGGTTCCTGGATGTAGAAGGAGGTCGTCTAGAGTTAGAGACTGACGACTTATTAAATCAAAACAGGTTTCAGCGTAAGTGTATGGACGCTCTAAATAAGATACCACCTAAGGTAAAAGAAAACGTATGGAATCAGATTATACAACAGTTACTAGACGCTATAACCATAGTAGAAGTACCTAAAGAAAGCTCTACTGAAGGTCATTTTATGGAACTTTTAGAATCTTTTTGCACAGAAAGACCTGCTAGAGAACGTGATGAGTTATTGTTACATAAACCTTGGACAGATAAAGGCAGGACATATTTTAGACTGTTAGACTTAATGGATTACTT
>Ga0115001_10001707_pt1 | contig 16944 bp, 15 predicted proteins | sample ArcticOcean_MG_C_12_FD_89869 | JGI IMG/M metagenome (GOLD analysis project Ga0115001, IMG submission 89869) | Marine microbial communities from western Arctic Ocean - ArcticOcean_MG_CB8_130 | ecosystem: Environmental > Aquatic > Marine > Oceanic | place: Arctic Ocean: Canada Basin | collected... | reverse complement strand
TGTTTACATGTGATGAATGGTATTAAAAAGGGATATGCTTTAACAGGTCAACATGATGTAAAAAAGTTAAAAGATACCACCACATTTACATTGCCAAATGTTGATTTATTTCAATGGGATCCTGGAATATATAAAGCTTTTATGGGTAAAGATTGGGGTATATTCCACGGAGCATCTTTTAAAGAACCATTTGGATACAACATATTTCAGTCTGTAGATTATGGTAAATTACCTATAATTAATAAAGATTGGGCCCCATCGGTTGATTACAAATATAGAGTTAACACAAAAAATGAATTTGATGCCTGTATTAAGCAAATGGTTAGGGATTCTCACGAAACAAGAGTAATAGAACGGAATAAACTCATTGATTATATGAAAAGGTTCGATAATAAAGAACAATGGGTAGATGCTGTTACAACTCAAATATTATCTTTTTGGTAAATTATTTTCATATATTTTTATATAAATATATACGTTTCACTAAATCTTCTATACTTATACTCGTAGGGGGCTGGGGGACAGCACTAAAGCAGTGACAACTAAGTACAAAACATGAGTATATTAAATACAAAATACATAAAAGAATTTATCACCCATAACTTAGACACTAAGGTAGATGATAAGGGTAAGCACTATGTAGAACATTCACCTATAAAGTATAGATGGACACATGGTGCTACTGATTTCTCTATGGGTGATGGTATGTTAGTTTACTCTGCTATACATTATCTTCGTTCTAAAGTTTGTGTATGTCTTGGTAGTGGAGGTGGATTTATTCCAAGAATAATGACACAAGCAAGAATAGATTTATACGATGCTGAAATCTTTGAAGGAAATCGTGATTATAATTGGGGAGATATAGGAACTACTTTTTTGGTAGATGCATCAAACGGTGTAGGTGGATTTACTGATTGGTTGGAGGTTGATTCTTTTTTAAGAAAAACTTTCTATCCAAGAATTATAAATGATACTACCGAAAACGCTTATTATAACTTTTTTGTAAAAGAGGATATAAAAATTGATTACTTACATATAGATGCCGGGCATTCATATGAGGATGTTAAGAAAGATTTTGAATTGTATTCTAAATTACTATCTCCAAGTGGAATTATATCAATACATGATACTGATGAATCATTTGAAAAAGATTTAATAATAACTAAAGATATATCAGATCAAAACCATCATGATGAATTTGCTAATGGACCAGCTCAATTAATAAGAGAATTAAAAGATAATAAAGAGTGGGAAATTTTCAACTTTTTTAATAATGGTATATTTAGAAGTAGACCCGCATCAACTGGATTAACATTTATTCAAAGATGCAAAAACTAAATTTAGTTACGGTTGTTGGTCACAACACTACACTACTTCCACACATGTTAAATTACTACAAAAACATTGTAGATGAAATCTATGTAGTAGTTTATAGACAACATGAGAATGATGGTATTTTAGATGAGGTTTTAAATCTTGGAATCAACCCCCACAAGATAGTTACTGAACCAAAATTTAATTGGGAAAGAGTAACAGAACTTTACAACGAAGTAAAACAACACAAGCCAAATGAATGGTGGGTGGTATCGGATGATGATGAATTTCACATATACCCCAAACCAATTAGAGAAATGATTTCTGATTGTGAGGAGAATGGATGGGAATTTATTACAGGAGGTTTTCTTGATAGGATAGGAGAGAGAGGCGAGTTTCCTTTAGTGGAACAAGATACTAACATTTGGGAAACATTCCCACTTGCAGGATTTTTTAGATATCCAATGAGTGGGGCAATGCCAAACAAAGTATGTGTAATGAAAGGTTCGGTTGATGTAACATCTGGACAACATTTCGCAAAAGTTGGAAATACTGATACTTGGCGAGAGCGAGGATGGAAACACCCAAATCGTTATCCAATCAATAAAGGATTGGTACAAGTACATCATTTTAAGTGGGATTCTACTGTTTTAGAGAGACTTAAAGAAGTTTCTCAAACTAAAGAACAATATACATATTGGAAAGAATATCGTACGATGTATAGAGGTATTCAACTTAATGATTGGAAAATTGATATTAGTAATCCAACGTTTATGTTACAAAAAATGATTAAAAACAATTATAATGAATACGATGAGTGGAAGAAGCTTAGTGAAGTTATAATTGATATATAAAACTAAATTAAAATAAATAGTACAGTTATGAGCAAAATAGATCCAGAAGTTATTATTTTAGAAGAGAGAAAAACAAAAGCATTGGAAAAAATAGCACGTTGTTTAGATTCTCTAACTCTTTGGTTTGAAGAGATTGATAAGGATGGATGGGATGAACGTACACAGTTCTACCTATCTGAGTTTCAAAAATTAGTACCATCCGATAAACCTACAAAAGATGAAGAACTCGAGTCATAAATTAGGAATAATAATTCCATATAGAGACCGTGCTAATCAATTATTTGAATTTAAGAAAGAAATTGGTAAACATATTGATTTTGATTTTGAGGTAATCGTAGTAGAACAACTAGGAGACCAAGATTTTAATAGAGGTAAATTACTTAATATAGGATTTCTTAAAGCTGAGGAATTGGGATGTGATTATGTAGTTTTTCATGATGTTGATATGATACCCGTTGATGTTGATTATTCATATCGTGCCAAACCCACACATCTAATTTCAGAGTTAGATTTACCCGAAGGTGTATCTCGTACTTTATTTGATGAATACTTTGGTGGAGTTACTCTATTTCCATCTAATATATTTAAGCAAATAAATGGATACTCGAATGAATATTGGGGATGGGGTTTTGAAGATGATGATTTACTACTTAGATGCCAAGAAAATCACGTAGAGTTAGATAATAAAAAAGTTATACAGAAGGGTAGAGAAGGAATTGGTTTGAAGTTTGATGGAAGTAGTACATTTGTAAAATGTCCTAATGTAGTAAATTCATATAAAAACTTTACTATCTTTTGTTCTTTTGAAGTAACCGAACTTACAACTGATGAAATACAGATTACAGATGAAATGTCAATATTTTCAATACCTGGATTTGATACCGCATTAAATTATAACTCATTCCGAGATATGAACTTTCAGTTTTGGAAAAAGAATTTAGATTCAATTTCTATTCCAAGTGAAAAACTTCCAGAAGGAACTTATAACTTTGCTATCTCTATGGATAACAAAGGTGCTAATCATAATTCTAAAGATTATATACCACCGGTAATACGGATATATGCAAACGGAGAATATATCAACGAAAACACGTTTGATAAAATGTTACCTATACAACAACAACTACAATTATATTTAGGTGTTGGTAATCCTGATAGAGAAGAGAAGGCAAATTGGTTCAATGGAATTATAGATGTGTTTGCAATCTATGAGGGTGTAATTGATGATGAATTTTGTAAACAACTTACATTAAATACTGATAATAGTTTATTTACCTTTGATAACTCAGAAAATTTAAGAATGTATTATGATTTTAAATTTATACAGAAAATATCAGCTGATATATCTAAAGTTATAGATTTATCTCAAAATGGAAATGAGGGTTACATATATAACGGAAAGCAAATAAATACACAACATACTACTGAAACAACTATTCCAATACCATATAGATCTGATGGTAAGTTTAAGGTTCTACCTCACAATGAAAATGGATATAAGGATGGTTATTGGGTAAGTTGGAACAGCAGAAAAAATCAAGTAAATTACTACTCTAAATTTTACAAAGATAGAACATTATATTCAAAAGATGGTATTTCCACATTACCTAATAATTATGTAATAAGAGATGAGTTTACAAGTAAAAATTTTCACCATTTAGAAGTTAAACTATGAAAAATAAATTAGATGAGATTGGCGTAATTGCAGGAAACTTTGATGTAATACATCCTGGTTATATTAAGTTATTTAAAGAAATCAATGATAACTGTGAAAATCAATATATTTTATTACATGATGATCCTACAATAGAAAGACCTACAAAGTTAAAACCTATTTTAAATACAGAGGAACGGAAAGAGATGTTAACTTATTTTTTTACCAATCCTACCTTTCTAACATATGATACAGAAGAAGAATTAAAATTCTTATTAAAATCAATAAATCCTGATGTTAGATTTTTAGGGGATGATTATATGCTTAACTCATATACAGGTGATGATTTAGGAATAAAAATTCACTGGATAAATCGTTCTCATGGTTGGAGTACGACTAAATTTAAAACCGAAATAGCTAATTCAATATGAAATTAGGAGTTTGTGTACCATATAGAAACCGAGAAGCTCACTTAAACGAGTTTGTACCAAAAATTGGTAAATATTTAGATTCTCAAGAAATAGATTATCATATTTACTTTGGTCATCAAGTTGATGATAAATTGTTTAATAGAGGTGCTACTAAGAATATTGCAGCAAAACATGCATTTGAAGATGGGTGTGATTATGTTGTATTTCATGATATCGATATGATACCCGAAGAAAACGGTGGAGCTGATTACACCTTTCCAGCCGATAATCCAAGACACATAGCAACTCAAATATCTCAAATGAATTATGAACTAAAGTACGAAGAGTACTTTGGTGGCGCAGTCTTATTTTCAAAAGAACAAGTTGAACGAACTAATGGCTATTCAAATGATTATTGGGATTGGGGAATGGAAGATGATGATTTATTTTGGAGATGTAATTTAGAAGGATATGCTGATAGTACTAATTTAAACTTAAAAAACCCAACACGTGATTTTTTAAGATTTGATGGCTCTAAATCATTTGTAGAAATTCCAACAACTCCTAATTTACGAAATCTTACTTCTCGTTCACACACAATATCAGTTTTGGTTAGAGCACAACAACAGGAAGATAAAGTTCCTATTTGGTTGGTTGGTGATATAGAAAGACAGTTTATTGAATATCCAATATTACGTAGACCAGGATATGATTATGGATTAAGTTATAATAACTCACGAGCATATACATTACAACTTTGGAATAACGAAAAGCAACATCTATATCAATGGATGAAACGTTATGAGAATAAGTGGAGTTGGATAACTCTTACAGTTGATGGTAATAATATCCACTTCTATATGAATGGAAAAGAATCTGATGCAAGATGGGGAACCGGTACACCATCACCTTTAAAATTTAATGGTAGTTTAAAGAGATATGGTAATTTACCTTACTATTTAGGAACAACATCATCAGTTAATTCTACTGATATTTCTAAATGGTTCAAGGGTGATATAGCTGATGTTAAGATGTGGAATAGAGCATTATCGTTAGATGAAATTAATCAAAGTTTTGATAATATTATTACAGAAGGATTAGCATTACATTATGACTTTAAAGATGGGTTGGTTACAGATATATCGAATAATACAAGTAATGGTATTGTTAATGAGTGTGAACACTTAACAGAAGATGTAATTATACCTAACTCAATAATACCACATAGAGTTGCTGGAAAGATGTTTTGCTTACCACACGAAGATGAAGGACTTATTGAAGGTGATGGTGGAGTTATGAAATGGGCTAAAGGTGAAACAACCGCTAGAAATGAAAAACGGTATGTACATCAAATGCAAAAAGGAACTTGGGATTATAAATCAGATGGTATAGCTCAATTGAAATATACATTAGTTGGTAAAGATGAAATATCGCCAAAAGCTACTATGTTAAACATAACTTTATGAGTAAACTCCAAGAGGTAAACACTAAACTTAATAAGGTAGGTTGTGGGTTCTGTTTAGCAAAATGGACACAAGTTACTATGCACCTTGGATTGGGTATGACTCATTCTTGTCACCACCCCGCACCACATAAAATACCATTAAGAGAAATAAAACGAAATCCATCTGCACTACACAACACTCGTTTTAAAAAACAAAAACGAAAAGAGATGTTAGATGGTAAACGACCTGAAGAATGTAATTATTGTTGGAATGTTGAGGATAACTCAAAATCATTTTCAGATAGAACATTCAAATCATCAGAACCATGGTCTCTTTCTGAATTCGATAAAATAAAAAATTCTGATTGGAGGGAAGATTTTAATCCAAAGTATGTAGAAGTTTCATTTTCTAATACATGTAATTTTAAATGCGCATATTGTGGACCCCAATACTCATCTAAGTGGGTGGAGGAAATAGAACAACATGGGCCATATCCAACATCTACTAAGTTTAATCAAATAGATTCTCTTAGAGAAAAGGGAGAAATGCCTTATAAGCAATCTGAAGAAAATCCATACGTAGAAGCTTTTTGGGAATGGTGGCCAGATTTATATAAAGATTTACATACATTTAGAATTACCGGAGGAGAACCATTACTTTCTAAAGATACATTCAAAGTGTTAGAATATATTCAAGAAAATTGGGAACAAAACCCAAACTTATCTTTGGCTATAAACACTAATATGAATGTTCCTGAAAAGCTAATGAATCGTTTTCTTGATTTATGTAAAGATTTATCTGATAACAATAAGGTAAGAGAATTAATAATATTTACTTCAGTAGAAGGAACAGATAAACAAGCAGAATATACTCGACATGGGTTGAACTATGAAAAGTTCTGGACTAATGTTGATACTTTTCTTACAACACTTCCAAAGATAACTGTAAATATTATGGCAACGTTTAATGCACTATCCGTGTTCACTTATAGTGATTTAATAGATAGAGTATTTGAGATGAAGAGAATTCATCAGAACAACGAAAGATACTGGGTTTCTGCTATTCAATTGGATACTTCATATCTAAGATGGCCATCTCACTTATCTGTAAAGATTTTAGATGATGAGCATAAAGAACTTATTTTAGAATCTGCTAAGAAAGCACTATATTATGGTATTAAAGAATTTACACATGATAATTACGGATTTTCTAATGTAGAGATACAAAAAATTAAAAGAATATATGATTACGCAATTGGTGATTCACTATTCAATGTTGATAAAAATAAAAAAGATTTTATTAAATTTGTAGATGAGTTGGATGTACGTAGAGGTACTGATTTTGTAGAAACATTCCCACAATTAAAAGAATATTATGTTAGAAATAAAAAAGGGTAATCCATGGATTTTTTGGCCAAGTAGTATTTGTGATAGTTTACCGGAAATTCCAGCAGATAAATTTCTAAACGGTAAACATTCTTATGTAATTGATATAACATTAACTTTAATAGATAATCTCCCCACCAAAAGAACATTATTTTCAATACTTCCAAAATATACTGGATTGGATATTGATGATGGTTGTCTAACATTCTTATTAACAACAGAATCTGAAACTGAGATATTTAGTTTACCATCAGTAATTGTACCCAATAAAAAAACTAATATAATATTAAGTTATACTTATAGTGAGAGGATTTCATTGGCAGTAGATGGTGTTATTTTAAAAGAAATTACACTCAATGAACCACTTGGTTTTGATGAAAATCCTCATATTATTTTTGGGGCTGGTAACTTTCCTAAAAATGGATTTAATCTAAACTATACTGATATAAATTTACATGAATTCAAATTTTGGGTTGATGATAAACTACAATCAGACCACGATTTTGAAAAATTCATATTTGATAAATCATACGATAAAACAGAAAAATGTAATTTTATACATAAACTTTAGTTATGGGTGTATTTGGTAAACGGAGTGATGAAACTTTTCAAGAATATAGAGAACGTTCTATAAATTCAATCTCCAAATCTTTTTGCGGTGCTAAATGGTACAATGCAACTATATGGCTGGGTAATGGAACAACGGCAAGTTGTCATCATCCACCTGCTCATAAGATTCCATTGGATGAAGTTGCTAATTCATATAAAGCACTACACAACACAACTTACAAAAAGGCAGTTCGTAAAGAAATGTTAGATGGGGTAAGACCCAAAGAATGTGAGTATTGTTGGAAGATTGAAGATTTGGGAGATGATAAAGTTTCTGATAGAGTATACAAATCAGTAATCTATACAGATGAAGAACTTATAGAAGCTAAAGATAAATTTGGTGCTGGTCTTGATGTTGATTTAAAAACATTAGAGATTGCATTTGATGCAAACTGTAACTTTGCTTGTTCATATTGTAACGCATCTTTCTCAACTACTTGGCAAAAGGATATAAAGAAATTCGGACCTTATCAAAACTTGGTTTCAGATGGAGCTGGTGCATTTCAACACGATGGTGCTCATGCAATGCCGTATGGTAGAAAAAATAAAGATAATCCATATGTAGAAGCATTTTGGAAATGGTGGGAAGCTGAACTCCAATTTACTTTAAGAGAACTTAGAGTGACTGGTGGAGAACCATCCATGTCACCTGATTTTTGGAAACTGATGGATTGGTGGAAAGAAAATCCAGATTGTACAGTACCATTTGCAGTTAACTCAAACTTAGGACAGAAAAAACAATTATTAGATGCTTTAATTGAATCATCAAAATCATTTAAAGACTTTAGTATATACACTTCAAACGAAGCTACCGAACTACAATCAGAATATATCAGATATGGTCTTGATTGGGATGTTTGGATGACTAACATGCGTAGAGTTAATTCTGAGGGAAACATACGTTCTGTAAACGTAATGATGACAATAAATTCGTTATGTTTATTCTCTATTACTGACTTTATGGATGAAATGATTAAACTTAAAAAAGAGTTTGGACCCCATGCAGCTGTAATGTCATTTAACATATTAAGATTTCCATCGTTTCAATCAATCGTAACATTACCGACTGAAATTAGAATGGAACGTGCTCAACATATGGAAGATTGGTTGGAAAAAACTTGGGATGGTGGCTCTAATGGTTTCATGGATATGGAACGTGATGGGTTACTTAGATTAATTGAATATACAAGACAAGTTGATTCGGGACATGCATTTACTTCTTCTAAAGAAAGTAGAGAACGGGATTTTAAATCATTCTATATTCAGTATGATATTAGAAGAAAGAAAGATTTTCTAAAAACATTTCCAATGCTGAAAGAATGGTGGAACACTATTCCTGAAACTAATATAAAACAATTATCAGATGTTATTGATGGTGATGATGCAAAATCAAACAAATATGTTGAGGATGTTCTTAAACAAGCTAAAGAAGAAGGTTGGATTTTAAATCCACAATGGGCAAATCCAGGTTCACAAGAATACATTGAACCAGATAATCAACAACAAGATGATATGATTAACTTAATTGAAACATTAAAAAAAGATTCAGATACCAAACACGTTGGTGGAATTGGGAGAAGCTTAATATGAAAATAAAACCAGAAGAAGGTAATAAAACCTTTTGTATTGCACCATGGACACATACATATCTTTCACCCCAAAGTGAACGAAGGTTATGTTGTGCTTCACGAGAAAAGGCAAATTGGGCAACTCAATACATCGATGGTGAAACAGCAGATGATGATTCTGTCTATAATCCTGGTACATTAAAAGAACATTGGAATTCCGATTACATGAATGGGATTCGTAAAGATTTAATGGCTGGTAAAGAAATACCACAATGTGCAGTATGTAATGGTAAACTTCTAAACATATCCATATACCGAGATTACTTTACAAAAACTTTATTTCCTCATAAGGTAGATGAAGCATTTGAAAAAACTGATGATAGTGGACGTACCGAAATGCCTCCGATATCATTTGATTATAGAATTAAAAATTTATGTAATTTCAAATGTAGAATGTGTGGAGACCAGTTATCTTCATCATGGGAATCTGAAAGAAGGCAGATGGGTGATTATGATGCAGAAGGTAATGCTGATTTTTGGGCTCAAAAGAAAAACAAACCTGCAATAGAAAACTTTCAACGAGATGTAGCTGAAGCTGAATTGTGGGAAGCTGTAAAAAATGGAACAATTGAAGAAATTTATTGGGTAGGTGGAGAACCACTTATGTGGGAAATTCATTGGGAAGTTATGGAATATTTAGTTAAACATGATTTAGCTAAAAATGTATGGGTACGTTATAATACCAACTTCAGTAGAACAACCTATAAACATTGGGATTTAAAAGAAATGTTACCACACTTTAAGACTGTACAAATTTGTGCTTCAATTGATGGTGTTGGTAAGAATGTAGAATACGTTAGACATGGTATTAATTGGAATAGTTGGATTCAAAACTTTAAAGATTATACTTTCTTAAACAAACAGTATGGTGATTATGGAATTGCATTTGATTTAACAATTACAACACCTGGTCTTTTTTGTTTAAAAGAATTATTAGATTTAGCGTTAGAGTTAGATGTACATACTTTAATTAAAACAACATTTGCATTTGATAGTACAATAATGATGTGTCCTCAAGTTTTACCTCGTGAATTATACGATGAGGTTCTTGATGATTTAATTGAATACGTAACCCCAAAAGTTCAAAATACAAAATATTCATATTGGATAGATTGTTTAGTAGATTTAAAAGCTAGACAAGTATTTTCAGAACAATATCCAGATTGGGAAGAAGGATTACGTAATGGTAAGAAGAGATTACAACGAGTGGATTCTTGGAGAAAGAACGATGGTCTCATAGAAGAGATATATTCAACAAACCCCAAAGTATTAGATTGGTGGAATTCTGTTAATTTAGAAGAAGCTAAAACTTTACCAAATTCAAGCTTATTATAATGGAAGCTCCTGGAGAAGAATATAGAAAGAAATCATTTTGTGTATTACCATTTACACATCTTGCAACCCACCCTATTGGTACAGTTACACCTTGTTGTGTTACTGATATGACTAATAGCGTTAGTACTGCTGCAGATAAAAATGGACATCATTTATTTTTATCCAAAGACCCATTAGATTCAATAGCTAATTCTGATAAGTTTAATGAAGTTAGAAAGCAGATGGTAAGCGGAGAGTTTCCATCGATTTGTAGTAAGTGTTACAAATATGATGATAACAAAGTTCATTCTAAACGAATGGAATCTAATCTTAAATTCTCCCATCTAATAGATGATTGTTTTAAAAATGTAAATGAGGATGGTTCTTTAAAGAAAGTAGATTACAAGTACGTGGAACTTCGTTTAGGTACTGTCTGTAATTTAAAGTGTGTAACATGTAATCCATTCTCATCCAACCGATGGAATCAAGATTTAAAAATATTTAAAGGAACTGAATTTGAAAAAGATTATTTCAAAAATGAAATAAAAACTGAGTGGTTTAGGGATTATGACTTTTATGATGAATTATACACTAAGTGTACTGAACTTGAAGAAGTTTGGATAAATGGTGGAGAGCCAACTTTAATAAAAGAACATGGTTACTTCTTAAATAAATTTATAGAAGATGGTACGGCTAAAAACATTGATTTACATTATAGTTTAAATTGTACTCAGTTTCCCGATCACTTTATTGAATTATGGAAACCCTTCAAGAATGTTAGAATTCATTTATCAATTGATGATTTAACTGATAGAAATCATTACGTTAGATATCCAGCTGATTGGGATGTTATATTCAAATCATTTCAAAAGATAATAAAATATAAAGATGTATTTAATTTAGAAGTTTGCCAAACAGTAAGTGCACTTAACGTTTACAACATGAATGAATTTAAAAAATGGGTAGATAGTTATGATTTAGTAATAGCACATAATTATGTACATTGGCCGGAACATATGCATGTTTCACTAATACCTGATAAAATGAAGGATGAGATAAAAAATAATATTGGTAATTTATCTCCACATGAAAAGGATAGGTTACTAATGGAATTGGATAAACCACGTGATGAAGTAAAGGAAAAGCAATTTTATCGATTTGTTAAATTGTTAGATAAGCAGAGAAAGTTGTATATAGGTGATTGGTTAAAAGAATGGGATAAATATTTTAAGGATATGATATTATGAGTAATACTATGTGTACAGTACCATGGGTAGGGTTTTCAAATGATCCTGATGGTAGAATAAGACCGTGTTGTATATCAAAAGATCATGTAGTAAAAGAAGATGGAACTCCTTACTACACTCAGAAAGATAATATAAAAGATATATTTCATAGTAAGTATATGAATGAATTACGTCAAGAGTTTAAAGATGGTAAAAAACCATCAAATTGTGAGGTATGTTGGAAGGATGAAGAAAATGGATATACATCTAAAAGAGAAAACTATAATGAAATAATAAAAGAATACTTGGGAGAATATGTAACTCCTGAATTTATAACAGAAAATGTTCCTGAATATCCATTTGATTTTCAAGTTATATTATCTAACGCTTGTAATTTAAAATGTAGAAGTTGTGGTAGTTCACATAGTACAGAATGGTACAAGGAATTAAAAACTATGCCACAAGAAGATGTATATGGGATTCGTAACCACTTATATACGTTACCAAACGGACAAGCTGGTGATAAGAACGGTGAATTTATATCATCAATGGAAGATTGGTTACCATTTGTTAAACGTATAGAAATTGTAGGAGGTGAACCGTTCTATACTAAGAATTGGGAAAACGCATGGAATTATATGATTGAGCAAGATAAAGCAAAAGATATTATATTAAACATGTCTACGAATGGAACTATATGTAATGAACCACTCATTCATAAATTAGCTAATAACTTTAAAAAAGTAGGAATTGGATTAAGTGTTGATGGAATGGGTAAGACATTCAATTATTTACGTAAGGGTGGTAATTGGGATGATGTTAAAGTTAACATTGAAAAATTCCGCCAGATTGATGAAATTTATAAGAAAAATGATAATTTATTTTTCAATTACACATTTACTACATCATGGATTAACGCATGGGAACTTACTGATTTTTATGATTGGATAAAAGAATATACACCTAACTTTAGATTATGGGCTAATATAATTCACAATCCAGAACATATGACTCTATACATGTTACCCGCTGAAACTAAAGATAAGATAAAAGAAAAGTGGTTATCTTACGATGGTTGGGGTTATCATAAATCTGATGTTGATGGTATGATAGCATTTATGTATAGTAAGCAACCGACCGACGATGAAATAAAACAAGTATTTAAACGATTTACTATATTAGATAAGTATAGAACCGAATCTACGTTTGATGTAGTGAGTAGTTTTTATTCAGAATTAAAACCCTATTTTAAAAATGACTGATAAGGAACGAGCATTACAATCAAAATCATTTTGTGCAGCACTTTGGACTTCAATATATCAAGATCCAAGTGGTACGGTATCGCCGTGTTGTGTATGGGAACAAGGTAATCCACTTGGTAATGTCAATCAATCTACTTTAGAAGAAATATATAATTCTGTACGAGTACGTGAGTTGAAAACAAAAATGTTATCGGGAGAAACACTCTCAGAGTGTATATATTGTAATAAAATGGAAGAAGATACCGGTGTCTCATCTACTCGTGATTTTTTTAAAAATCACTTTTTTGAAAGTATAGATTGGGATTCTACTGATACCAAATTTTTACATTGGGATTTACGTATATCAAATTTATGTAATTTTAAATGTAGAATGTGTTATCATGATTTAAGTTCAGCATGGTATGATGATGTTATATCATTAAGCACAGTTAATAATAATCCAAATGAAGAAATACCCGATAATCGTATAATAAAAATAAATGATAAATCTAAATTTTGGGAAGAACTTGAAAATCATTATCAGCATGTTGAAAGTATATACTTTGCAGGTGGAGAACCATTTATTAATGAACATCATTTTAAAATTTTACAAGATTTAATTGATAGAGAACTTAATTCAAATATAAAATTAATTGTAAATACTAATTTATCAACTACTAAATTTAAAAAGGAAAAAGTATTAAATTATTACAAACATTTTAATCATGTAGTTTTTGGATTTAGTATAGATGGTAGTTATGAGTTGGGTGAATATATAAGAAGTGGTTTAGATTATCGTAAATGGAAAGAAAACGTTAAGGAATTTGTTGATTTTATATCATTACGTAATACAATGGATATAACATATCTATTTCAATTTGCATTTGGGGTAACTAATTTTCATAATATATGTGATTTTATATTAGATTTGGCAAATGATAATTTATTATTAGATGAACATTGTAAATTTAAGTTTCAACCAATTGTGAATCCAATTGAACAATCTGTAATTTCATTACCGCCTCAAATATTTACCAAGTTTAAAGAAGATTATACTAATTTAAAAATAGAACTAATCTCACGTGGATTTACTGAACATTTTATAGAACCACTTGATAGTGCAATTAAAACTATTTTAGAATACGTCAAATCAAATCCGTTTGAAGAACGCCGTCTAAATAAATTTTATGAGAATCAAATTAAATTAGATAAAATACGTAACGAAGATATATTTAAGATACTACCTGATTATAGAAAATTAAAAATTACTCAAAATGGAAAACAACTCATATAATATACAAAAATTAAAAGATTCTAAGTCTTTTTGTATTGCTCCATGGATGAGTGCACATACATGGCCTGATGGGCGAGTTCTTCCTTGTTGTTTGTATAACACTAATCCAGCGGAATATGAAGAAACTGATAAACTTATTCCACCATTTGGAAATGTAAATGATTCTGAATTAAAAGATGTTTGGAATTCCAATAAGTACAAGGAAATGCGAGTTCAAATGTTGGATGGTAAGAAACCATCTGGTTGTTCTCGATGTTATCATCTTGAAGATAATAATGAAAGTTCATATAGACAGAAATTTACACGAGATTTTGAACATACATTCGAAATGGTTAACCAAACCCAAGAAGATGGCCATTTGAATGATATGAAACTATACGCATGGGATTTTAGAATATCAAATTTTTGTAATTTTAAATGTAGAAGTTGTGGAGTTGATTTATCATCATCTTGGTATACCGATCAGATAGCGTTATTTCCAGAAGAAGCTGATTTTAGAAAAAAAGGATTAATTAGTGTTACTGATAAATCATCATTTATGGATATGATAAATCCACACTATCAATATGTGGAAGAGATATATTTCGCAGGTGGTGAACCGTTGATGATGCCAGAACATTATGAGATTCTTGATAAGTTAGTAGAGGAAGGAAGAACCGAAACCGCTATTAGATATTCAACCAATTTCTCTAAATTAAGATTTGGTAAAAAGAATATTTTAGATATTTGGAAAAACTTTAAAAATTTATCACTATATATAAGTGTAGATGGTGTAGGTAATATTGGTGAATATGTAAGAAAAGGATACAAACATCAGGAGTTTATAGATAATATTAAATTATTTAGAGAATCTGGTATAGAATATAAAGAGTTTGGTTATATGGTAACATACGGTACTTTAAACTATCTTCACTTATTTGATTTAATAATTGAATTTATAAAAGAAGGTATTTTGGATACTACAATGCATGATAAGCAAATAACAGTAACACTTGTACCAATAACACAGCCATCTTATTATAATTGTCAGTTTCTACCATCATGGGTAAAGCGAGATTTCAAACTGAGATTAGATAATTTTAAAGATGAGTTAAATAACTTTGATTGTGATGAATATTTTATAAAAGAAATAATACAAAAATTAAAAAGTGTATATGATAGAAGTATGGATATTGATTTTAATTTAGATGAAATGTTAGAACTTAAATCATATACTAATAAATTAGATAAGTTACGGTCTGAAAACTTTAATACTACATTTGAAAAATATTATGGTAACATTGATAACTTACTTATAGATGAAAAAAGCAGTTGATTTAAAGGATTTTACTTGTTGGTTTCCGTTTGGGTATACTGAGATAACTCATGATAGGCAAACTTTATGTTGTTCTGGTTGGTTAACAAAGGATATCGGTTCTAATAAGGATCTAAAAGAAAATTGGGATAGTGATACTGCTAACGAAATTAGAGAATCTGTTTTAGATGGTTCTTTTAAGTATTGTAAAAAAGATACTTGTCCATTTCTAAATACAGTTATAAACACAGGCAAACCACAAGGGCCAATTCTTAGTAAGAGTGAATTGGGAATTTCTAATGTAAATTCACTTGATGAATATAAAGAAGCGTATCCTATAAAGGATGCAGATTCAATTTTTGGATATCCAGGAACACCTCGGCAATTTAAAGTTGTATGGGATAGTAGTTGTAACTTAGCATGTCCATCATGTAGACATGATTTTATAATAAACTCAGAAGGTAATACCTTAAACACCGAGGAGATAATGAATAATATTATCGAACACTATGGAATGGGTATTGATACAATGATGATGAGTGGTTATGGTGATCCATTTTATAGTACCGGTTTATTTAAATTTTTACAAACAATAGATTCTACTCAATGGCCTAATCTAAAAAATATACATTTACATACAAATGCATTATTATGGAATAAACGAAATTGGGATATAATCAAAAATTCACATAAACATATCCATTCAGCTGAAATATCAATAGATGCATCTAATTCGGAAACTTATAAAAAAGTTCGTAAAGGTGGAAATTGGGATTCATTACATAGAAACTTACAATTTATAAGTACGCTTAATCTTAGAGAAATAACATTTTCATTTGTAGTACAAAAGGAAAACTATACAGAGATGATAGATTTTTATTTATTAATAAAGGATATATTTAAAGATAGTAACATTAAAATATTATTTTATTATTATAAAGTATTAGACTGGGGTGTAATGGATACTGTTGAATATGAAGAAGCAGCAGTTTGGAAAAATACACATACTGAATATAAATTATTTCAAAAAGAAGTGAGCAAATTCATCAAAGTACACGATGATTCAGTATCACATAGTTTATGGGAATATGAAGAAAAAAACAGTTTATTATAAGGAACGACCTTTAGATGATTATCATTTCTATAATGGTCAAATACTCGATAAAGTACGAGTAATTCAATATCCTACTTATTTTGAGGGCGGTACTAATATGTCGTATACATATGATTCAATAAACCACGGTAAGTTAATTCCAGCTAAAGAAAGAAACGATGG
>Ga0115001_10001705_pt1 | contig 16949 bp, 5 predicted proteins | sample ArcticOcean_MG_C_12_FD_89869 | JGI IMG/M metagenome (GOLD analysis project Ga0115001, IMG submission 89869) | Marine microbial communities from western Arctic Ocean - ArcticOcean_MG_CB8_130 | ecosystem: Environmental > Aquatic > Marine > Oceanic | place: Arctic Ocean: Canada Basin | collected... | reverse complement strand
TCAGCTCATACTTTCGTATCGGCTACAACTGATGGTTTAGAAAGACAAACTGGAACGTTTACTATAAATGTAGGAGATGGTGGGAGTGCAAGTGGTTCAATACACACTTTTGTATCAGCATCAACAAACGCTGTAAAACATTTACCACAATCACCTCATACATTTGTATCGGCATCCAATGGGGCTATTAAACATCTACCACAATCAGTTCACACATTTGTTAGAACTGAACAAAATTCAGTAAGTGTTGTACAACCTGCATTAGAGTATGGTTCAGTATCATCTGATTCAGATATCTTATCTGCATATGGATTAATTACTGAAAGTGTACCATTTATTCAAAATGAAGTTGTTGAATATATTTCTTCATCTTGGTTTGGTTTCGATTACGATTCCGCTAAATGTAGAAGAGATGTTGGGTTTATTGTAAATGGTGTAGCAGAAGATTTAAGATACGGAATTGTATCAGCATCTTCAGTAAACGCTAAATATTACTACCAATTCCCATCTGAAGCAAATGGAACTGGTTCACAATCACAACAAACTATTGATGGTATCAATTACGCATCTCAATTAGCAGACCAAATTGTAAAAGGAGTATCATTTAGTTCACCATCAACTCAAATATCAGCATCAGTTGAATTATTGAGAAACAATAGAGAGTTTATTCAATCTGAATCAATTTCATACCTAAGTTCATCTTGGGCTGGGTTTGAATATTCTGAATCAACTTGTAGAAGAGATGTTGGACATATTATAGATGCGGTTTCTACTGATTTACTTTATGGAGGAACTCAGAGAAGTAAGATTGCTGGAGAATATTACTACAAATACCCTTCATCAGCAACAACTACTCAATTAGAACCAACAACAACAGGTATTAAGTACGCGGGTGATTTAGGAAGTAAATTAGTTGAAGGTAAAATATTTGTAACGGCATCAATTGAAAGATTAGCTGGAAATAAAGTTCTTTTAGATAATAAAGAATTTATTCAGAACGAAGTAATTTCTTATATCTCATCTTCTTGGAGTACATTCAATTATAATGAAGATAAGTGTAAGAGAGATACTGGATACATCTTAAATGGCGTTGCTACTGATTTCTTATATGGTGGAAATGAAAGAACTAAGGTAAATGGTGAATATTATTTCGAAAAACCATCAGATGCAACTCTTAACTATCAAGTTACTGCAAGTGGGCAATTAAATCAAACTATTGATGGAATTAACTACTCTGCTAGATTAGCTGGGAAAGTAATGGAGAACGCAACCTTCGTTTTACCAACTGCTGAAGTATCCGCATCGGCTGAGTTGTTAAGAAATAATAGAAGTTTTGTTCAAAATGAAACAATTGAATTTATTTCTTCTTCTTGGAGTAATGTAAAATATAGTGAAGATAAATGTAGAAGAGATACTGGATATATTATAGATGCAGCTGTAACGGATTTAGTTTATGGTGGTAACGAAAGAAGTACGGTCGCAGGATTATACTATTGGAGATACCCATCAAGAGCAACAAATGGAGGAACACCTTCAGAGGCAAATCAATTAGACCCGACTGTTGATGGAATTAGATTCGCAAATGGAACTTCACAAAATGTAGTTCAGAATCTAATGTACACAACTCCATCTGAAGATATTAAAAATGGTGTAAAATTATTGAGAGATAATACAACATTTATACAAAAAGAAACAATCGCTTATCTAAGTTCTTCTTGGAGTGAGTTTGAATACAACGAAGTTAGTTGTAGTAGAGATTTAGGATATATAATTGATGCTGTTGCTACCGATTTAACGTATGGTGGTAATGAAAGAGCAGTTCAAGCAGGTACATTCTACTACTACATTCCTTCAATCGCAACTACGGAACAAAAACCACAAACAACTGATGGTATTGATTTCTCTAAAGGGTTGGCTGAGAAGATAATAAAACAACAACAATTAATATTCCCGGCATTTTTGAATAATAATGGGGCAACTGCACTTAGAAACGCTAAAAAAGTATTACAAGGTAAAGCAATATCGTACACAAACGCGGCATTCCCTACCTTTGATTACAATGAAGAAAAATGTTATAGAGATACTGGATTTATCTTAGATGCTATCGTAACTGATATCACATATGGTGGTAATGAAAGAAGTATAAGAGCAGCTGAATCGTATTACAATGGTGTATATGGAAGTGCGGCTGTGGTTATAAACGAACAAAAGAAAGAAACTGCAGAAACTAATAGATATTTAAGAACTCAATTTCAATTTGTTGCTAGACAAGCACCAGTTGAAGAGTTTGGTTCTTTAATTATTACGACTGGACATGATTTCTCATATTCTGGTGCTGGTGTAACTTACAAAGCATTACCTCCTAATCAGGGTGGTGATGGTATACCTGACCCAAATAAAGAAATTACTGAAATTGGTGGTGGTAGAGTATTCTTCACATCAGGTAACGAACTTGGTGACTTTAGAATTGGTGGGGGTCTTGTTATTAAGCAGGCGTCTGGTACATTAGAAGGTAGAACATTCTCTAAATCATTATTCTCACTTGTAACTCCATTCTCATTAGCGCTGCAAGATTAGTGATAAAAAAGAAATCAAATATTTATATAGGATATGGCAGAAGAATTAATACCATTAAACGCATTTAAATCCGTACTTACCACTTTGACAGGTGATAACGACATAGTTTACTCAGCTCCAAAAGGAGTGTCAACTATTTTATTATCTGCTCAAATAACAAATACTGGAGATATAAATGAACCCGTTACTATTAGTATAACGAGTAATAGGGATTTACCAATTCCTCAAGTAGATTCTATAAGTAATTCTGGTAGTTTTTTAAGTGCATCGGCACTTATAGCAAAAAACCAAACATTTTTAGAAAAAGAATCAGCCGCATACATTAATTTTCAAAATAATTTAACACAAGTTCCATTTAGTTTCACATCATCGTTCTTTGAACAATATGTTAGAACTGCTGTGGATGGTGTTGAAGCTGATTTAATTGTTGGAGGAACATTACAATCCAAAAAAGCCGCTCTTTCTTATTATAATAAGAATGGTGAGATTTTAATACCTCCCGCTTATTTCACATCATCATATCAATCAATCGATTACGCAGGTAAATTGGTAGAACAAATACTTATTAATGAATCAGTAACTGGTTCTACTGATGTTGCTAGATTTTATCAAGACGATATAACACAATCCTTCGATAATTCTCTGATAGTAGAAAGTGGTTCCTTATCAGCATCCATTGATTTAATTACTGCTATATCAAATACAATATCAAGTCCTACAAGAGTTAGACAACAACCCGTAGATTTAATTACTAACGTAACCATTCCAGCAGGTGATTCACTATCACCAATTGTTGCAGGTAAATTAGTATTAGAACAACAATTTTCACTAATTGTATCAGGTTCTACAAATTTAACGGTAATATTATCGATTCTTGAAAGTGCAAACGAATAATTATATACTAAGACTAATAATAAATGAGCCAATTATTAAGCGGAAAGGTTAAAGTAGTAAAACCTATTAATGTTTCTGAAGATAGGTACGAATATCTACGATTAAATGAAGCTGAACCAAACTTGGGTGTTCCTGTAAGTGGTTCACTTTCATCTGGGTCTATTGCATTAGTTGCATCGGATGCTGATGGCAATCGTTTATTCGTTACTACCTTACAATTAGAACAAGTAAGTGGTTCTTTTAGTGGTTCATTTGCTGGAGATGGTTCTCAATTAAATAACCTACCAGAAGCAGTAAGATTATTATCAGGTTCTGCATCGGCATCAATTTCACCAAACACTGGATTCTTAGTAAACGTATCTTCATCATTTGATGGTGATATAGATGTTACTGGTGATGTTAGAGTTACTGGTGATTTAATAGTTAATAATAGAATAGTAGCAAGAGAACTAATTGTTGAAATTATCTCTTCTTCAATCATATTCTCCTCAGGTTCAAATAGATTTGGTGAATTATCAACAGATAAGCAAGAATTTACTGGTTCAGTTGAAGTAACTGGTTCATTAGATGTATTTGGAGATACTACTATAAGTGGTTCTACTTTTGTTAGTGGAAATGTTAACATTGGTAGTGGTTCTTCATTTAGTGGTAGTGGTGAAAACTTATTTAACATACCAGCATCAGCTCTTACGGAAGATGCACTACTTTCTAATTTAATAACAACTGGTTCAGTATCAGCTTCAGTTTCGCCTGATGGGTTCTTTAGAGTATTTGGAACAGGTTCGGTGACAACTGAACTAAGTGGTTCTACTTTTATTAGTGGTAACTTACAACTTAATAGTGGTTCTGCCTTTAGTGGTAGTGGTGAAAATTTATTTAATATACCTAAAAGTGCATTAACTGATGATGCACTACTTTCTAATTTAATAACAACAGGTTCAGTATCAGCTTCAGTTTCCCAAGATGGATTCTTTAGAGTATTTGGAACCGGTTCAGTAACAACCGAATTAAGTGGTTCATTATTAGTTAGTGGAAATGTTAATCTTAATAGTGGTTCTTCATTTAGTGGTAGTGGTGAAAATTTATTTAATATACCAAAATCAGCTCTTACAGATGATGCATTATTTACAAATTTAATTATTAGTGGAGCAATAACTGCTTCAGTTGATCCTGATACTGGATTTGTAGTAACTTCGATAGATAGTGGTTCAACATTCTTTGGGGATGTACAATTAGTATCAGGTTCAGTATTTAGTGGTAGTGGTAGGGATTTATTCGATATACCTCGTTCAGCATTAACTGAAGATGCAGACCTTTCTAATTTAATCACAACTGGTTCAGTATCAGCATCAGTTTCAACTGATGGATTTTTTAGGGTATTTGGAACAGGTTCAGTAACAACTGAACTAAGTGGTTCTGTATTTGTAAGTGGAGCAGTTCAACTTAATAGTGGTTCAAAGTTTAGTGGTAGTGGAGCAGATTTATTCGATATACCTCGTTCAGCGTTAACTGAGGATGCACTTTTATCAACATTTATAACAAGTGGTTCAGTAACGGCATCTGTTACACCTGAAAGTGGTTTTGTTGTAACTTCAATAGATAGTGGTTCAACTTTTAGTGGTTCGATATTCTTATCATCTGGTTCATTCTTTAGTGGTAGTGGTGAAAACTTATTTAATATTCCAAAATCGGCACTTGTAGATGATGCATTACTTAGTAATGTAATCGTAACTGGTTCGGTAACCGCATCGGTTACCCCTGATGGATTTTTTAGAGTATTTGGGACAGGTTCAGTAACAACTGAATTAAGTGGTTCGTTATTTGTTAGCGGAAATATTAAAGTAAATTCCGGCTCATCTTATTCTGGTAGTGGTGAAAATTTATTTAACATACCATTAGCTGCACTTTCAACCGATGCACAAGATGCAATTAATGCAGTAGCATCTTTGGAAGCTGGTATATTAGCTACTGGTTCAGTAACCGCATCAACAACTGATAATATTTTTAGGGTAACTTCGGTAGATAGTGGTTCTATATTTAGTGGTAGTGTTCAATTAAGTAGTGGTAGTATATTTAGTGGTAGTGGTGAACAATTATTTAACATACCCCGTTCAGCGTTAGTTGAAGATGCATTAATTTCTAACTTAATTACAACAGGTTCAGTAACCGCATCGGTTACCCCTGATGGTATATTTAAAGTATTTGGTTCAGCTTCAATAAAATCTGAATTTACTGGTAGTGTTTCTATAACAGAAACATTAGATGTTCCTAAAATTATAGTAGACCAAATAAGTAGTTCATTTAGTGGTTCATTTGCAGGAGATGGTTCTGAGTTAAACAATATTCCGTTATCTGCATTATCTGAAGATGCATTCAAAATAGCAAGTGGTTCAGCAACTGCATCAATTTCACCAAATTTAGGATTTGTAGTAAATACTTCATCTTCTATTCAAGGTGATTTATCAGTTAGTGGTAGAATCACAGCAGAAGAGATATTTGTAAACTTTATTTCTTCATCAATATTGGTATCAACTGGTTCAAACGTATTTGGTGATACTTCTGGCGGTGATACTCAAAAATTATTTGGTGAAACTACAATAGAAGGAAATATAACTGCTAGTGGAGTAATAACATCAAGTGGTTTTATTGGAGATGGGGCAGGTTTATTTAATATACCTCAATCAGCACTTTCAGAAGATGCATTCCAAATATCAAGCGGTTCAATAACCGCATCTGTTTCTCCTACTGATGGATTTGTAGTAACTTCACTTATTAGTGGTTCTACTTTTAGTGGTAGTGTTAGATTAAGTAGTGGTTCTTCATTTAGTGGTAGTGGTAAAAACTTATTTGAGATACCTTTATCAGCACTTTCAGAAACTTCTCCATTAATTGCTAGTGGTTCAGTAACCGCATCAACATCACCTGATGGTGGATTTGTTGTAACTTCAGAAGCTAGTGGTTCTACTTTTAGTGGTTCGGTATTTTTATCATCTGGTTCATTTTATTCTGGTAGTGGAGCAGGTTTATTCGATATCCCCCGTTCAGCAATAACACAAGAGGCATTTAGAATTGTAAGTGGTTCAGTAACAGCATCGGTTCATCCGACTAAAGGATTTGAAGTTAATTCAACTGGTAGATTTGATGGAAGTGTAACTACAAGTGGTAGTTTATTTATATCTTCATCTACTTCTTGGGCTCCTGATAATTTAACAAAAGTTGTAAAAGTAATTTCAACTGATGATGGTAACAAATATGAAATAGATGGATATAGACAACCTTTAATCTATTTAGTAAGTGGAAGTACTTATATTTTTAACCAATCTGATGTTACAAATGGAACCCATCCATTAAGATTTTCAACAACCGAAAATGGTACACATAATAGTGGAGTTCCTTTTACTGGTAGTGTTAGTACAGGAAGTTCTGAAGCTGGACAAGATGGTTCGGCTGTTACTATAACAATAAATTCCGAAACACCTGATACTTTATATTATTATTGTGTTAATCATCCAAATATGGGTGGTACGATTAATAAAGTACGTTCATATCCAATAGCTAAAACAATAATAGAAGATACTGTTGTTGTGACTGGTTCTATGTTAGTTTCCAATACTATCGAATCCCCTATAATTAAAGCTACTGAGTTTAGTGGTTCATTTAGTGGAAGTGGTAGAGATTTATTTGATATCCCACTTTCAGCACTTGCTGAAAAAGTTGAACAATTATCATTTATATCAAGTGGTTCAATAACAGCATCAGTTGACCCAGCATTTGGGTTCAAAGTAAATAGTTCAGCATCAATTGAAGGAGATACAATTATTAGTGGTGGTTTATTAGTATCACATTCTTCAGTATTTGATAACATACCAGTTACCCAATCGGTAACTATTTCTAATAATAGATTTGTTATTCAAGGAAACCCTAAACCTAAATTAAAATTACTTGATGGTAGTTCATATTACTTTGATACATCAGATTCATCAAACTTAGGATTTCCATTTAAAATATCCCAAACAAACGATGGAACACTTGAGGGTGGTACTGAATACACAACTGATATAACATTTGGTTCTGCTAATCCTGGAACAACTGGAGCATATGTAAATATAGAAGTAACTGGAACTACACCAAACATACTACACTATTATGCAGAAGCATCTGCATCTTATGGTAATACAATTAAAAAGATAGGTGAAGTTCCAAAAATATCTCAAATAAGTTTTGTTGGTGATACTGAAATAACTGGTGGATTTGATGTTAGTGGAGTTTCTTCAGCAACATTATTACAATCACAAAATGTATCTGCATCATTTGTATCATCATCTATTGTTGATTTCCAAATTGGTAATAATACATATTCATCAGTACCTGGTAGATTAAAATGGAATGAAACTGATGGTACTTTGGATTTGGGAATGGGTGGTGCCACTGCTTCATTACAAATTGGACAAGAATTATACTATCCATATGTAGTAAATAAGACTGGAGCTACTTTAGAAAATGGTACTCTTGTAATGTTAGCAACATCACAACCAACTCAAAATAATAGATTAAGTGTTCAAAAGGCAATTACAAATGGTACTTATACGGAACAACAATTAATTGGTGTTTTAACTGAAACAATTGAAAATAATGGACAAGGATTTGCAACTTACTTTGGATATGTAAAAGGATTAAAACTTGATGAATTAGAAGATGTAGGATTAAAATATACTGGTTCAGTATGGGTAGAGGGTGAAACACTTTATCCAGACCCATTAAGAGCAGGTGGTTTAACAAATGTTCAACCAATCGCTCCAAACTTAAAATCATCGATAGCAACGATAACTACTATAAGTGGACAGAATTTAGAAATATTAGTAAGACCACATTTAGGTTCACATCTAAGAGATTTGCATGATGTACAAATAACATCAGCATCTAATAACGATATCTTAGTATATTCTGCAACATCGAGTAGATTTGAAAATAGAAGTAGTGATTTAGTATTAAGTGGTTCATTTAGTGGTTCATATAGTGGAGTTTATTTTGGTGATGGTTCAAACTTACAAAACGTACAAGCAGCAGCTGCTCCTCTTATATCAAGTGGTTCAGCAACAGCATCGGTTGCAAGTGGTGATACATTTATAATAACATCACCAGTTAGTGGCTCAATCATTACAGGTTCATTAGTAACATCTGGTTCAGTAATTGTTGCTGGTGGTGGTAGATTTGAAGGTGATGGTAGTGGATTAACTGATATTGATATTGCTAATTTAGCACTTACATTAAATGTATTGGAAAGTGGTTCAGCAACGGCATCATTAGATGATACTGAATTTAAAGTATTTAGTAACAATGTAACTACGAGTGTAGATACTTCTTTAAGTGGTTCGGTAAATATTTCACAATCATTAAAAGTTGGTGGGGTTATTACTGGTGATGGTAGTGGTATTACAAATATTGATATTGCTAATTTAGCAATTGATTCATCAAAAATATTTACTGGTTCAGTAACTGCATCAGTTGACCCATTAGGTTTCTTTAGAGTAGAAAATTTAGACCCATCTGTTAATTCAGGTTCAGTTAAAGTAGAACTAAGTGGTTCATTACATGTTTCGGAATCAATAACTGCATCTTTATATCGTGGAGATGGTGGTGGTTTATTTAACATACCACTAGATGCACTTGATGATTTACAATTGGCTAGAATTAATTCTGGTTCAGCAACGGCATCTATTTCACCTAATTTTGGTTTAGTTGTAAACAATCAAATTAGTGGTACATTATTCAAAGGAGATGGTGGTGGTTTATTTAACATACCAGCGGAAGCATTAGAAGATTTATCATTACCTCTTATTATTAGTGGAGGTGTAAGTGCATCAGTTGAACCAAATAGAGGATTTGAAGTATATTCACCTGAATTTGGTTCTAAATTTACTGGTTCACTTAATATTAGTGGTGGTGTAACTCTACCATCTGGAAGTGGATTCTTTAGTGGTAGTGGTGAGGGATTATTTAATATTCCTGCTGATGCTATTGAAGGGTTAGACCAAAGTAGAATACTTAGTGGTTCGGTAACTGCATCTGTTAATCCTGATAATGGGTTTGTAGTAAGGTCTATTGATAGCGGTTCAACATTCTTCGGAAACGTTACTTTTCAAAATGATGTAAGTGCATCTAAGATAACTGTAACTGATGAAATATTCTCACCAAGAATTACATCATCATTTGTAGGTTCATATCAGGGTGAAAATGTTGGTATAGATGTACCTGATGATTTAGATATTTTAATATTTGATGCAGATGCTAATAAGTTTAGACCTGTATCTCAATTTGGCGATACGGCTGTATTCCCATTCTCAAATGTAACTCAAGTAACATTCCAACATAACTTTGCAATAGATTACCCAGTAGTTCAAATTTATGAAACTGGTTCAAATGGACAAATTATTCCACAAGCTATTGAATCTATTAATAGTTCATCGGTTAGAGTAACCTTTAGTGGATTGACAAGTGGACAAGCTGTAATAGGAACTGGTGGTAGATTAGCAGGATTTATACAAGGTAGTGATGTAGTAGGGTTAGTAAACTCAGCATCATACGCAGAGTTTGCAGAAAACGCAGGAACTGCCTCAAACTTAGCAGGATTCGATTCGGCATCGCTTGCTGAACTTGGAAACTTAGACCAATATATTAAAAATAATCAAACAGCATCAATGACAGTTCTTTCAGCATCTTATGCTGAAACTGCTTCATTCGCTGTAAACGCTGGTGATTTTAATACTGATTTATTTGTAAGAACTGACCAAACGGCATCAATGACTGTTCTTACAGCATCATACGCTCTTTCTGCATCTTATGCAGTTAACGCTGTATCTGCTGAGGATTATGTAAGAAATGACCAAACTTCATCGATGACAGTTCTATCGGCTTCTTATGCACAAACTGCTTCATTTGCCCTTAACGCTGGTGATTTTCTTGGAGAAAATTTCTTACCAACAACTGGTACAGGTTCATTCGTTGGAAGATTTGAAGTAAGTGGTAGTTTAGTAATAACGGGTAGTGCACAACTTATAGGATTAGTAACAGGTAGTTCAGATACAGTTCTTGTTATTGATGATGCAACTGGAAAAGTTTTTAAAAGAGATGTAACTGCAGTAAGTGGTACATCTGGAACTGCTGGTAGTGGTGGTTCATCAGGTACTTCTGGTTCATCCGGAAGTAGTGGTTCTGCTGGAACATCTGGAACATCTGGTTCTGCTGGAACTTCTGGTTCTTCTGGTAGTGGAGGTACAAGCGGTACTTCTGGAACATCTGGGACATCTGGTTCGGCTGGAACTTCTGGTACTTCTGGAAGTAGTGGTACAAGCGGTTCTTCTGGTACATCTGGAAGTAGTGGTTCTGCTGGTACGTCTGGGACAAGTGGAACATCTGGAAGTAGTGGTTCATCAGGAACTTCTGGTTCAAGCGGTTCTTCTGGAAGTGGAGGAACATCAGGTTCATCTGGTACATCTGGTACTGGGGGTTCATCTGGTTCAAGCGGAAGTAGCGGAAGTAGTGGAAGTAGTGGTACTTCTGGAACATCTGGGACAAGTGGAACTTCTGGAAGTAGTGGTACAAGCGGTTCAGCTGGAACATCTGGAACTTCTGGTTCATCAGGTAGAGAAGGTGGTAGATTATATAAAGTAATAAATGCAGGATTCCAATATTCATTTGATGGATATGCTGGAAGCTTCCCAAAACTAACATTAGTAAAGGGAGAACTTTATTACTTCGATGTAAGTGGTGTAGGTAATGGACATCCATTTGCATTAAGATTAGCTAGTGAAGATACTAATATTGTACCTGGTACACTAAACAATGACCCAGCAAATGGAAATCATAGTACATCAGTATTCATAAGTTATAGAATACCTGAAGATGCACCCAATAATATAGTTTATCAATGTACTAACCATGCATCAATGGTAGGTCAGATTGAGATAGTAAATAAATACGGAACATCTGGAACATCTGGTTCTTCTGGTTCATCAGGCTCTTCTGGAACTTCTGGTTCAAGTGGAAGTAGTGGAAGTAGTGGCTCATCTGGTACATCTGGAACTGCGGGTTCATCAGGCTCTTCTGGAACTTCTGGTTCATCAGGAAGTAGTGGTTCATCAGGAAGTAGTGGAACTTCTGGTTCATCTGGTTCATCCGGTACATCTGGAACTTCTGGGACAAGTGGAACTTCGGGTTCTTCTGGTTCATCTGGTTCAAGCGGAAGTAGTGGTAGTTCTGGTAGTAGTGGGACAAGTGGAGAACAAGGTTCTTCAGGTTCAGCTGGTACGTCTGGAACATCTGGAAGTAGTGGTAGTAGTGGTTCAACCGGTACGAATGGTACTTCTGGTACAAGCGGAACGAGTGGAGAAAGAGGTAGTAGTGGTTCAGCTGGTACATCTGGAACATCAGGTACAAACGGAACATCTGGTTCTTCTGGAACATCTGGAAGTAGTGGAACTTCTGGGACAAGTGGAAGTAGTGGAACAAGCGGAACATCTGGAACGAGTGGAACATCTGGTAGTGGTGGTTCAGCTGGTACGTCTGGGACAAGTGGAAGTAGTGGAACGAGTGGAACAACTGGTTCAGAGGGTACAAGCGGAAGTAGTGGAACAAGCGGGACAAGTGGTAGTAATGGTACGAGTGGAACTTCCGGCTCATCGGGTTCTTCTGGTACAAGTGGAAGTAGTGGTTCTTCTGGTTCTGCTGGTACTTCTGGAACATCTGGTTCTAATGGAACATCTGGTTCTTCTGGTTCAAGCGGTTCTGCTGGAACATCTGGAACATCCGCTGAAGGAAGTAGTGGTACTTCTGGAACAAGTGGTAGTAGTGGAAGTAGTGGAAGTAGTGGTTCATCAGGTACAAGTGGTTCATCTGGTACATCTGCTGAAGGAAGTAGTGGTACAAGTGGTAAAGATGGTAACTTCGGTGGAGCATCATTTGATTACACATTCACATCAGCAACAGGAAATTCACAACCATCAGCTGGTAGAATTAGAATAAATCAATCTACACAAAACACAGGTACACAAATTTATATTAATGAAACTGATGATGATGGAGGAAGTATTCAATCGTTTATGGAAACGATGGATTCAGTTACTTCAGCAGTAAAAGCACATATACGAATTGCTAAGAAATTTGAAACCGATACTTATTTATTATTTGCAATAGGTGATTTAACCGATAATGGTGAATGGTGGACTCTTAGTGATTTATCAAATACAGGTTTCTCAACCTCTTCTCCTTTTACAAATGGAGATGATATTGTTATATCTTTAGTTTCGGTTGGTGATAAAGGTGATACTGGTTCACATGGTACATCTGGTAGTAGTGGTTCTTCTGGTAGTAGTGGACAGGATGGTACTTCTGGAACATCTGGAAGTAGTGGAACATCCGCTGAAGGAAGTAGTGGGACATCTGGTACTTCAGGACAAAGTGGCTCATCGGGTTCAACCGGAACTGCAGGTTCAAGTGGAACAACTGGAGAAGATGGAGAAGATGGAACTTCTGGAAGTAGTGGTAGTAGTGGACAAGATGGAACATTCTTTGGTTCATCTGGAACATCTGGAACAAGCGGTTCTTCTGGTTCTTCTGGTTCTTCTGGTTCATCGGGAACTACTGGTAGTGGAGGTACAAGCGGACAAGATGGAACTTTCTTCGGAAGTAATGGTACTTCTGGAACATCTGGGACAAACGGAACATCTGGTTCTTCTGGAACATCTGGTTCATCTGGTTCTTCTGGAACCGCTGGAGAAACTGGAAGTCATGGTACTTCTGGTTCATCTGGATTAGATGGAACTTTCTTCGGAAGTAGTGGTACTTCTGGGACAAGTGGAGATGATGGTAGTAGTGGAACAAGTGGATTAGGTTCATCAGGTACTTCTGGAACATCCGCAACAAGCGGACAGGATGGAACATTCTTCGGTTCAAGTGGTAGTAGTGGTTCTTCTGGAACAAGTGGAGCTGGAACATCTGGTAGTAGTGGTTCAACGGGTACTGATGGTACGAGTGGAACTTCTGGACAAGATGGAACGTATTTTGGTTCTTCTGGTACATCTGGTGATGATGGTTCCTCTGGAACTTCTGGAGCTGGTACATCTGGTACATCAGGTTCATCTGGAAGTAGTGGAACTTCTGGATTAGATGGAACATTCTTCGGAAGTAGTGGAACAAGTGGTGGAACTGGAACAGCTGGAACAAGTGGATTTACTGGTACTGCTGGTTCTTCTGGTTCTTCAGGAACTTCAGCCATAGATGGGACAAGTGGTACTGGTGGTACTTCTGGACAAGATGGAACATTATTTGGTTCTTCAGGTACTTCTGGTACAAGTGGAGTAAGTGGTACTGCTGGTTCTTCTGGAACAACTGGTACAAGTGGTACTTCTGGACAAGATGGAACATTCTTTGGTAGTAGTGGAACATCGGGTGATGCTGGGACATCGGGTCAAGCTGGAACTTCTGGTTCTGCTGGAACAAGTGGGATAAGTGGAACTGCTGGTTCATCGGGTACATCTGGACAAGATGGTACTCTATTTGGAAGTAGTGGTTCTTCTGGTACGAGTGGTGAAAGTGGTTCTTCTGGTACGAGTGGGGATACTGGTTCGTCTGGAACTGCTGGTACATCTGGACAAGATGGTACTTTATTCGGTTCATCTGGTTCATCTGGAACATCAGGTGAAAGTGGTTCTTCTGGAACAAGTGGAGCAACTGGTTCAGATGGTTCTTCTGGAACTTCTGGTACATCTGGACAAGATGGTACTTTATTCGGTTCATCAGGTTCTTCTGGAACATCGGGTGATACTGGTAGTAGTGGTACTTCTGGAGCAACTAGTTCAAGCGGTTCTTCTGGAACAAGCGGACAAGATGGTACTCTATTTGGTAGTAGTGGTTCATCCGGAGCAGATGGTGTTGATGGTACATCTGGTTCATCTGGTACTTCTGGATTAGGTTCAAGTGGAAGTAGTGGTTCGTCTGGTTCTTCTGGTTTCTTAAATGTTACCAATGATGGTGCAGATAGAGTTATTACAAGTGATGGTGGTGGAAATGGAACGGCTGAATCAAACTTAACATTTAATGGAAGTATATTAAATGTAGCTGGGGATATAGTTGTACCAGCTGGTAGTTTAGATGTAGGAGATATAACTTTCTCTAAGAGATTCCATGAGAATTATAATGATATCGGTAACTCAACTGGTGGTACAAATATAGATTTATCATTGGCTAACAATTTTAGAATTAATAGAACCGGAAGTATTACAATTAGTATTACAAACGCTCCAACGGGCCCTCGTGCAATTGGATTTACATTGGTAATGGAAGATGGAAGTGGTGGAACAGCAACTACTAGTTGGCCAGCATCAATACAATGGGCAAATGGGGCAGCACCAACCCTAACGGCAAATGGAAAAGATATATTAGTATTCTATACTTATGATGGAGGGAGTACTTATTATGGATTCCTAAGTGCAAATAATATAAGTTAATGAGTTATGAATTATGAGTATAGCAAGAAGATTATTAACAATACAAGGAGGAAGCTTGAGACCTTTTAAATTTACAATACAAACAACATCAGCAAATACTCAATTTGAGTTACCTATTACTGCGCCAAATGGACAGCAACCTAACTTAACGGTATCTTGGGGAGATGGTAGTGCTGATAATACAATTATTGTTGCAACCGCATCAAATAGATTTCATACATTTACTTCAGTTGGTACTTATCAAATTATAGTTAGTGGATATTGTCCAGGTTTTAGTGTAGATAACAACCCTTCATATAAAGATTTATATAAATCAATTGATGATTGGGGAGTAGTTCAATTTGAAGAAGTGGATTTCTATGGATGTATTAATTTAACAACTATTCCAGCTGATGGTTCTAATAACGCAACATTAAATGATGGTTTAAATACTGTTAAAAGATTCAACTCTACATTTAGACAAACTGGTATTACTATTATACCCAATGGAATATTTGATTATTCATCAAATGTAACCTCATTTACTAACACATTTGTATTTTGTACAGGAATAACATCAATACCATCTGATTTATTCGATAATAATACACAAGTCACTTCTTTTTCTGGTACATTTAACGCATTGTTAAATTTAACAACAATACCAACTGGGTTATTTGATAATAATCCGTTGGTAGTAAACTTTGAATCGGTTTTTAGAAACTGTAGAAAAATAACATCAATACCAACCTCATTTTTTAATAACAACCAACAAGTAACAACATTTGCTAATGCATTTAATATGGCAACAACGGCAAACTTATTAGTAGGAACTACACCAGCTGATGTAAATGGTGATGAACTATTTGAAAGAACACCTATTCCAATTGGAACGGATTGTTTTGCTTTTTGTAGTGGTTTAACTAACTTTGGTTCAATACCAGCAACATTTAAATAAAAAGATATGTACTTAAAAGTTTCAGGCTCAACAATAACTTATCCATATTCGGTTCAAAATTTAAAGAATGAGAATCCGAATATAAGTTTCCCAACAATTATCTCAGATAGTTTATTGGAATCATTCAATATTTACCAAGTTGAGATGAAAAATAGTGGGTATGATAGTGATGATACTAAAGATGTAACTGAAGTAACACCAACATTATCTGGTTCAATTTATATACAAACATATACAATATCCGATGCGGATACAGAAACAATTAATAAAAGAAGAGAAATCAAATGGTCGGAAGTACGAAGTGGTAGAGATTCGTTATTATCTGAATCTGATTGGACTCAATTTAATGATTCCCCAATATCAGGTTCAACCCTAACAGATTGGCAAACATATAGACAATCACTAAGAGATATAACAAATCAATCAGACCCATACGATATTACTTGGCCGAACATCCCTTCTTAGAAGTTAAAAGATATTTATTTAATATTTATATCAAAGTAAAGGTAATTATCAAATGAGAATAGACCAACCTAGTTTTTCCGGTTCGATTACACAGGCTCCTTCAGCGTATGCTGATTTAAGTGGGTCATTTACAGGTTCATTCACAGGTTCACTTAGTGGTTCCTTTATTGGAGACATTACAGTTGAACAAGCTGAATTTACTAATTTAACTGTAAAACAAACATTAAACGTTGGTACTCAAAATACCGATGGTAGTGTAAGTATTATTAATAGTGGTTCTGTTGAAGTAAGTGGTTCAATAAATTTATCACCAAACAATAGTTTTTCTGTTGATGGTGTAGATGTATTGGATTCAGCTTTAGCATTCTCAATAGCATTAGGATAAAAATATGGCAAATATATTTAAAAATAGTATAAAAGGACCTGCTGGAACAGGTGGATTGGGAGTTTATACAACTCCAGCTGCAACATCAACAACTGTGATTGGTGTAAATGTAGCAAATATTGTATCTCAAAACATTTATGTAGATGTACAAATAACTGATAGCTCTGCTAGTGTTACTAAATATTTA
>Ga0115001_10001704_pt1 | contig 16951 bp, 13 predicted proteins | sample ArcticOcean_MG_C_12_FD_89869 | JGI IMG/M metagenome (GOLD analysis project Ga0115001, IMG submission 89869) | Marine microbial communities from western Arctic Ocean - ArcticOcean_MG_CB8_130 | ecosystem: Environmental > Aquatic > Marine > Oceanic | place: Arctic Ocean: Canada Basin | collected... | reverse complement strand
TTTTTTTGATGCTATTGCAGCTTTTGACGCCAAGACTGAACTTTCGCCCAAAACAGGTAATTCCTTTAAGATAACCTTTACATCTTTATTTTCAGATATCAGCTCCATTAGTTCTGGAAAACTTCTTTTGCAGTAACCACAGTTATAATCAAAGAACTCTATAACAATTTTTTCTCCATCTTTATTCCCAATAAAAAATTCATCATTGGTTATAAATTCATCGTAATATTTATATATTTTTTTTTGGTAATTACTGTTCTCTAACCGATCTATTTTATCTAAAACTTTGGTTAAATTATTTTTATCTTGCATCAAAAACTTAACAACATCATCTTCTTTCATTACATTATTATTAATAGCCAAATAAATAGCAATACTTAATGTAATCACTATAATTAAAAGAAAAATTATTCTTCCACTAAGATTTTTTTTTAAACTGGGCATTTTTTCTTCCATTTGGCTTTGTTTTTAGAATCAAGCATAATATCCTCTGCTCTTAACTTTGAAATATTAGAATTCTTAGAATATTTCAATGATTTTTTTGCATGAAAAGAAGCCATCTTTACATTACCAGTAAGAAAATGCCTTTCCGCAGATGCAAGTTCAGCATTTCCAATGTCGTTTAGTCTGGAAAAAGAAAGTGCTAACTGAAACCAAGTTTGAGTATTTTTTTTATCATACTTAAGTGAACTCTTTAATAGATTACGTGCTTTTATAGCATCATTTTGATTTTCTAAAGCATTTAACGCTGTGGCTAAAGCAACCATAAGCAATGGTTCAAGCGGACTTAGGGATAGAGCTTTTTCATAAGGTAAGATTGAATCTCTTATCTTTCCAGATTCATATAATATTTGTCCCTTTAGTTCATAGAACCATGGGTTTTCTGGGTACTCCTCTATCATTTCATTAACCATTGTAATTGATTTATCCATAAGTGCTTTTCGATAATATGCTACAGACGATGAGTATTTATTATAAATTAAACTAGGGTTTTTAGCATTTTTCTTAATAATATCATTTGGATTATTAAGAAAGCCCTCTAATTTTGCTTGAATCATTTTATACTTAAATATTAAGTCATCAGTATCATTTTCATTTATAAACTGAGACTTTTGTACTTTTTGTTCAAGGGCTCTAATCCGATCTCGCGACAATGGGTGGCTTCTAACCCTTACGCTTTGTTGGTGAGAGCTCAAAGCCTCTTGATTTGCAAATTTATATAGAACTTCTAGCATTCCATTAGAAGATTTTTCAATATTTTCTAAATATTTTACAGCCGCTTGATCAGCAGCTGATTCCTGGCTTCTTGAGTATTTTGCAACCATACCTTGTGCTATCTGTTGTCCGCCCAGTAATAAAGCCTGTGCGGCATCTCCGTCTCCAGCAATGGCTGCTCCGATCCCAAGTAGAAGTCCAACTATCATAGGGGTTCTAGCTCTTTCAAAGGCTTCATCAGAACGAGCCAAATGACCACCTGCAATGTGACCTGTCTCGTGAGCCATAACACCTCGTAACATTGAGGGAGTCTCGAATGATTGAATTAAACCCGTATTAACAAATACTTTTTGACCACATGCAACAAATGCATTAATTGACTTGTCATTAAAAATATAAATATCAACTGAGTTTATATTTAGGTTAGCAGAGCTAAATATTGGATGAGAAATTTCTTTAAGAAAGTTTTCTATTTCCGCATCTCTTATAATATTTGCATTTAGAGTTGAGTTGAAAGCAAATAAGAAAAAAAGCAGTAAGCCTTTATTAAAAAAAACTATACGAAAAAATAAATTCATTTTTATATATTAACGTAATTTTAATTGATTAATATTAAATATTGTTAACCTTTGCTCCACCAGCCAGATTTACTTTTTTTCTCTTTAGGTTTTTCTTTCTTATTTGCAGAATCTTTTACTGGGGCACCTATGTAATTAATATTCTTGGGTGATTCAGACTCCCTTAACTTTTGTGACTGATTTTTTTTATCTAATAATTTTTCTTTTTTATTTGTTTTTTTTATTTTATCAGAATTTTCTTCTTCTCCACTTTCCTGAACTTTCACATTAGTGCTAATAGGATCTTTTTTTGCTGTCACAGGTCTTTTTTTATTTTTTTGATTTTTTCTATTGTCAAATTTATCTTTAGAGTCCTTTTTTTCATTCTGTTGATCTGTATTTTTTTGATCAGCTACATTCTCTTTAATTTTTTCCTTATTATTATTCTTATTATTACTAGGCTGCTTTTCATTCGTTTGGTTCTGATTATTATTTTGTTGATTATTTTTATTTTTATTACGTTTCTTATTATTTTTATTTGGTTTTTTGTCTTTTGAGTTATCATTATTATGATTTTCATTAGCTTTATCAATTTTTATTTCATTTCCATTAACATCAAATGCCTTAATGACATTTTCATTACCTCTTAAAGAGGAGCTTCCATAAAAGTTAATAGATTTTTCTTTGTTAGACTCTAGATCAATTAATAAATTTCTTTTTTGATTAACTAAGTAATTCAATATTTCATTTGGAATTTCTGCATCAATCTTTTTAATGTTTTCTTTATTACCTATATCGCTAATATTTCTTAAAATTTCTAAAGATCTAGAGTCTATTGATCTTACTAGGCCCGTTCCATCACAATGAGAACATCCTGAATATACACCTTCCTTAATACTTGCTCTAATTCTTTGTCGGGACATCTCCAGAAGTCCAAATGAACTAATTTTCCCGACCTGGATTTTAGATCTATCAGACTTTAAAGACTCTTTAAGCCTTTTTTCTACAGACCTCCTATTTTGAAATTTTTCCATATCAATGAAATCAATAACAACTAATCCAGCCATATCTCTTAACCTTAATTGCCTAGCAATTTCTTGAGCAGCCTCAAGATTTGTTTTAATGGCAGTTTCTTCAATGTTATGATATTTTGTAGAGCTTCCTGAATTTACATCGATTGCAACTAAAGCTTCAGTTTGATTTAGAACTAAAGAACCTCCTGAGGGAAGGTAGACTTCATCTGCATAAATTGAGCTAAGTTGATTTTCGATATTATTTTTTTGAAAAATAGGAGATGGCTCTTTCCATTGTTTAACCTTAACGGCATGGCTAGGCATTAATAGTTTCATAAAGTTTTTAGTAATTTTATATGTTTTTATTCCTTCAACATAAATATTATCAACATCTTTTGTGTATAAATCTCTGAGTGTTCTTTGTATAACGCCTCCATCTTCATATATTAATGCAGGAGCATTTGATGAGAGGGTGTCTTCTTTAATTTTATCCCAAGTTTTTGTTAGATATTTGTAATCTCTTTTTATCTCAGTGGAAGTTGTCTTTGCTCCAGCTGTTCTAATAATTAAACCCATTTCTGAAGGAACATTTAGTTTATCTAATGTAGCTTTTAGCTTTTTTCTTTCTTGTGAGCTATTGATTCTTCTACTAACACCGCCTCCGGAAGTGCTATTTGGCATAAAAACACAATAACGGCCAGGTATTGACGTATAGGTTGTTATTGCAGCACCCTTATTACCTCGCTCCTCTTTTACAACTTGAATAAGAAGGATTTGATGCTTTTTTATTACTTCCTGTATTTTATATTTCTTTGAAAGGTTTACATTCCTTTTTTTATTTATTTTTTCTATCTCTTCTAGATCATCACCCCCTAAATTCTCAACCTGCGATTGATCATTGGAATCCTCTGTTGGAGAATCACTTATATCGTCTGTATTTACCTCATCCTTGCTTGCTTGGAGCAGGGCCTCTTTATCTGCCACCGGTATTTGATAGTAATTAGGATGAATTTCAGAAAATGGAAGGAAGCCATTTTTATTACCACCATAATCAACAAAAGCCGCTTGGAGTGATGGCTCAACCCTTGTGACTTTGGCTAAATATATGTTTCCTCTTATTGGGCGTCTTGAGTCAAACTCAAAATCATACTCTTCTAATCGGTTGTTTTTTAGTACTGCAACTCTCACCTCTTCTTGATGTGCTGCATCTATAAGAATTTCGTTCGTCATTTAATTTATCTCCAAAAAATGGAAGTAAAATATTATTTGTTATATCTGTATTAATATTTTTCATTTAGTTATCTTTTTATACTTCCAAGTATTAATTTTTTACAAAGAATGGAAAGCTGGTTACAGATTAATTTTTTTATAACTACTTTATCCATTAATAATTTTTAACTATCATATAAATTTAAATTAGATTTATATATTTAATTGAGGTAAATTTATTTACCTTGATTACTTTTACATTTCATTTAATAGCTTTGGCAAGGACGTAATCAAAATAATTATAAAATTATGATTTTCTTAAAAAAAATATCAAAAATTATTTTCCTCCTTTTTGTGATTTGGAATCCCTTCCTTCTGTATTCAGAAGATGAGGTAACTGTATCTAAATTACGTATTAGTTCGATCCAGGGAGGGTTAAGAGTAATTATTGATGCAGATCAGTCTCCGGCTTATGAGGTATTTTCTTTAAAAAATCCTAATAGGCTTGTTGTAGATCTTGCAAAAACTAACTTTTCTGAAGATTTTTCTTTCCCTGCAACTAAAGGTTTTATCAAAGGTATAAGATTCGGATCATTTAACAATGATGTATCTCGAATCGTTTTTGATTTGAATTCATCAGTTAAAAAAATAAAAAGCAGAGTCAGGAAACCTTCAAGCGGAAGTAAAAGAACATTAAATATAGATATTGAGAATTACATAAATATAATAACGCTAAATGAAAAAAATAAAAAACTAGAAAAAAAACAAATAAAGAATTTTAAGAAAAAATATTCAAGAAATAGAAAATTAACAATTGTTATAGATCCGGGTCATGGAGGCAAAGATCCTGGAACTTCCTTCCAGAGTTTAATTTCTGAAAAAGAAATAGTTTTAAATTTTTCTTCAATTTTAAAGAAAAAATTAGAAAAAGCGGGTTATAGAGTTTACCTAACAAGAAGCGCTGACAATTTTATAAAATTAAAGGAAAGGGTGAAATTTGCAAAAAGAAAGGGTGCTGATCTTTTTATTTCCGTACATGCGGATGCATCTAAGTATTCCTCTACACGGGGTTTTTCAGTCTATACCTTATCTAAAAAAGGTTTAGACCGAGAAGCTGAAAAAGTTGCAAAACTTGAAAATAGTTTGTCAGTTTTTTCTAAAAAAGGTCTAAAAGGTATTAACTTGAGAGATGCTAGAAATATCAAGGATCAGTATTATATAGACCTAGCATTCGATAGAGCAAAAAATTCTTCAACAGAGTTTGCGGATATTCTTGTAAATAAAGTTGAGGAAAGGTCTGAGTTACTAACTAGGCCTCACCGATATGCAGGATTTGCTGTTCTAAAATCTCCTAATTATCCTAGCGTCTTAGTTGAATTAGGTTTTATTACAAACGATAAAGATAGAAATAACTTTGGTAATAGAAATTGGCAATCTTCTGTTGCGACAAAATTTGTAGAAGCAATAAATCAAAATTTTCAATAATTTAAGGGAGTACTATGAAAGCTGAAATTCAAAAAATAATAGACGATATTAACGAATGTATCGATCTATTAAGGGGGCATCTTTGACTGGAATAAATCTTCAAAGAGGCTACTAGAGTTAAATTCATTAATTGAGATGGATAGCTTTTGGAATAATAATAATAAAGCCCAGATTATTATGAAAGAAAGGTCACAAATTGAAGATGGCATGAACAAGTGTTTGTCTCTAGAGGGACGTTTAGAGGATTCCATTACATTGATCGATCTTGGAAGCGAGGAGTCAGATGATAAAGCAATTTCAGATGGTGTTTTATCTCTTGAGGAATTACTTGCTGAATCAAAGATTGCAAGCTTGGAGGTTTTATTGTCAGGTGAAGCAGATTCCAATTCTACGTATCTAGAAGTTCACCCGGGTGCAGGCGGGACTGAAAGTCAGGATTGGGCAGAAATGCTTCTAAGAATGTATATCCGTTGGTCTGAGCGTAAAAAATATAAAGTTGAAGTTGTTGAGAAAACTCAAGGCGAAGAGGCAGGAATAAAAAGTGTTACAATTAAAATTGAGGGAGTAAATGCTTACGGATGGTTAAAAACTGAATCTGGAATTCATAGGCTTGTTAGGATTTCCCCTTTTGACTCTCAAAAAAGAAGACACACAAGCTTTGCGAGTGTATGGGTTTATCCAGTTGTAGACGATAATATAGAGATTGATTTAAACGAGTCTGATTGTAGAATTGATACCTTTCGATCCTCAGGGGCTGGAGGTCAGCATGTCAATACAACTGATAGCGCAGTTAGAATAACCCATTTACCATCAAAAATAGCAGTTCAATGTCAGGCTGAAAGATCGCAGCACAAAAATAAAGCTACTGCTTGGTCAATGCTAAGAGCACGCCTCTATGAAGTTGAGCTCCAAAGGAAGGAGCAAGATTCCCAGGAACAGCTTGAAAGTAGATCAGAGATCGGATGGGGTCATCAAATAAGATCTTATATCTTACAACCATATCAGATGGTTAAGGATCTTAGAACTGATACCGAAGATACCAACCCTCAAAATGTTTTAAATGGTGAAATTGACTTATTTTTATCAGCTTCATTAGCTCAAAAAATTTTGGATTAGTTTGAAGTTAAGATTTCCTGAACTCTTTCCAAGACTAATTGTGCGTGATTTTTTACTTTTACTTTTCTAAAAACTTCGAGAATTTTTCCGTTTCTTGAAACTATAAATGTTGATCTTTCTATTCCCATATAAGATCTACCGTACATTTTCTTTTCAACCCAGACTCCAAAACTTTCAATTACTTCACCAGTCTCATCTGAGGCTAATTTAATTTTCAAACTCTGTTTTTCTATGAAATTTAAATGTTTTTTTATACTATCTTTTGATACTCCAATAACATCTACATCTAGTTTTTTAAATTTTTCAATGAATGAGCTAAAATCTTTAGCCTCATTTGTGCAACCTGGTGTATTATCTTTTGGATAGAAATAAATAATGTATAATTTCTTTTTTAGTTCTTTAGAATTTAGTAAAGTATCATCACTTAATGGAAGAACAAAGGTAGGTATTGTGTCATCAATTTTAAGTTCATTTGTCATTTTTTGTCCTATTTAAATTATTTAATATGGTTATTTACATGAAATATTTTTTAAAAATTATAAGCTATTTTTTTGGTTTGTTGATTTTTACTATAATCTTCTTTCTTCTTCAGGTCTCATCATCAGTTATTGATATAACATCAAGTGAAGTATTTTTTAAACCTTACCTAATAAGGAATGCTGATCAATACAACATTAATATTCATAAAATTCAATTGTATATTGATAAGTCACAACATAAATTAATTTCAAATATAAAAATTGATTTTATTAATAAAGCTAATGATATCAATCATCGCTTTTCATCCACTATCGACCTACCAATTATATCTTTTATAGAACTCAAATCACAGTATCAGTTTAGTCTTTTTCATAATGACTCAAATGAGAATAATAGAAATCTTAATAGTGATTATAGTTTTTATATAAGTGGTTTCATTTCTTCAGAAAAAGTAGCCTTAAAGGGCGAGGGCTCTGAGTTACCCATTGATCTTGTAAAGACCTTATGGCCTAAAAACATTGCTAAAGGTGCAAGATTTTGGGTCAATAGAAATTTATCGAAAGGTAAAATAAAAAATCTCACATTCGATATAACACTCCCCCTCGAATCATATCAATTGAAAAGTAAATTATCCAAAAAAGATTTAAATTTGAAATTTAATTTTGAAGAAATGAAAATCTCTTTCTTAAGAGGCATGAGTTCTATATATGATGCTTCAGGTGAGGCTTTTTTAAACGGTGAAATATTCAAATCGAATTTATTGGAAGGAAAAATAAGGGGCATTGATCACAATGAAATTAATTTAGTTGATAGTTATTTTATTGCTCATAATTTTCAAAAAAGGCATGGACCAGGTGAGGTGGAAATAAACGCAAGAGGCGACTTAAAGGATCTCCTTTTGTTTTTATTTCAACACCCAAAAGATTTAAAAAGATTTATTCAATTTGACGTTAAAAATATTTCTTCATTTTCAACCACAAATGTAAATTTTAAATTTCCTCTAAAATCAAAAATTTCATTTGAAGAAATCCAAATTTCATCGTTATCAAATTTGCAAAATACAATCATTGGTGATTTATACAGCCAAGAGATTACCAGCGATAATTTAAAAGTCAGTGTCTCAAGTCAAGAGATTAATATAGCTGGTGATATTGTTATAGACAGTCAAAGTCTAAAATTTAACTGGGATCAGGTATTTACTAGCGATGAAAACTCAGCTTCTCTAGCTCTTAGTGGTTTTTTAAATGATAAATTTTTAAATAAAAATTTTAAAAAATTAAATCTTAATTTTGACGGGAAAGGTTTTTTAGATACTAGGTTTTATGGAGATTTAAATGGGTTTAAGGAAGGCTCTATTAGTCTTGATTGTAGGCCCCTTGGGTTCGAATCTGGATTGCTATTGTGGACAAAACCAAAATTTACACCCTTAAAAATAACTTCAGAAATAAAATTTATTGGCGAAAAAAAATTCTCACTAGAAAAGGTAAATTTTAATGGACCATTAATCTCTATATTAGGTGATTTAAATATTGAAGATAGCGTTGTGCGTGAAGTCAATTTTCCGATTATAAAATTATATTCATCGAAAAATATTATTTTATCAAATTTTTCATTAAGTTTTTCTAGAGATATTTTAACCAGTGCTAAGATTTTTGTTGGCGGCAGTAAGATAACGTTAGGGAAGGATAGTTTGTTTAAATTTTTTGATTTCAAAAAATCTAATCATAGCTCAAAAAATATATCACTTGATTTGAGTATTGATAAGTTGACTTCCGGATCTGGTATTAATTATGATAAAGTTAAATTTTTATTAGAAAAAGACAATAAATTAATCAATATTTTAGAAATAAATATTAACTTAAATAATGAAAAAATTATAACATCGAAATTTTCTGGAACTAATATAAGAAATATTGAATTTTATTCAAAAAATATTGAAAGTATTATTGATATAATGGGTGTTAATGTAAATATTATTGGTGGCCCTCTATATTTAGTTGGTAGTATAAACAATAATACCAGTGATATTTTTGAAGGAAATTTATTACTGGAAGAGTTTTCTATTTTGAAATTACCTATTTTTGCAAAATTACTGAATATTTCTTTACCTGATTTATCAAATCTTCTTAATAGTAATTCGGGAATTAAATTTAAATCTGCTTCAGCACTAATAAAAATTAGCAATAAGGGAATTAATATTGTTGATGGTGTTATTAAGGCAAAAAGTGATATTCCAATTTTTGGGAATTCGCTTGGTATGACTATGTCTGGGTTATATGGTATTTCAAATAAAACAGATATTTCTGGAACATTAGTTCCGTTTGCAGGTTTTAATACCGCTCCTTCAAAACTACCTCTGTTGGGAGGGTTATTTAAAGGCGATCAAAAAGGGCAAGGATTAATTGGTATTAACTTTAGAATTTATGAGGATGAAAATGGATTTCTTGACATTCAAAGTAATCCACTTTCAATTTTAACTCCAGGGTTTCTGCAAAGGATTTTTTAAAGCTCAATTTATAATTTCAATTATAATATTTTTTTTCTTTCCAAGCGATACTTTAAGTTTTTGGGTTTTATCAAAGTCATTAATTGTTACAATATGTTTTTCATCTAAGATGAGTTTTTCATTTAATTTAATGGCGCTTGATTTGACAAAACGCCTTGCCTCACTATTTGAATTAGTAAGTTTTAAAAAATCTTTAGAGAGTAAGCTTAGAAGTCCAATGCCGTTCTCTAATTTATTTTTTTGAATTTTATAGGTTTCGATCGAGTCCCAATTGGAGTGTTTACCATGAACTATTTCAGTAATTTTTGTTGCTAGGACTTCTTTTGCAGTCTCGATTTCTTCACCTTGAAGATTTTCATATTCACTTATTTCCTTTAAGGAAAGATCTGTGAATAATCTCATCCAAGGGCCTACAAGGTTATTATCGGTTTTGTCTCTCCAGTAATTCCAAAAATCTCTAGGATGAGTTGAATGATCTTTATTTGCCTTATTGTAGTTTAACCAAATGGCTCCGTTTTCAGTTTTACCCATTTTTTGGCCGGATGAAGTTGTTAATAGCGGTGTGGTTAACCCAAATAGACTGACTCCCGACAGTCTCCTGGCTAAATCTATTCCACAAACTATATTCCCCCACTGGTCGGAACCACCCATTTGCAAGATACAGTCGTATCTTTTGTTTAATTCATAAAAGTCATAACCTTGCATAACCATATAATTAAATTCTAAAAACGATAGTGGCTGCTCCCTATCAAGTCTAAGCTTTACAGAATCAAATGATAGCATTCTATTAACAGAAAAATTACTTCCAACTTCTCTTAAAAAATCAATATAGTTTAATTTTCCAAGCCAATCATTGTTATCTACTATTAAAGTTCCATCCTTTTTTAAGTTCAAGAATCTTTCAAAAGTTTTCCTAATACCATTTAAATTATTTTGAATATCTTTTTCTTCAAGAAGCGATCTAGATTTATCCTTAAGTGATGGATCTCCAACTTTACTAGTCCCGCCGCCAACAAGAATAATGGGGTTATGACCAAAATTTTGAAGGTGTTTCAAAAGCATTATTTGAATTAAGGATCCAATATGTAGGCTGGGTGCTGTACAATCAAATCCTATATATGCTGAAACACCCTTATTCATAAAAATTTTGTCAAGATTTTCTGAGTCGCTTATTTGATTAAGAAACCCTCTTTCATCGATAAATTTTAAAAATTCTGATTTATATTTATACATATATTTTATTTAATTTAATTTAATTTAATTTAATCAATCTCGAAATCTGAGCTAACCAAACGTGTATCGAGATAATTATTTACTTTATTAACTAAAATATCACCTTCTTTTTCAAAAAAATGATTAGCCTTTGGTATGCTATTGTATTCAATTTCTATATTTTTTTGTGCCTGTAGTTTCTCTACTAGTCTCTCTACGTCCTCAGCAGGAACAACTTTATCCTCTTGACCATGAATAATAATACCTGAAGAAGGGCAGGGTGCTAAAAAATTAAAGTCATACATATTCGCAGGAGGTGCAATTGATACAAATCCTTCTATTTCAGGTCTCCTCATGAGAAGTTGCATAGCAATCCATGCGCCAAAGGAATACCCAGCAACCCAACAGCCCCTTGAATCTGGAACTTGAGATTGGAGCCAATCTAGAGATGCTGCGGCATCTGAAAGCTCCCCAATACCTTGATCAAAGGTTCCCTGACTTTTTCCTACAGATCGAAAGTTAAATCTTAATACTGAAAACCCTCTTTTTAGGAATGTTTGATATAGATTATAAATAATTGGATTATTCATATTACCGCCAAATTGAGGTAAGGGATGTAATATTAAAGCAACAGGAGACCTCCTCCCTTCAACTGTATTAATTCTTCCCTCTAGGCGACCATCTGGTCCACTGTATATAATTTCTGGCATTTTTAAATCCTGACTATAATAGTAGTATTAATAAGCTTGTAAATTAAACATTTTTTTGTATTTCTTGACAAAATTACTCGGAAAATATATTTAACTCTTAATAACTCTTATTTGTCTTCTATCACATTGATAAGATTGATGCATAAGAATTTAATAAATTTTTAGGTGCTATTATGAAGTTAACTACAAAAGGAAGGTATGCGGTTTTGGCATTAACTGAGCTTGCATTAATAAAAGATGATTCTCTTGTTAAGATAACTGAAATTGCAGTTAGGCAAAATATTTCCTCAACCTATTTAGAGCAGTTACTTCTTTTATTAAAAAATTCTGGCTTAGTTGTCGGTGTAAGGGGCCCCAATGGGGGTTATAGATTGGCCGCTCCTCCCGAAAATATAATGATTTCTGATATTGTCAATATTGTAGAAGGTCGAATGGAGGCAAAAGGATGTGTCTCCAAAACAGGATCTTGTACTGGAGTTTCAGGTCGGTGTATGACACATGATTTATGGGATGAATTAAGTCGACATATTGAATTATTTCTTGGTCAAGTTTCATTAAAGGATATTATTATAGGAAATGTTCTTGGAAGGTCTTCTCCGCCTAAAGCATTGGGAGTTGAATAATTAATGGAAAGCTCCAGAATATATTTTGATTATAACGCAACGTCTTTAATAAGACCTGAATCGATAAACTCAGTAAATAAGATTCTCAGTTCTTATGGGAATCCTTCTTCTATTCACAAGGAAGGGCGACTCATGAGGTCGCTAATCGAAGAATCCAGAGAAAAGGTTTCTAAGTCGTTATCCACCTCTAGTAAAAATATTATTTTTACTAGCGGGGGAACCGAAGCTATTGATATTGCATTAAATCAAAGTCCCGGAAGGTTAATAATTAATTCAACAGAACATATTGCCGTCTTCGAATCAGCAAAGAGGCTTAATATCGATATTGATATTCTTGATGTTGATTCTAATGGTTTAATACGAATGGATTTATTAGAAAATTTATTAAAAAAAGGACCAGCTCTTGTTTCAATTATGTTAGCAAATAATGAGACTGGTGTTATTCAGCCTATTAAGGAAATTTCAAAAATAGTTAAGTCTTATGATAGTCTTTTATTTTGTGATGCTGTTCAAGCATTTGGAAAAGTTAAGTTATCTTTTGATGATCTAGGTATCGATTTAATGGCGGTTTCTGCACATAAGATTGGTGGATTTTCAGGCTCAGGCGCTTTAGTTATAAAAAAAGATATGAATTATTTAATACCTAGGGTCTCTGGAGGTGGTCAAGAGCTGGGACTTAGAGGTGGAACAGAAAATTTATTAGGAATTATTTCATTTGGTGAGTGTGCTTCGATTTTAAATGAAATTGATAATGAAAGCATTAGATTGAAAAAACTAGTAAATTTACTGGAGGACAATTTGTCATCTTTAGGTGCATTTATTTATAGTTATAATGTTGAAAGATTATCCAACACTTCTCTTTTTTCTTTTTCAGAGCTTAGGGCTGAAACATTACTAATGAAATTAGATTTAGCTGGATTTTCTGTAAGTTCTGGATCTGCATGTAATTCTGGAAAAGTAAAAGAAAGTCATGTTTTAAAGGCTATGAATGTAGATGAAAATATGCAAGAAGGTGCGATAAGAGTTAGTCTTGGATGGGGATCTAATAAAAAAGAAGTTAAGAATTTTATAAGTTTTTTTGAAAATATTTTTAATAAAACAGCCAAGGAGTAATCTGTGTCAGAAAGCCAAGATAAATTATCAGAAAAAGATTTTAAGGATCCTTACGAGTTTGGGTTTGAAACTGATATTGAATCAGATTTTGCCCCCAAGGGACTGAATGAAGATACCGTAAGATTTATTTCAAACAAAAAAAATGAACCCAAATGGCTCCTTGATTGGAGGTTAGATGCTTACAAGAGGTGGCTAACAATGAGTGAACCAGACTGGTCGAGCGTAAGATATCCACCAATTGATTACCAGGACTCTTATTATTACTCTGCGCCCAAAGATTCAGAAAAACTAGATAGTTTGGATGATGTTGATCCTAAATTATTAGAAACCTACAATAAGCTTGGTATACCACTGAAAGAACAAGAATGGCTTGCTGGGGTAGCTGTTGATGCTGTTTTTGATAGTGTTTCAGTAGGAACAACATTTAAAGAAAGACTAAAAGAAGACGGAGTTATATTTTGTTCTTTTTCAGAGGCTGTAAAAGATTATCCGGAATTAATTAAAAAGTATCTTGGATCTGTAGTTCCGACAACTGATAATTACTTTTCTACTTTAAATTCTGCTGTTTTTTCAGATGGAAGCTTTGTTTATATTCCTCCAGGTGTCAGGTGCCCAATGGAGTTATCAACTTATTTTAGAATTAATGCTGCGGGAACTGGGCAATTTGAAAGAACTTTAGTTATAGCCGACAAAGACTCTTATGTTAGTTATCTTGAGGGATGTACGGCTCCAATGAGGGATGAACACCAGCTTCATGCTGCTGTTGTTGAGTTAGTTGCTCTAGAAGGTGCAGAAATCAAATACTCAACGGTTCAAAATTGGTACCCTGGCGATGAGGAGGGTAGAGGCGGTGTTTATAATTTTGTAACTAAACGTGGTGATTGTCGAGGTGACAATTCGAAAATTTCATGGACACAAGTAGAGACTGGTTCAGCTATTACTTGGAAATATCCAAGTTGTATTTTAAGAGGAAATAATTCTTCTGGAGAGTTTTACTCTATTGCTGTGTCAAATAATTATCAGCAAGTTGATAGCGGTACTAAAATGATTCATCTGGGGAATAATACCTCTAGTAGGATTATTTCAAAAGGTATCTCAACTGGTAAGTCATCCAATACTTATCGAGGTTTAGTTTCAATCCACCCTAAGTCAAGAAATAGTCGTAACTTTACTCAATGTGATTCCCTTCTTTTAAATGATAATTGTTCCGCAAATACCATTCCTTACATAGAATCAAAAAACTCTGAATCTATTGTAGAGCATGAAGCTACATCCTCTAAAATCTCTGAAGAGCAGCTATTTTATTGTCAGCAAAGGGGTTTAGATGAGGAAGAGGCTATTTCTTTAATAGTAAATGGGTTTTGTAAGGATGTATTACAGAAGCTACCAATGGAGTTTGCAGTTGAGGCTCAAAAACTTCTCAGCGTTAGTTTGGAAGGAAGTGTTGGATAATGAATAATTTTCTTAATATTCAAAGTTTATCAGCAAAGGTTGAGGATAAGCTAATTATAAATAATCTTAACCTTAATGTTGATAAAGGAGAAGTTCATGCCATTATGGGTCCGAATGGTTCTGGAAAATCAACTTTATCAAATGTATTAGCTGGAAAAGATGGTTATGAGATAACTAGTGGCACAATAAATTTTTGTGGAGAGGATTTGATGTCCCTTAAGCCCAATGAAAGATCTAATAGGGGTATTTTTTTAGCATTTCAGTACCCTGTTGAAATACCGGGCGTTACTAATATTAATTTTATAAAAACAGCCTTAGATAGTAATAGAAAACATCGTGGTTTAGATCCATTAAAACCCGGAGACTTTTTAAAACTTATAAAAGAGAAATCAAAAATTTTAGGAATTCCAGAGGATAGATTAAAAAGACAATTAAATGTAGGTTTTTCAGGAGGAGAAAAGAAACGAAATGAAGCTCTTCAGCTTTTGATGTTAGATCCATCTTTGGCTATTCTTGATGAAACTGATTCTGGTCTTGATGTTGATGCATTCAAGATTGTTGCAGATTCAATAAATTCTAGACGTAATAATGATAGTAGCATGTTAATTATAACTCATTATCAAAGACTCCTTGAAAGAATAGAGCCAGACTTTGTCCATGTTTTTATTAATGGTTCAATTATTGAATCTGGAGGACCTGAGCTAGCTAGTGAGATTGAATCTAATGGATATGAGAGATTCACTGATGTTAAGTAATTTAACTTTAGATAATTTTGATAAATCTTTTAAAGGATCCAACTCTTTGGTTGAAGAGAGAAAAAATGCATTTTTGAATTTAAAAAAAATAGGAATTCCAAATAAAAGAATAGAAAATTGGAAATATATGGATCTTGCTAAAATTACTAAAGGTATAGAGTTTAAGCCACGAGGAATTAATTTTGAATTATTGAATAAAAATCTTAAAGGAATTGTTGTTAGGGGTTTTGAATATTTTATAGAAAATAAAGATCAATACTCTAAACTAACAAAGTATCTGGATAACGAGGGAGTGGTTTACTTAAACCTCTCATATGCCCAAGAAGCTAGTGTAATAGAGATTAAGGAGTCACTATCTGAACCCTTGCTTATAAATATTAGTTGTAATGAGGATGGTGTCTCATTTCCTAGAATAAAGATTGACGTTTTTCCAAATGTAGAAGCCGAGGTTCACCTTGTTTATGATGGTGGAAAGGGCTTTATAAATCAATTAACAGAAATCAATATTCAAAAAAATTCAAACCTTCGAGTGCAAAGAGTTAATAAATCATCGGCTATACATTCTGAAACTTTTTTAAGTTACCTTGGTTTGAATTCAAATATTTCTTTGGTTAATCTTTCGATGCCAAAAAATAAATCTAGATTTCAGGTTTATAATATCTTTCTCGATCAACATTCTTGTACAGATTTCAAGTCAGTTTCAATTCCATACGAGGATTGTCAGGATGACTTTCTTATACAAAATCTCCATATGAGTTCTAATTGTGAGAGTAATGTTGGGCTCAGAGCTATTCTTAATAAGGGAACAGTGTGCTCTTTTCAGGCACTCGTTGACATTGATTTGAATACTTTATCAAGCAAGGCAATCCAGGATTGTAAGGCAATTTTACTTCATGAGGATGCATCGATGAATGCTAAACCTGAGATGAAAATTTTTAACGATGATGTTGTCTGTAAGCATGGAACTACAATTGGATGTCTTGACAAAGAGCAGTTATTTTACCTTCAATCAAGGGGCCTTAGTGCTGTATCTGCAGAAAAAATTTTATTACAAGGTGTGATAAAAAACTATATATCTGAAGATTCTTCATTAAATAATTTTCTTCCTAAGGTTTATCAGTGATGTTTGATATTAAAGAAGTTAGAAAAGATTTTCCTATTTTAAGTCGAGAAGTTTATGGGAAACCATTGGTTTATTTGGATAGTGCGGCTAGTTCTCAAAAACCACGGCATGTAATGGAGCATATTAAAAAGTTTGAAGAAACTGATTATGCAAATGTTCACAGAGGTATACACTTTCTTTCAAATGCTTCAACAGATGCGTTTGAGCTGGCAAGAAAAAAGGTAAAAAAATTTTTAAATGCCGACAGGGAAGAGGAAATTATCTTTACTCTTGGAGCAACAGACTCAATTAATTTAGTTGCTAATTCTTTGGGTGAAAATTTCTTCAAAAAAGACGATGAAATCATTCTTACGGTAATGGAGCATCATTCAAATATTGTTCC
>Ga0115001_10001698_pt1 | contig 16979 bp, 10 predicted proteins | sample ArcticOcean_MG_C_12_FD_89869 | JGI IMG/M metagenome (GOLD analysis project Ga0115001, IMG submission 89869) | Marine microbial communities from western Arctic Ocean - ArcticOcean_MG_CB8_130 | ecosystem: Environmental > Aquatic > Marine > Oceanic | place: Arctic Ocean: Canada Basin | collected... | reverse complement strand
TACGCTTTCACCTCACAGAGCGAGACCACGGTCGACCTTCACTTCAAATGGATGAAGGAATACGGGATCGACGGGATCTTCCTGCAACGCTTCGCGCACGATGTGCTAGAGGGCGGGCACCATCAATGGGAACTGCTGCAGCCATCTAACAATAAGATGGCTGAATATGTGCAGCTTGGCGCTCAAGCGCACGGCCGATCATACTCCATCATGTATGATCTTTCGAGCATACGACATGGGGAAATGCCAATGGTGATGGATGATTGGCGTGGCCTCTGCGACCGCCTCGGCATCCTCAAAGATCCGAACTACTTACATGAAAACGGCAAACCACTGGTCGCAATTTGGGGTGTGGGGTTCCGCAATCGCGCCTACACGATAGACGAAATTTCCACGCTGGTTGAATTCCTCAAAAATGACCCTGAATATGGCGGCTGCACTGTCATGCTAGGAGTGCCAACCTATTGGCGCACACTTCAGAAAGATGCCACCGACGATCCAAAGCTGCATGATCTCATTCGCAGTGCTGATGTTGTTCTGCCATGGACAGTTGGTCGCTTCGGTGGCGTCAAGACTGCGCTCAAGCGCGGCATCGACTACGTCACACCCGACCAAGAATGGTGCGATGCGAATGGCGTGCACTACATGCCACTAGCATTCCCTGGCTTCAGTTGGGGTAACCGCTACAAGCACAAGAATGCGAAGTATGATCATATTCCACGTGAAGGCGGCCAGTTCCTCTGGAGCCAAGCAATCGCTGCGAAACGCGCGGGCGCCGACACCCTTTACATCGCTATGTTCGATGAAATGGATGAAGGCACACAAATCTTCAAAACCACCAACGATGTGCCCGTCGGCGCGAGTCCGTTGTTAACCTACCAACCGCACGCCTCGGATTATTATCTCAGTCTCACGGGTGCGATCGGTCGTCTCTTGCGCGATGAAATACCCGCCACGACCGACCTCCCCAAGGACCTCTAAATTCACACCTCCACTTTAATTTACCCCCCCCTCCCTGCGGTCACAATCAACGCGACCATGACGGGATTTACCTTTTTATACGCACATGACTGGATTAAATTTAATCGATAGCTCTATCATTATTATCTACCTGCTAATCACCTTAGCAGTTGGCCTGATGATGACCCGCAAGGCTTCTCAAAGCCTCGACAACTACTACCTCGGCGGCCGCTCGCTACCTTGGTATATGCTCGGCATGGCCGGCATGGCTAGTTGGTTTGACCTCACCGGCACCATGATCATCACCTCCTTCCTATATATGCTGGGGCCGAAGGGGCTGTTCATTGAATTCCGCGGTGGAGCGGTGCTGATACTGGCGTTCCTGATTTGCTATACAGGCAAATGGCATCGACGCTCCGGTTGCATGACAGGCGCGGAATGGATCGCCTATCGATTCGGCACGGGCACGGAAGCCAAGTGGATGCGCTTCTTCAAAGCGTTCATGACAGTCGTCGCCACGATTGGTATGCTCGCTTATTTGATCCGCGGCACCAGCTTGTTTGTTGGTATGTTCGTGCCCTTCTCACCGATCTGGATCACCGCAGGCATTGTCGCATTCTGCACACTCTATACCATGATGGCCGGATTCTACGGCGTGGTGCTGACCGATCTGGTGCAAGGCGCGATCGTCTTGGTTGCCTGTATCATCGTCTCAATCATGGCCTTTAATTTGGTGCCTGATACCGCTACGCTGAGTTCACTCGCCGAAACGGTCACGGGGAATTCAACTTGGATCTCCAGTATGCCGAAGTGGCATACCGAGATGCCGGCGGGCTATGAGATGTATGAAACGCTCATTCTCTTCGCCGCATTTTATCTGCTGCGCAATGTGATCGGCGGCTTCGGCACGGGCGATGAAAACCGCTACTTCGGCGCACGCAGCGACCGCGATTGCGCGCTGCAATCAATGCTGCAAGGCGTGACTGTCGCCTTCCGTTGGCCGATGATGATCGGCTTCGCAATCATGGGACTCTTCCTGATTAATTCACTCTTCCCAAACGTGGAGAAGGCGGAAGAGGCCGCCGCAATCATCAAGACTTACAATCCCGATGTGGAACAAGGATTTTGGCACGAATTGACGACCAATGTCATCAACTCGCCTGATAAATACAATCCAACCATGATCGCACAGTTGGAAGCAGCACTGGGTGCGGAATGGCCCAAGCGCCTCCCCGTAGTCAGTTACAGCGGCACCATCAATCCCGAGCAAATCCTTCCCGCCGTGTTGCTTAACAGCGTGCCGACCGGCCTACGCGGCCTACTGATCGTCTCCATGTTGGCCGCCATGATGTCGACCCTGACCGGCGAAGTGAACAAGAGCTCGGCGCAAGTGGTCAAAGATATTTATCAAAACAGCCTACGCCCACATGCTAAAAACAGAGAGCTAATCATCGTCGCTTACCTCTCGACTGCCGCGATTGTTGCCGCCTCCTTCTGGATGGGTATTTCAGCAAAAAACATCAACAGTCTGTGGGGCTGGATCATCATGAGTCTCACTGCCGGCGGCCTCGCTCCTTACGTGCTGCGCCTCTACTGGTGGCGCTGTAATGCTTGGGGCCAAATCGGCGGCACCGTGCTCGGCGGGATCGGCGCAGTCTCACAGCGCATCTGGGCACCTGAAATGAACGAGCTGTATCAGTTCTCTCTCATGACAGGACTCTCCTTCGTCGGCACCATTGGCCTCTCTTACATGACTGTTGCCACCCCAATGCCGGTCTTGCGCAATTTCTACAAGACCACCCGCCCCTTCGGTTGGTGGGGACCGCTGCGTAAAGAGATCGAGCCTTCACTCTTTGCAAAATGGCGCACCGAACACAAGAACGACATCAGCGCACTACCCTTTGTGCTAGTCGCTCAAGTCACCTTGTTCCTCATGCCCATGCAGATCGTCATCAAAACATACGATGCGTTCTTCATGACACTACCCATCTTCCTGGCTGCCGCGGTCGGGGTCTACTGGTTCTGGTGGCGCAATTTGCCGCCCAAGGACAATCCAGGCACAGACCGGGCCGACCCGCTTGCTCAGATCCACAAGTAAACCACGATACTCCAGCCAATCTAAGCGCACGCCAACGTATGACATGGCAACTGCTTTGTTGTGCACGGTGCACATCCGCTTTGACGCTATCTGGGTAGAAGTCATTTTATGGCACGCCGTTGCTGGAGAGATCACCGAGCACAACATCCCATAAAATCAATGCACACTATCTGCTGCTGCTTCATTTCATGCCTCGCATTGGCTTCGCTGGAAGCGGGCTTGTCAGTAAACGGTCTGTTTACTGATAACATGTTGCTCCAGCGCAACCAAACTGTTCCGATCTGGGGCAATGCCGACCCTGGAAACTGCATCACCGTGGCTTTCTCAAATCAGGAGAAAAGTACCGTTGCCAATGAAACAGGCGAATGGCTGCTAGAACTCGACCCGTTGCCCGCGTCCGGCATCCCGCAGTCGATGCGCATATCGGCCACGCCTAGCGGTGAAAGCATTGCCCGCTCAAACATCTTAGTCGGCGATGTGTGGCTGTGCGGTGGCCAGTCGAATATGGCTCAATCGATGGATCGTTATCTCATCTGGAACGAAGCTAAGGATGATTTCCATAACAATAAGCTGCGACTGTTTAAAATAAAAGAAGGCGGTGTCGGAAGTTCCCAGCCCACGAGCAGTCTTGTCATAGACAAGCCCTTTAAGGGTTCATGGCAGGAATGCAGCTCCGAATACGCTGCAAAGTTTTCCGCGACTGCCGGATTTTTCGGAATGAAGCTTCAGCGCGATACTGGCGTGCCCATCGGCTTGTTGTATGCAAATCGGGGTGGAACCGAAGCCAACATGTGGCTCCCGAGCGAAGTGCTAGAGAATAACTTAGATTATGCACGCTATCTCGATCCATCCAACGAAAACTGGAAACCATCTAAAAACAATCCTGACGCAATACGCGCACCGTCCTCACTATACAATGGCACCATCTTTCCATTAGCACCCTTTGCGATCCGCGGGGTAATTTGGTATCAGGGCGAATCGGACTCCATGAGACCTGCGTTATATACGAGCTTGTTTTCCGATATTATCAAGTCTTGGCGACAGCTCTGGGGCTACGATTTCCCTTTTTGTTATGTGCAATTAGCTCCCTTTAAAGGCAATCAGCGCGACTTGTCTGGTGAGTCATGGGCCTGGTTGCGTGATGCTCAACGTCGTTGCCTGGAAGAGGTTCCCAACACTGGAATGGTCGTCATTACGGATGCGGGTGAGGCTAATGACGTCCACCCACAAGCGAAGAACATTCCGGGTGAAAGACTCGCGAAGCTTGCCGCGGCACTTGACGACCATAATATCGACGCAAGTTTTCCAGTTCCAAAAAAGATGAGAACATGGCGAAACAAAGCTTATGTGACTTTCAATAACGTCTCAGGTGGGCTAAATGTCCGGCGTGTAGCTTTGAACCTGAGCAGTGGCTATTTACCTGGCAAAGCACCCGATGCACAAATAACAGATGGCCTGCAGGGCTTCACGATTTGCGGAGAGGACCGTACATTCTTTAAAGCTGACGCCCTTATTGTTTCTAAAAATAAAGTCATGGTCTCTTCAGCACGAGTCAAGAAACCGATCGCAGTGCGCTATGGCTGGGCTAACTTTCCCATTTGTAATCTATATGGTGGTAATGGAATGCCCGCGACGCCTTTTCGCACAGACACATTTCCTATGCCCCAATTGACTAAAGAACTCATAGGGAAACCTTTCACTGGCATCTCGAACGATTGGGGAGAATCGCTATCAATCCTACAACCCAGAGACGGTCGCCATCAGCAAGTCATCATTGACGACATTCAGGGCTGGAGTGCTGAAAATAATTACTTGTATTTTCGCTCTGCGGAATCCGGGCCACGCATGACTCAAGTTAAGCTAATATACTATGATGTGGGTTATGCCGAAGTACAGGTCTTGTACGACTCGACATCGGAGAAGACTTACTCGACGAAGAAGCCTGGAGCTTGGAAGCCTGCTGGGGCAGTCAACTGCAATAACTCGAAGCAATGGAGAGTGGTGACATTCGACCTACCTGATGCTCGGTTCGAGCGCGGATGTAACGGCGCAGACTTTCGCATACAATCCAATGGAGCCCTGATTATTGGCGGTACATTCGCTTTGACTAAAAAGCCCTAGACGTTGCATTTAGTCGGCATCCTGGCTTATTCCATTTGCAAAACGATCCTGCATTTTGGCTTTAGGAGCATGGTTCCCTCACCTCACTTAGTTGAGCCAGTTTTTAACTGGAGATACATTAGTCAAAGTTGCTGCATTGCTCGACCCACGTATCGGCAAGCCTGGTACTGCTCTAAAAGCCACGATCGCGATCCAACTACCCGCTGCACCCTGGTTACTTCTGAACGCAACTTATTGAGCGAACCTTTTAGGCGTCTGACCATTTCAGGATGATTTTGAATCAGGTTCTTCGTTTCAGATGAATCTTCGTCTCAGTTGTCAGATTCAGCGTCAGATAAGTCGAGTGATATGGCCGTAAAAAATCCGATCATCCCTAAATGACCGGATTTACGATGAATAAATTCATCTTACACTAATAAAACGATGACTCGCTATAAGCCACCGATTTACCCATACGAATATGAAAGCTCAACAAAACAATGCCTTGATGTGAGCCTAATGATTAATCGTTTACTCAGCATGTCAACAATCTATTTAATAATAAAACTACATAGATCCTTAGAGGCTTGATTTTTAGCGTATCGCACGAGTGCTAGCAACACGCAGCGCATCTAACTGCTGCTGGATACGCTCCACGACCTCCGGATGATCAGCAATGATGTTCTTAGACTCCGACGGATCGGCGACGAGATCATACAAGGCTGGTTCCGCTTCGTTCTTAAAGTGACGTTTGAGCCCCTCTGGAGCACCCTGAGGGAATTGACCGTCAATATACTTCCACTTACCGTTGCGAAGCGCATGCAAGCCCGCAGCGTTACTTGAAACCATAGGCATACGAGCGGCTTGAGTCTCGCCACGTAATACTGGAGCAAAACTAATACTGTCTGGCGCTTCATCAGCGGTTGGCACCTCGCCACTCACAGATTCAATCAATGTGGCATATAAATCAACGATACTTAGCATTCGGTCATTTACAGAACTAGCTTCAACCTGACCATCCCATCGAACAATCAGCGGCACACGGACGCCCCCTTCGTAGATCGTGTGCTTATCCCCTCGATTGATACCATTCGCCAGCAAGCCAGCTTGACGAGCTTGGTTCTCTGGCCGATTCGGATCCTTCACCGGGATGTCACCCCCATTGTCGGCAGTGAAGATAATCAACGTGTCCTCCGCGATGCCTTCATACTCAAGCGCATCAATAATACGGCCGACCGACAGATCTAGGTCCTGAATAAAGTCACCGTAAGCGCCACAACCACTCGCGCCGCGCATCGCCTCGGATGGGACAATCGGATGATGGGTTGCAGGTGCTGCAAAATAGAGAAAGAAAGGCTGCTCAGGATTGCCACGATGCGCCCGTTTAATCCACTCGATCGCACGATCTGTAAGATATTCCTGCGCACTCTCACGCTCGCGCTGCGGTGCGTCTAAGCCGATATACTGACCGCCATAGAAACTCTTCGAATACGGACTCAGCTGCTTCGAACGTAAGCCGTAGACACCATCATTCTCAATCCAGACGCGCAACTTATCATCTAAATTCTGCGGCAAGCCAAAGTGGTAGTCGAAACCGATATCGTTCGGCCCTGGAGTCAGCGTCTCCGTATAATCAGCCGGTTTCTGATCCCCATAGCCGAGATGCCACTTACCAATCTGTGCGGTTTGATAGCCAAGTTTCTGAAAATACTTGGGCATCGTCATGCGATCCGTTTCGACCACCATCGGATCGTCAACATTGACCACGCCAAAGGGCAATGGGCCACGCCATGCGTAACGACCAGTCAACAGCGCATAACGCGTCGGCGAGCAGATGGACCCCGGCGTATTGGCATTATTAAAGCGCATGCCCGCATCCGCGAGACGGTTGAGGTTCGGTGTGCGCACAAGCTCTTTAGGCGCGCCATAGGCATTGATACTACCGATGCCAAAGTCATCAGCCATGATCAAAACCACATTCGGCTTTGCCAACGCTTGGCCAACGCATAGCACGGCGGCAATGGAGCAGATTAGTTTTTTCATAAGATTCATTTAAAAAAAATCACTGATTCAGCGACCCATTCCGCTCTCCTGCCGAACCATCACGAGCGAAGAAATGATCCCGCGGTTTATTTGGTAAACTCCCCAAAAGGACGCTCTATAAATTGCCCCAACTCCTTCGCCAAAAGCTGTTGCGCATGCTTGGCTACCTCGGGATTGTCACGGAAGAGATTCCTCGTTTCCTCAGGATCCTCAGTTAAGCGGTAGAGTTGATCTGCGTCAAAGTAATGCGGATTCACTTGCGAGGCATAGTGCCCCAAATGACCATTACGCGTCAAGTAAGGCAAATCAATCGCTTCACCGTCAAAACCCTTGAATTTTTGACCTGCGTCGACTTTCCGTTGCAGGGACTCGGGGTAACGGACCGCAATATACTTCCACTCTTTAGTTTTGATCGACCGAGAGTGCCCCAACTCGCCAAACAAGACATCACGAACAGGCGCATCACTACCAAATAGAACGGACTTAAACGAGACCCCATCCATGGCATAGTCCTCTGGGATCGATATTTCAGCGAGATCCAACAGGGTCGGTGCAAAATCAATATTTCCCAAAATACCATCATAGGTGGTTCCGGGTTGAATCTCCCCCTTCCATAGCGCAATCACTGGTACGCGCATGCCGTAGTCGTGCATCGTCGCTTTGCCATGCCGATACGAACCATGATCAGGTGCAAAAATAATTAGAGTCTCTTCTGTCAGGCCAAGTGACTCCACTTTATCAAGAATCGCCCCGACGCCATCATCTAACCAAAGCGCAAAGGCCTTATTATCCTTAAAGCCCGCAGCGCGATTACGCCTCAACACATCCTGTCGCGACGGCATCACATCAAAGCCTTCAACCACAAACCCCTCGCCTGTCATACGCGGATCTGCCTCAAGCGAAAACTTATTTGCCCACGGCGCGGGACCGTGATGTAGCGTGGTCGAGAAATACAGAAAGAACGGCTCATCTTGATTGGCATCTAAGAAGTCAAACGCCTTGGCCACTGTCCATTCGAGATTATGCACGTTCAACTGCTCGTTGCGCAGTTCACGCAGGTTGGCAGCGTAAAAACCATCTACAAAGTCAAAGCCATAAGACTTCATCGCTTCGCACCATCGATCATGATTGCGACGCATTTTTGCATTCACCTCTGGGTCGCGAGGATCCGCATCTTCAGCATAAGTCTCCAATCCAAACTTTTCCCAATCCCCATTAATCCAATCGTGGTGAATTAAGTGACTCTTACCAACGAAGCCCGTCTGATAACCATTCTGTTGCAGAACACGCGGTAAATTCAAAAGATCATCCTCCAGCTCACCAATATTTTCGACCTGCGTTTGCTCACCACGTGGGTGTTCAGCCATAAATGTCTCACCGCGGCTATTCCCAGCGTAACGTCCAGTCAAAAAGCTGTAACGTGCAGGTGAGCATACCGTGGAGGTTACATTAAAATCCGAGAAGAACAGACCCTCTGCCGCCATTTTATCGATACGCGGAGTATGCACCTTGCCACCTGCAAAGCCTAGGGTATCCCAACTCTGATCATCAGTGATGATGAGTATCACATTTGGTTTCTTGGCCGCCAAGGCGACCTGCGCCACACACAACAGCGCGAAAACCACACAGAACTTAGAGCTATGAGAAAAAATCATTCGAATGAAAATTAAATTAAGAAGAACGTGACTTAATTAGACTCAACAGCGATTCGAAGTCCTCCGAGTATTGGCTGCAAAGACCTCGTGTGCCCGATTGGTCGATATTCCCACCACCGATACCCCAGGCCTGCATGCCAGCCAAGCGAATCGAGGCCACGCCGGCACCACTATCTTCAATCCCAATCGCAGAATGACGCTCGTCATAGCCCATCCCTAGCCCCACGCGGAAGGCTTCAGCATAAAGCCACGGATGTGGCTTCGGGGACAGTTCGCCGAGGGTGCCCGCCTCCCCCTTGCGCAACGCATGGCCTGCCGTAATGATCGTGTCGTAAAACTCAGCAGGGTCGCCCATGTTCAACGTTTTGAACGCATCTAAAATCTCGGGGTATGCCTTCTCATAAAGTCCGGAAGTCACCAAACCGAGCTTGATCCCCATCGCCTTCAACTCCAGCAGAAAGTCTTTAATGCCAGGCGACGGACGAAACGCGCCCGGTCTCCCCTTGCCCTCTAGAATCAGCTGCATCTCACGATGCGTGTGCTCGAAGTAAAATGCGCGCGCGGCTTCAACTGACCTCTCTGGGCAATATTTTTCGACGCAGTATTGCAAGTGCTCAGAAACCGAATGCCCTGAAACATAAGGGAAGTCCACGTCTTCCAGCTCAAATTTAGAATCACCCAGCAAACTCGCGATGCTCATCTGAATAATCCAAATCCAGAACTCCTCGCTGTGAACCGTTGTGCCATCCAGATCCATCAATACTGCCTTGATTGGAGCTTCTTCGCCCAAAGCATCTACAGGGTAGTATGCAGGATAACTCATCGCAGAGTTCACCAATGCCATAGTATGTGATTCAAAGCCGATAAATTCGACCTTACCATCGCCGGTGGCTGCAATCGCTGACACGCTCGACTCGCCGACGGTAAATCGACCGTCAGACGTGGCGCACAGTGTATTCAAGCCCAGGTCATGAGCTGAGGTTCCTAAGTGTGGGAATTTCATAAAATGTAAAATTAAACTAACTTTTCGCTTGAAGCTTAAACGTTTTATCGACATCTCAATTACAACTGTCAATTTCTTTTTTACACCACCACTTCCGAACATCATGAATTCAAAGGATAAAAAAACCGCTATCGTCGTTGCACACACCCACTGGGACCGTGAATGGCGCTACCCGATTTGGAAGACCCGCTCCCTACTCATCGAGTTCATGGATTGGCTATTAGAGATCCTAGAAACAGACCCGAATTACAGTGGCTTCCTACTCGACGGACAGACCGTTTGCATCGACGACTACCTTGAGATTAAGCCTGAAAACAAGGAACGCATCGCAGCTCAAGTGCGCGCCGGCAAGCTCGCCATCGGTCCATGGTATACCCTACCCGATCTGTTTCCCATTGCTGACGAATGCCTCGTTCGCAATCTCAACAAAGGCATTCGCTTCGCCGAATCGCTGGGCGGCAAATACAACCCGATCGCCTACCACACCTTCGGCTGGGGCCAAACCGCACAGTTCCCTCAGATGTATAAAGACCTGGGCATTAACTATGCCGTCGCCGCAAAAAAAGTCTCTAAGCAACGTGCACCTTACAGTGAATTCATGTGGCGCTCGCCTGACGGCTCAGAGCTACTGACATCGCGCCTCGGCCACTTCACACGCCAGAACGGCTACTTCTACCTGCACTTCCCGGTTCGCCTGAACAACATCTACGACGACAATAAGTATGCCTGGAAATCAGGCGAAACCGGCGTCGCTTACCACCGCGCCGACAGTGAAATCGCTCGAAACGACTACTTTCGAATTGATCACGAAGACGGCTACTTCAAGGAAAACGTTAAGGACGCCGCCCAGCGCACCTGGGATAACATGGGAGAAACGCTCGTGCCCGACTACCGCCTACTCATGTGCGGTTGCGACTTCTCCACACCAAATCCATATTTGCCGCAGATGGTCGCTGACAGCAACGAAGCGATCGACGATATCGAATTCAAAATGGGTTCGCTGGAAGAATACTTCGGCGGGCTTGGAGAGCGCATCGACCTCAGCCAAGTGCCGACAGTCGACGGTGAACTGCGCGATGGTGAACCATGCGGCGCATCTGCCAATGCCCTCGCGACTCGCATCCACATCAAGCAGCTCAACAAGAAGGCAGAGAACGTCATGATTCACCGCACCGAACCACTGGCCGCGGCACTCTTCACTCTCGGCGCTGGTCACTCAAAAGGCTTTTTTGACAAGGGCTGGAATTACCTACTCAAGGCACACCCACACGACTCGATCAACGGCGTCACGCAGGATAAAACAGTCGATGACAACATCTACCGCTTGAACCAAGCGATCGAGATTGCTGAAACCATCTACGAAGGTAGCATCGCCAGCCTACTCAAGCGCCTCGATCTCTCCAAGTTCAACACAGAAGACCAACTCTTGCTACTGCACAATCCACAGTCACGCGCGGTCAATGAAGTGATCCAGATCGCAGTCGACACACCGCAGGAAAGCAGCGTCTGGGCGATCGGCTTCGAAGACGTCGACGGCTCACGGCTCAATGTGCAACAAATCGCCCGCGACGAACATATACAGCCCGTGCACGACATCGAAGCACGCCCTTGGCCCTTCAGCGTCGATCGCCACGAGATCTACCTCGAAACAGGCGAGATCCCTGCAGGCGGCTATAAAGTCATTAAGGTCGTCAACGAATCCACTTACTGGCGCGAAGAAGAATGGTGGCCCAAAATGCGTAAAAGCGCAGGCAGCTTCATCGGACAAGGCGCGCATCAACTCGAGAACGAATTCCTCAAGGTTGAAATCAACTCCGACGGCACCTTCGATCTGACCGACAAGTCAAACGACCGCGTCATCAAAAACATGCACGCCTTCGAAGATGAAGGTGACACTGGCGACTACTGGGCCTACTACGCGCCGTATCACAATCAAATTATCAGCAGTCGCGGCTTCAATTCTCGCATCTGGATGGAAGACAACGGCCCGATCACCGCGACCATTGGCATCGAGACCATCATGCAGGTTCCTGCACGTGCCGAATACGGCAAGGTCAAGGTCCAAGGCTACGGCAAGCGTAGTCAAGAATTAGTCGACCTTAAGATCGTCTCGCACATCACGCTCAACAAGGGCAGCAAGCATCTCAAGGTAAAGACCTCGATCGACAACAAGGCGAAGGATCACCGTGTCCGCGTCATGATTCCGACCGACATCCAAACCGACTTCAGCGATGCGGCCGGCCACTTCACTGTTGATCGTCGTCACATGGTGCACGAAATCGACGATCAAGGGAAACACTTCCCAGAGATGGCACTCCGTCCGATGAGCACCTTTGCGGGCATCAACGATGGCGAAAAAGGGCTGGCCGTGCTCAACAACTGCCTGACCGAATTTCAACTAGTCGACGACGACCGTCGCACCTTAGCACTCACATTGCTACGCGCAGTGCGAAACCGCATCTGCACCGAGTCTCGTGTCTCTTCGGAGTTTCCGGAAAAGCTCGGCAGCCAAATGCTACAAACCGTCGATTACGAATACGCCATCTACCCACACAAGGGTGATTGGGTCGAAGGTCAGGTCTATGCGGAAGCGGATAAGCTCAACGCAAAACCTGCTGCCACTCAGATATCGATGAACAAAGGGGGCGACCTACCAATCAGCGCATCACACTACGCCCTCGACAACGAGGCACTGGTCCTGACTGCCGTCAAGAAGTCCGAAGATCGCGACTCGATTATCGTGCGTCTACACAACCCGACTGGTGAAACCCAGGCTGCGAAACTCAGCTTTGGGCTACCTGTGACACAGGCATGGCGTAACAACATCAATGAGATCCGCGGCGAAGCGCTGACGATTGAAAATGGTGTGATTTCACTCGATGTGCCGCAGGGCAAAATTATCACCATTGAACTGAAATAATAAGGCCATCCCATGACCTAACTCCACTCGCCTTTACACTAACACTTCGGAACGTAAGCTCACTCAAAAGCTTTGTTCGACTCAAAAAAAGATGGAAGAGAATAAATTTAATTCAAAAGGGATGCTAATCGGCATATGGTTACCATTTATATTCTGCCTAATAATGGGTGGGATTGATATGCTGTTCTATTCCCCGCATAATGTGGATTCATCAAGAGCCATAACCTTCATAGCAATGTCATATCCATTTATTTTTGTATGCTGTATGTTTATGTCATTTAGAACAAAAATCATAGCACAAGATGATAAGATCAAAGAACTAGAAGACAAAATAAAACAAATAGTTTAACCAATCAGTCGAAGAAGAAAAGCCCGAAGGGAATCGAATTGGAGGAATTGAACTCTACGACAAGCTGATGGATACCGAATGAACCAATCACGAACAACGAGTTTAGAACCATTCGTACTGAGCAATGTCGCTATCGTGGCATCGCTCATACTCTACGTTATTTTTGCAGCTTTATCTCAGGCTGCTGGAGGGCGTCCGAATATCATCATCCTACTGACCGATGACCAAGGTTACGGCGATCTCGGATACCATGGAAATACCGATATAAAAACGCCCAATATTGACCGGTTTGCACAAGAGAGCGTCGTTTTCGAGCGTTTTTATGTGAGCCCCGTCTGCGCACCTACCCGTGCGAGTCTCCTGACCGGACGCTACAACTACCGGACAGGAGTAACGGATACATGGAAAGGCGGTGCGATCATGCATCAGGACGAATATACGCTGGCCGAGGCTCTCAGCGAAGCGGGCTATGCAACCGGTCTCTTCGGCAAGTGGCATCTGGGCGACAACTATCCCTACCGCCCGCAGGACCAAGGTTTCAAAAAAGTCCTGATGCACCCCGGCGGAGGTATCGGTCAGCCCTCCGACGTCCCCGGCAACAGCTATTTCGATCCGACTCTACTCGAGGATGGCGTGGGGGAAAAGTTCTCCGGCTATTGCATGGATGTTTATACCGATGCAGCGCTGGAATTCATTGAAGCCAACAGGGAGTCACCCTTCTTCGTTTATTTAGCGACCAACACACCTCACACACCGCTTCAGGTCCCGGAGAGTTACACAGCGCCTTATCTGGCAGCAGGACTACCAGTAAAAACCAGCAAAATCTACGGGATGGTCTCCAATATTGACCACAACTTTAAACGTGTCCTCGACAAGTTGGACGCCCTGTCACTGAGCAATAACACAATCGTCATTTTCATGAGCGACAACGGACCAAGGATTTTCTCAGAGAGACGCCATCGCGCCGGGCTGCGGGGCGAAAAATCCGATATTTATGAAGGCGGCATCCGCAGTCCATTTTTCATGCGCTGGCCGGAACGTTTTAAACAAAGCCAGACCATCGCCAGAAAAGCTGCCCACATCGACATCATGCCCACGGTCTTGGCCGCCACTCGACACCAACACGCGCTGCCCGCCGCGTTCGACGGCCGCAATCTGTTGCCACTGATAGAAGATCCTGATGCTATATTGGCTGAGCGCACACTCTACTTTCAATGGCACCGAGGATACAAACCTAACAAGTTTCAAAATTTCACTGCGATCGGATCTCGCTATAAATTACTTCAAGCGAGCAATAAATTTGATCAGACACAGAAGCCCATCTTCGAACTCTACGACTTAGAGGAGGACCCGGGAGAGACCCGTAATATTGCGCCGACCCAGCCGAAAATTACCGAGTATATGCGAGCCGAATATCTTGATTGGCTGAACGATGTCAGCAGCTCACGCGGATACCCCGAAATGCCTGCCTGGGTCGGGTCGCCCAGGGAGAATCCAACACTGCTTACCCATCAAGATCGACGGGGGATCGGCAGCTGGGGCAATGATAGCTACCACTCGGATAATTACTGGCCAATCCGCATCCTCCATCGAAGTACTTACCGTATCTCGCTGGATCTCTATGCGCCCAATCGAACTTCGGGCATCGCAACGATTAAAATTGGCAACCAGACCTTTGATAAAGCCACACACAAAGGAGACACTATAGTTAAATTCGAAAGCATCTTCCTAGAAAAGCAAGATGCCATGCTTTCGGCTTGGATCGATACCAACAATCAGAAAACAGGGCCACGGTTTGTGACGATTGAAAATGGTATGACTTCACTCGATGCGCCGAAGGGCAAGATCATCACCATCGAAGTGCAATAAATGAATTAGTCTCCATTCATCTCGCCGAAGAGAACCTCGACAACGGTTACCTCGGAACCGTCATCAGCCAAGGCCCCCCTATTTTCAATGCTCCAGGCATGACCGACGAACACCTCGCCTGCCTGATTATCGAAGTGGGCGAACTCCCACTCAAGAATCTAAAACAACAACTCACCCAACTAGAAAGCGAAGGCCTGCGCATGGATGCCAAACTTTGGAGCCTTGCCGAAGGTCTCGCACTACAAGAACTCCTCAGCAATTAAATCAACTCTCGGCACACGAGTGCGCCGGAGACATCTCATTTCCTATGAAACACATACTCTTTACTCCTATTTACCAAGAACGCGTCTGGGGCGGCACCAACTTTGAAAGCAAACTCGGACGCGTCCTACCCGACGATAAAGTCATTGGCGAGAGTTGGGAAATCGTCGATCGCCCTGAGGCACAATCCACCACCAGTGCCGGCAAGACGATCCGCCAACTCATCGCAGCCGACCCCGAAGGCATCATGGGAGCAGGCTGGCCTGCAGATCGCCCCTTCCCTATCCTAGTCAAGTGGCTGGATTGCCAGGAAAAGCTCAGCCTACAAGTCCACCCGCCCGCCCGCATCGCGCCGAGCCTCGGCGGCGAACCGAAGACCGAGGTCTGGTATGTCGTCGACGCCACGCCAGAGGCCACACTCATGGCCGGCCTCAAAAATGGCGTGACCCGCGCAGACTTCGAAGCGGGCCTGAAGAACAGCGATCTCGAACCACTCGTGCACAGCATGCAGGTGCATGCAGGCGAATCGATTTTTATCCCCAGCGGGCGGATACACGCCATCGGTGGCGGCAATCTCATTTTGGAGATTCAACAAAACTCCGACACCACTTACCGCGTTTATGACTGGGGGCGCGTCGGTCTCGACGGCACACCACGCGAACTGCATATCGAAGAATCGCTTAAGAGTTCCGATTTTGATGATTTCGAGCCAGATACCATCAAGCCAACCGACGGCGATCAAACCCTCGCCCAAAGTGACGTGTTCGATCTTCGCAAGTGCGCACTTAAGAGCGGCGAAAGCATTGCGTTCCGCTCAGGCGCACCACGCATTCTCAGCGTCGTCACCGGCCAGTTGATCGAAGCCGACGGCACCACACTCACACGTGGCGACAATACACTCCTAGCAGCTGCATCTGACTTCAACTATACCGTCAGTTCAGACTGCGTCATTCTGATTACCGAAAACTTTGCTTAGGCAAGCCCTTGAATTCATAATCGACCGAAAGACGCACATGTCAGAAACCGAAAAGATACACTGGGAATCAAAGCACGAGATCGACGCAAAGGACAAAGTGTCGGTAAAGCAGCAGATCTGTTACGAAACCAGAATGGGGTTCTGCCATTGCCATTGAATTACGATATTTAAATAAGTTAAATCAACAAGCCAACGGAGCACCCAAGGTGAGCGCGACCGTAAAAGACACTCCTACTCCCTCTCACGCGCTTTCGACAATGCAGAAGCAGACAGCCCCGTTGGAACTGCGACGCCCCTCAGCCCCACAATCAGCACAAAGAAGGTGAAGACTTTGCCACCGACAGTCACCGGAGTCACAGCAGCCGAGCGGTTGCCCAGAAACGGTTGCCCCAAAACGGCCATTTGGGCAGATTCAGCCGGATTCTACCAGACTGATTCGAACCAACCTCGGTCCGAGACCTAGGCACAAAAAAGGCCGGAAGGCTTTAAACAAAAGGCTTCCGGCCTAAAATCCTTGGTGGAGCATAGGAGAGTCGAACTCCTGACCTCTTGCATGCCATGCAAGCGAGGTATCAGTAAATAAGCGGATCCTACCCTAACTTGCCTAATTATTTGCCTAATTGGTGCCTCCAGCACCATGAAAAATCGCCATAAGCGTAACAAACTATACTCAACTAATAATCTATTCATCTACCCTACTAAAAGTGATTCCTTTAGCTTAGAGGGTGTAATTAATGGCAAACGG
>Ga0115001_10001693_pt1 | contig 17004 bp, 11 predicted proteins | sample ArcticOcean_MG_C_12_FD_89869 | JGI IMG/M metagenome (GOLD analysis project Ga0115001, IMG submission 89869) | Marine microbial communities from western Arctic Ocean - ArcticOcean_MG_CB8_130 | ecosystem: Environmental > Aquatic > Marine > Oceanic | place: Arctic Ocean: Canada Basin | collected... | reverse complement strand
GTACTGTAAAATAAAAAAATAATACTTGCACATAAATTTTACATATCTAATAAAGAAGCCGCCGCCGCTCCGGTAGAAGAAGGAGGACAATCATCGCAACCGAAAAGTTTCGTTTTCTTTTCATGAATGAGTTGGGCGATTTCTTTTAATTGTTCGCAACAATTGTAAAAACTCGGACGCTCCGCAGATTTCTCCGAAAAGCATTCTTTTATAATCTCTTTCATCTCCGGACATATATTATCAAGCGCTAAGCGTTTGTTTTGGAAACCTACAGCCCCAACGACTTGCATTGCGTTTAATTCTGACCACGGTTCACTCATCGTTGTTAATTCCCAAAGAATCACACCAAATGAATAAACATCGCACTTCTCGTCGCTTTCTTCGTTCCTTAGGACTTCCGGCGCCATCCATTCGGGCGTGCCTGCGTTGCTCTTCGAGGAAAGAAACGTATTCTTCTTCATTCGCGACATTCCAAAATCGCAAATCTTAACCGAAAAATCCTTATCAACCAACAGATTGGGCGACTTTAAATCCCTATGCACGATGCTTGGAATGCACGTATGAAGATAATGCATACCTTTAGCGGTGTCGATACACAAGCGTATTCTTCGTTTATCTTCAGCTAAGATTTGTTTCACGCCCTCGGGCTGAGGTCTATGTAAAAGCTTGAACAAAGATCCTCGATGAATGAATTCTGTCACGATTGATAATGATCCTGGCGTAGTAACTACTCCTACGAGCATGAGAACGTTTGGATGGCGCAAGCGCCTCATGATATCCACTTCGAGCGAAAACTCTTCCAGAATCGCGTCGCTTAATTCCTGATCCAAGATGCGCTTCACCGCTACTTCAGTCGTATTTCTCCAAAGCGCTCGATGCACTTCACCGAACGAACCAATTCCGACTCTTTCGCCCAACAAAATTTCACTCGGTTGTATTGTTAAATCAACCGCTTGTAACAGTCGATTACTACTTGAGCTTGTCTTTTTGCCATTAGGCGAGTTCAACGAAGGAGGCAACGCAGTGCCGGTTATATCAATACCTTGAATTAAGTTTCCATCTGAATCGCTTAAAGTGCTCAGAGTCCTTGAATGATTATGATGCGCAGTTAGATTTTCTGCCGATCGTCTTCTTTCCATCTCCGGAGTAAGCTGCTCAAATCCACCGATTTGGAGAGGGTTTTGTTGATATCCTGGTATTATGCCAAAGTTATTCTGTTGTTGTTGTTCTTGATGTCTCCGAAAACTCAAATCTCGCATTATTTTTCGCATGTTACCCTCTTCATCGTCGTTTGCAGAATACGTATCGCCAGGATTTTTCATTAAATCAACGATGTATTCGCGTCCGGAGCACAAAATCACGATTCCCGCTATGTCATCTTCTTCGCCACCCATTAGAAATTTACCTCTCAACAGTCTGCTCGGTACTTCGAGCGCATCTGCGACTATTTTGAACAACAAAGCTCGATGTCTTATCAATCCTAAACCCGAATCTAATAAACCGCCTATCGGAAAAGCTATAGAATTGTATTTCTTCCTCAATCTTAGCCTTTCACCGATCCATAATTCGTTCAAATCCTGATCCGTTTTCGCGGAACCGCCTAGTCTATCGGATATAGCAATAGCTAAAATAGAAGCCGTCGTACATCGATCTTTCGGGTTCATGATTTCAATTTGATCTACGCAATCGCTTATAAAATTAGCTAGATTTCTATCGCTTCCTTGCTCTACAAACACGCACTCTCTTTCATCCGATACATCTGGTACGATTGCTTTAACATGTTCAAGCATAGGCAACGAATGATGATGTTTTTCTTCGCTCCCGTCGTCGAAACATTCGTGCCACTCGCAATTAAAAGTGCACGCATAGAAACCATCCGCGTACGCTCGTTCGTTAAAGTCCAAATTCGCTTCGTTCCAAAACTTCTTACTTGCCGTAAAACCACTATATTTATCTCTCAAAGAATCTCTCTTTGCGTACAATACGTTATCATCAAAATCGCTCTCTCGTCTGTTTCCATCACTTTTACTTTTGTTGTTATTTTTATCACTTCGTCTCGATTGCGGTGTCAGTTCTGCTTCGTTCACACTACTCTCGTTCTTATTACTCTCATTATTGATCGATAGTGATTCACTTATCGCTCTTGCTAAATCTAATTCGAACGTCGGATCGTACTCCTCTTCTACTGGGATCGAATACTCACTTCTATCTATTCTATTTTCTTCCTCCTCCTCATCTTCCAATGCCCTTAAATGCTCGCGAGGACTGTCGGGAATGATGGCGTATAAACCGTCTTCGTCGTCCTCATCTCGTGCCTTGCTCATTGAATTATTATCGTTATTATTGCTTTCTTCTTCTTCTTCTCGTTCTTGTTTTGGTTTATTCGTCGTTCGTAGGCCGGCCAGCCATGATGACATATTGACAGTTATTTATTAATTTATATACTCGTAAAAACGTGTCGAGTACTCGTATACATATACGAGTTTAGGGTTTTCTCGTATTTTAAAAAAAAAGAAGAAAAAATGAAAAAATGAAACCCTAAATATCTTGAAACCCTAAATATATTCACGGCTCTGCAGAGCACATGTGTGCAAAAACGCAGAACAGGGACTGCATCAGCATGTGCTGCGGGAGAGAGAAATTAAATCCCAGAGATCAATCACGAATGCCCGCGAGGAAAGAAAACACGCAGTGCACGATAGTTGGATTGAAAGAGGAGAAACACTTGAACGGGTCACGCGCGCGCGTGATTGGATATAACGATGAAGTGAAAATGTACGACGTGGAAGTACTCGTGAAAGGATCTAGTGGTAAAACCATGAGCGTCCATGCGAAGAACTTAAAGAGTGCTGGATCAGCAGAGGCGCGGAAGGTTGAGCAGAAGACGCAGAAGAACAAGATTGAGAATTGCTGGTTGTCGCCGAAGAAGAAGCGAGCTATTGATTTACCAGTAGTCGATGTTAAACGAACGACGACTTCGTCGTCAAAGAACGCGACAACGATAAAGAATAAACGAGCGAGTAGAAATAAGAAAGTCAAAGTACCTGTGAGGATGGTCTTCGGCGCAGACGACGCGTTTGAACGAGACGACGAACTGGCAAAGAATGAAATAAAATCAAGGAAACCAATGAAAGAAAGATTTGAGAGGATTCATTATCCTGATGATGGGAGCGCCATCCCTGGGCCTTCGGCTAGTCAGTTGCTTTTTCAATTTCAAGCAAGAGAGGAACGAATCGAGAAAGATCTGAAAGCGAAAATGGAAAAAGAGGAACAAGATGCGACGACGGACGAACGAGACTGTTGATTTGAATCGATATAATTATAACAGTACTACACACACATTTCGAATATAATAATACAAATAAAAACTACTTTTTTTTTTCTCTCTCTCTCTCTCTCTCAGGTGGCAGAGGCAGTTCCAGGCGAATCGAGGAAGGCGGCTTTCCTAAGCCCACGCCTCTCACTCTTTCTCTCTCACACTTTCTTCTTCTAGTTGATTTTGTTCGCGGCGGCTTTATTTTCTCCTTCTAGGCCTTCATCATCAGACGCAGACCAAGACGCTTCTTTTAAATCGACTGCGTACGATTTAAGGGATACTGATTTCCCTAATGCGCGCTTAACTGACATTTCTTCACCGACTGAATATCCTTCAATCGTGATATTAGTTTTACTATTATTATTATTTCCCCCACCCTCGCTATTATCATTATTATTATCATCATCATCATCGTCTAACGTGAATTCATTCATTGATATTTCATCTCGATTCGTTGCCGTCGCAAAATTGTCAAATTTGTCTTCATCTAAAGGTATCATGCTCTCCACAGCCGCTGCTCCGCCTTTGACGTAATACGTGAGTACGCCAATAATTATTCCTGGTATACCTATTTTCAAACACGACCCTCTGCATGTCAAGACGACGCACAAACATGCAATCGTTGGAGGAACAACGACAGAGAACAATCCAACTTGACCGTACGGGATCGTAAACGGTCTCTCCTTATTAGGCATTTTCCATCGTAAAAGAACGAGTGCGCCAAACTTTAAAATCGTCGAAGAGCAATAGAAAAACATATCTGCTTCGGCTAATATGGAAAAGTTAAATCTAGTAAACATTAATGAAAGTATTGAGGTCGCATAAATCGCGTAATGCGGCGTTCCATAAACCGGGTGCCTTTCGCTGAATATTTTCGGAAATAAGCCAGTGATTGACATTCCAGCGAGTTGGCGCGACGTGGTTAACAAAAGCGTGCATAACATCCCAGTAGCTGATATTGCCCCAGTAAAACCTAACCAATCCCCTAGTTTCGCCCCGCCAACTAAATCTGCAACGTCCACGAATGTCCCATCCGTCCACTCCTCAGTGTTTGGCAAATACGCGAGACCGACTAAAGTAGGGACTAAATACGTCATAAAGACCATGAAAACGGCCAAAATCAGAGCTCTTGGATATGAATACCCTGGATTTGGAATATCATCCGCACACGTCCCAGCGCAATCGAACCCACTCGTGTTCCAAAACATAACCGCAAAAAATTTCTGCCACTCAACCGGTTTCTTCGTTTTCGATAAAATTGTCCCCGCCGCTATTTTCTCAACCGTCTTCGCCGAGCCTTTCAAAATAGTCACCGCGAATGGAGTCAAGACGAACATAGCAAAACCCATCGCAAACTTCCCTACAATATCCGTCCCCCTAATATTCACCCTCATCACAAACATCACGAGCGCCATCTTAATCATTAACGAATGCGTCCAATACAACGTCTCGTCCGTTTCCGGGAACATCACTTCTTCTAAATAATCAACAAACATCACTGGATACAACGCGTTATCTAACGCCGACGTATAAAACGTCCACAACGAGTTCTGCAAAGACCAAAACGTCCCGAACGCTTTGTGTACCCATATCACGTGCCCACCGGTCTCAGGGAACATCGCCGATAGCTCCGACGTCATTAATGCTAACGGGATCGACCATACGAATGGGACGACGCATAGGCCGATCATGCATACTCTGGCGCCTGCGGCACCGACGGCATCCTCGAATCCATACGGTCCACCGGCGACTGAGAAGAACGTTATGCACGCGAGTTCGATTATGACCCATTTCGATGGGATTATCTGTTCTTTCGTTCTTCTGTTATCATCATCATCGTTGTTTTCATATAACTGTTTAAGCCGCTCTTGCTGCTGAGCTTTCGGCGAAACTCCTACTTCGTTATTGTTATTGTTGTTATTGTTATTGTTATTGTTGGAAGACATTTTCGACGCCTCGCGTGTTTTCTATCTCAAGAAACTATGAAATTAATATATATATATATATTAATACTACTACTGTGTGCTCTAATTATTTATTTATTTATTAGTTCGAGCTATGATGGTGTCTTTATGCGCACGAGTTGAGACATTTGTGTGATTTAGTGCAAGAGAGTTTGGGTCTTATTGTTCTTTCTCTGCTCTCTGAATACAGTAAATAGTAAGCAAACGCGCGAGGGTTGATCCAGCGCTCGCGCCATGGACGCGAAGAAATAGGATTAAAGAACGATGCGTACATATCTATCTATACACACAGACAATAGACGAGAGCGAGTTATATGTATTGATTAGAGTAGAGAAAGCGATCTGCGCCGTGTTCGAGTCGGCTACTATTATAGACGAACGTATTCTACGATACTATTGGTGTTTAAGTTAAACTCTCTCTCTCTCTCTTACTGCGCACGCGATTATTACGATAGTAACAAATATGCATCAGAATCGGTGGTGTAATTTCTCTCGTTCCTTATAGTTCACGGCGTATCTGTCGTTTATGAAAGAGTAGTGGTGGCGGAAAATCGGGTCAGTCTCAAAAGCGAATTCTTCGCTTCTCTCGATCTCTCCCTTGAACGAAAACAAAATAAAAACACGAAGATCTAGAGAGTTCATAAACGCGATTCATAAACATGTATAACATACATAAACAGATACACTTACGCAACGGTACCAACAGTTGGCACGATGAAAAACATCGTGCAATCGAACCAGCCTCCGGAGACTTTCTTATACACCGCGGAGAACATATCGCGCGATAAACTGCCCATGATCTCAACCTTGTTCGCCGATATTCCATAAACGACTTCTTTCAATTTCACGGCCGTTTTGCCCATGTTCTTCTTCCTGATATTCTCTACTCTCTCTTTTAATTAATTTAATTGTAACGAAACGATTGATTCGTATGTACGTATTGAACAATCAATCGTGTTCGTGCGAAAGTTTAGTACTCACGAGAGATTGAGAGAGAGTGAGATGAGTGGAGCTTTTTGTTTCTTCTCTGTATGTCTCATGTGCATGATTTTAGGTATTTAGGGTTTAGGGTTTAGATTTGGGTCTAAAAAGTCTAAAATAAAATATGGACAAAAATCCTGCTGAAACACTTTCCCGCCAAAGAAAGCGGCGAATAATTAGAACAAAAAGACGACAGGATCACGGCAAAGAGAACTGGAAACACAGGAGAGCTTACAGAAAAAAGAGGACATAAACATCGCACTTCTTTCCTCCATATTCTCTCTCTTAATCTCTCTTAATCTCTCTCGTGATTGCTATTGTCATTATTGTCTGTGTTGTTTAATAAATTATATTTCCCCAGCAGTGAGACGTCATTTAAAAACAGAGGCGAAGACGATGAATGCGAGTGATAATACTCGGTCGTCAACGACGACATCTTTAGCGAAAGAGATCGAAAGAGAACTGAAATCAAGGGCAACCGATTCAAATGGATCATCGCCTGCGCAGATCGTACAAGCCTCGAAAGTGTTCAGATCTCTCGATACAACGTTCGTCGGAGCCGATGAGGATGATTCTGAATCAGATTCTGACAAAGTCGGGACTACTTCGTCGTCTTCGTCGTCGTCATCGATCGCCGCCGCGGCTAAAAGAGGAGAACAAGAAAGACGAGGGATGGGTATCAGTAATAATAATGATAATAGTAAAGATGAATGGAAAAGCAGCGACGAGGAAAATGAAAATGGAAATGAAACAGAACCGTCGACGCCAAAACGAGCGTTAGCGTTCGCGAACCTCGACCTCGACGACGAAGAACAGGCGAACAAATTTTGTTCATCCTCGCCATATGCGAACAGAGTGCAAGAGTCTAAAGAACGATCGAGGAAAATTGTGAATCAGAAAATAGATTCAGAAGAACCAATTTTGATGCCAAACGAAGATAGGTTCACATTGTTTCCAATGAAGTATCCAAGGATTTGGGAGTTTTATAAAAAGGCCGAGGCGAGTTTTTGGACCGCGGAGGAGATTGATTTGACGTATGATTACAGAGATTGGATTACTTTGAATGAAAACGAGCAACATTTTATTACGCACGTTTTAGCGTTCTTCGCTGCCTCGGACGGTATAGTCTTGGAGAATTTATGCGTTAGGTTTATGAAAGAAATTCAGATCCCAGAGGCTAGGGCGTTCTATGCGTTTCAGCAAGCGATTGAGAATATTCACAGCGAGACGTACGCTTTATTATTGGAGACGTACGTGAAAGATCCTATTCAAAAACGAAACTTGTTCAGAGCTATTCATACCATACCGACGGTTAAGAAAAAAGCGGATTGGGCTATGAAATGGATCGAATCTCCAACCGCGAGATTTGCCGAGCGCTTAATCGGCTTCGCTTGCGTCGAGGGAATTTTCTTTTCTGGTTCTTTCTGTGCAATCTTTTGGTTAAAGAAAAGAGGGTTAATGAAAGGTTTGACGTTTTCGAACGAATTGATTTCCAGAGACGAAGGCTTACACTGCGATTTTGCGTGCGAGTTATATTCGGAATTAAAACAAAAACTCACGGAAGAGGAGTTACACGAAATCGTCTCCAACGCAGTTTCTATTGAAAAAGAATTTGTTTGCGACGCCTTAAGTTGTGCATTAGTTGGTATGAACGCGGACTTGATGTCCGACTACGTCGAATTCGTAGCCGATCGATTGCTTGCACAATTAGGCGCGAAAAAATATTACAACGCTCAAAACCCGTTTGATTGGATGGAGACTATTTCTTTGCAAGGAAAAGCAAATTTTTTCGAGCACAGAGTCGATCAGTACCAAAAAGCTGGGGTCATGAACCATCAAAACGGTAATGGAGGAGACTCTAATCATTTTGAATTCAGAACGGACTGCGACTTTTAAATTAAACGTATATAATATAATAATAATTCTTTTTGTTCTTGAAAAAAGTGTGTGTGTGTGTCTGTGCGCTTAAACATATAATTAATCTCCACCGCTATACCTTGCTTCCTTTTTGATCATTTTAGAGAGCGTTAATTGAGATTTTACCGCTTGCAACATCATAAATGCAGCCAAACCTAAAGCAATTTTTGCTTGAATTACGTACAATCCCGGTTGCGTCACCCACAACACGCATCCAATATTAGCCATGCACGTCGCAATCAAAGCTTTCAAGGTAATATCTTGCGTCACCGTAACTCGTTCTACAGCGCGTTCGACTTCCAAAGCTCGAACTCTGATCTTCAACTTGCCAGTTTCAATTCTTCGAATGACATCGGCGATCGATTCAATCGCGTCTGGAGCCTTGAACAAGTTTACGATAGCTCTCGTTTGCGCATCCGCTCGTCTAAGCCATTCACGCTGTGCGGTAACAACTTGAGGCGGAAGAGCGTCTGGGTTCGCTTCAATGAGCAAGTTGCGCGCATACGGTGCCGCAATTTCACCAATGTCAAACTTCTTATTGAGTGTTTTTCCAATGCCATCGAGGACGCTAAAGGCTCTCTATTATTGTGTAGTGAAATGTTAACGTATTATTATTTTAATAGAAAAAGAGAGCGTGCGTCAGTAAAAAGTATAGAAAAATAGTAATGATACATATTATGTATGAAGTATGAACACGCTCATCGGTCGGCGATATATAAATTTGCTCAGAGAAACCACAATGCCTTGTTTTCAACAGCGACGCGAGGTCTCGGAAATGCATAAAATTCTAGATGATTTTTTCTTCACAGCAACGAACGAAAACGAAAACGAAAACAAAAACGAAAACAAAAACGAAAAACGTACCACTACAAAAGTAAATTCAGCCGGGAATCTGAACGGCTGATCCTTAGAAACAACCATCAAATCTTCACCAATGTTTGATAAAATCTTCTTCCTCACCGCTTGCTTCTCTTCCTTCGTTCTCGGTTCTTTGAACTCCTTTTCAAACGCCTCTTTATCTTCCGCTCGCTTTGATTCTTGGTAATTAATTCGCTTACCAAACGCTTCCAGAAAAAATCCCGCCGTACGTTCAACCGCGGTTAAATCGCCGCCAGTATCTACCAAGACACCCATTCTAATCAACGCCTTAGTCGCAGACTTGGACGAACCTTCGTAGGTTGCGTAAAACAAATCCAACAAACCCGCACGAGTCTCATCTGGAATTCTACCCATCATCCCGTAATCATAAACAACCAATCGCCCCTTGCCCTCTGGATCTTTATTATCCACGGCGACGTTTCCTGGGTGAGGATCTGCGTGGAAGAAGCCATATCGCAAGACTTGTTGAAGATACGCCTCAACAGCGAGTCTGGCCATGCGATCTGGATCGACGTTCATTGCCAACAATCCAGCCAAATCATTAATTTTCGTCGCTGGTACATATTCCATGCACATCGCGCGTCTTGAAGTATATTCCCAGTAAATTTTCGGAACCTTGATCCAGTCTTGTGTTTCAAATTGTTTCGCAAAATCTGTCGCGTTTTGCGCTTCGTTCGTGTAATCGACTTCATCGTAAAGAACTCTGGCGGTTTCGTCGAAAATTGCAACCCAATCACGCTTGGCGCCATCATTTTTTGGGTCCACGGATTGCAACCATTTTGCAATGACGCGGAGATTTTTTAAATCAATGTCAAAAATTTCCTTCAATCCCGGACGTTGAACTTTGACAATCACTTGTTCGCCAGTTGTTTTCAATTTGCACAAGTGAACTTGACCGAGCGAAGCAGCAGCCAACGCGACGTCATCAAAGTCATCAAAAACTTCATCAATCGGTTTCCCGAGCTCTTCAGTCAAGATGTTTCTCGCGATTTCAGTAGGGAACGGCGGCACTCGATCTTGCAGTTTCTCGAGTTCTTTAATAAACTGTGGACTTAACACATCAACGCGCGTACTAAATTGTTGTCCAACCTTAATAAACGTCGGCCCCAATCTTAATAGACCAAGTCTGAGCCATTTTGCGAGCCTTTCCAATCTCGCCAATCTCTTTTCTTCGGTATATCCACCCTTATACGTCCATTTCAATCCTAAACTTACGCGTCGAATCACAAACGTAAACGCAAAAGACCAAATCTCGAACGATCTCGCAATCGTCCCAACAGATCGCAACCTCCCAAAATTCAAAGGCGGTTCCGATACAGCGCAGTTCGCTTCATCGATCGAACACTCGTCGCCGTCGTATCCTTTCGCGTTCACGAAAACCCTCTTGATCTTCTTCTCCCCTTCAGGAGATTTACCGTTAACAGTAGTGGCGGCTGAGGCGGCGACAACAACAGTAGTAGTAGTAGCTTTCGCTTTCTTATCCTTCTTCTTACTACCATTATTATTACCTTTCTCAACTGCGTCGATATCCAAACTCTTCTCGAGCCCGGCGACTAACTGGTCCTTACACTCTTCGTCCAATAAACAATCTTCGATCTCGGTCGCTGAATTCCCGTTTGGAAAATTCGTATTCCTCACTCTCCAAGTACTCCGATGATCAGTAAATCTTATTTGCTTGTTATTCGTATTCATTAGCGTACACCCAAACATCGGTCTCGCGATCTTACTCGCGCGCTTACTCGTCGCTGCGCCCAAAAATGTTCCTCCTCCTCCCCCGCAGTTCCCTAGAGTATCCTTTTTACTACTCCTACAACTTACACTCGATGTTGACGATGAACCATGAGTAACAGACTTAACCATACTATTATTACTCATCATCATCATCATCATCTGCGCAGATTGAGAATGAGAAGAAGAAGAAAAGGAAGATCCCGCGTTCCAAGCGTTGACATTTTTCGTTGATTTATATCGATACAGTGACGACTGATTTATGAAGGAACTCTTCCGATGATGATTTCCAAAAGTAGACCGGGAAGAGGAAAAGGAAGCAGGAGAAGGGGAAGATGTCGAAGGTTGTATCTGAGTAATAGTTTGCGCTCTCATGATATAGTACGCCGCGCGCGCTTTCTATGATCGATTGAGTATATTAATCAGAGGCGCCTTATTCGTTTTATTTTAAGGATAATTGGACTCTTTTTTGTTCATTGCTTTGTGGGATGTGGTTTTCGTGGTCAGATAAGCCTCTTCGTTTATTTTTTTTGATCACTTTTGCGTGCCTGAAATCTAGTTCTTCAGCGCACCGACGCGAGCGCGCTCGCTCTCGCTGCATTCTCAGAAAGTATTCAATTTTTGAGAGCATCAGTGTGTGTATTTTTGAAACATGTATGTTGTCAGTACACTTCTTCGCTCGCTCTCGCGTCGTCGTCGTCGTCGTAGTATATTTCGCGTATGTAGTAGAATTATTCTTATGTATATATGAAATGAATTAATGTGCGCGCGCGCGTGTGTATCTCTGTTTATTTGTTCTATGTTCGCGCGTTCTTGTTGTTCGTTGTTGTCTCTCTTTCTCGCGTTCTTCTTTTTGATATATACCTGCGAGCGACTCCGTAAGTAATATATCTTAAAGTCGTTGTTTCTAAATCATTTCAGCCATGTTTAAGAGCATTTTCTTCAAATCAGTTTGCTCGGCACATTGACGGCGAATTTTGATCGTTTCGCGCTTGAGTTTCGCGATTTTATCGCGCATTTGAGCGTTGAACGATTCTTGTTCTTCAGAGGCTTCTTCTCGCAAAGATTTTAGGATTTCTTGCGCGTTTTTTGTAGCTGCTTTTGCTTTAGATTTCACGGCTGATAATAAATCAACTTCGCGATCGATTTCGCGCGAGAACTTTGCGGTAAGATCTTCGATGTGCGCTCGGATCTTCGTTTCATCCTTTTCGAGCCTTTTTGCAGTTTCATCGAACGAAAGTTTTGCAATCGCGAGGTTTTCGCTCGTTTGTTGAGCGAGGCGAATGGAAGACTTCTCTGCTTCAATCTCGAGATTTTTCGACATCTTCTCTATGCGGGATTCAGCTTCGTTCGTTTTCGTACGCTTAAGCGTTTCCATCGCGTTTCTTATGGCATCGAACGAGTAATCTTCCGGGGTACCTGCTCTGAAGCCGCCGACGTCTTTGCCTTTACCCGCGCCGACGGCTTTTTTGTTCTTCCCAGTAAGTTTCGCTCGTTTTTTCCCTCGCTCATCCGAATCGTTATCTGATGAAAACGAGAGATCATCATCATCATCATCGTCTTCATCATCGTCGCTGTAAGCCAACTCGTCGTCTTTTTTGGTTTTACGGTCGTGTTTGACTTTACGCTTCAACGTCGTAGCGTCGTCGTTTTTGTTTCCGCCAGATGGAAATTTTAATTGCCGTTCAACTTTCGCTTTATATCCAATCGTTCCTTTCTGCGTTTTGTCGTCATTAGCTTTTTCGGCAGCGTTGTTGTTCTCTTCGTCGTCGTCATCGACGTCGAGAGTGGTGAGTTGTAAACGCCAATCACCCTTCTTCTTCTTCTTCGTCGTAGCTAGTCCTACGGCTGTAGCAGCCTGACCGGTCAAAGTAGTAGTAGCTCCAGCGGTATCTTTAAGGACTTTTGTCTTTCGCGTCGATTTCGCGTCGTGAAGCTCGCGCTTTGGCAAAGGCGCTGTTTTTGGAACCTTTATCGTCGCTGCGGGCGTCTTTAAGTTCCCTCCTTTTCCGCCTCGTTTGTTTTCAGTTTTCTTCGGAGCTTCCCCTTCTTCTTCTTCTTCTTCTTCTTCGAACGAAGGACCGTCGTCGTTTTTCCCAATATCTTCCATTTCATCGACCCCAGGGGATTCCCCAGATTGATCAAGAATTTCTTCTTCGTCGTCTTCTGTTTCTACTTCGTTCGCAAAGCAATCTTTCAAAGTACTAGCAGCAACAACAACGTTCTTCTTCTTCTTGTTCGCTTCTTCGTCTACGCCGTCTTCATTTTCATACTTCTTCGCACTATTATACGCTCTTTCAGCTGCGGTTTGAGCGGATATTCTAGCTTGTGCATTTTCTTTCGCTTTTCGCGTTGGTTTTGATGACGCAAGCGGCGGCTTCTCAACATCAGCAGTCACTGGTGGTGTTTTCTTACCCGCGCTTGGTTTTGTTTTTTGCGTGATATCGAGCGACGATTTGGGCGATTTACCTGAGCGAGGTGGATTTTTCGGCAACGTCGGTACTTCAGTCTCCTCCTCCATCAAATCATCGTCGCCTTCCGGTTCTAATTCAATGAGATCCGGATTTACTGCAGCAATTCGAGATACTTTCTTCCCAGTTCCCGCCGTCTCTTTGAGTCTTGTGCTCAGAATTTTCATAGCTTCGCAGTTTTCAGTCGTCGCGAAAGACTCAATTCGTTGCTTCACGCTTGGGACGTCCTTTTTCTGAAATGTGAACGCAATCCAGCTGTCGTCGTTCGCGTCAAATTCATCTCTTTCGAGCATACCTTCACACGATTTGTAAATACCGATCGTTAACGTATTTGTGATTTCGTCAAACGCGGCTACGCGAATATTGTCATCGCCAATATCAACGGCCGTCGCGACGTCTGGTTCTTCCGAGTCCAAGTACACGCTGACTGTGATATGGTTGTTGCTAAAATGTACCATCTTCTCTGCAAGTTTATAATCGCCGAAGATGACATTGTCGCAATCGAACGAATGAACGGATGCCTCCGAGCCGAGCGCGAAGTTTGATTGACGAACAAATTCAACGAGTATTACAAACTTCCCGCCGCTCGATTGTTTGTTCTTCATGCCTTTGCTCGATTTCATCGATTCACGAAGCTGTAATAGCTCGTCCGAACGTTTCGGAAATAGCGTTCTTATCGAATCCATGCCAACATCTGTTTCTGAGTTGAAACTATCTGAGCCGTCCAATAACTTTAGAGCGATTGAGACGATTGATTTTTGGCACTCAAAGTCTCCGCACGACTTGAACTGTCTCGCGAGCTTCTTCAAACGACTAGCTCCGATTTGACTGTCCTTACCTGCGCTATTCGCCGTTTCTTCGTTCAAGATCTCGTCACCAAAATACCTTTGGTTCGCAACGCAAGAGCTAAGTAAAGACTCGATGAGTGCGTAGCACTGTCTCGCGATCTCAACGCTGCTTTCGGCGTCCAACGCCAAGTCGCAAGCCGTCGCGAGTATCGGCGAACACAACGCTTTCTCATCTTCCGACATTTCATATAACACGTTCTTCAAAACATAAATAACATCCCCAAACGCTTTCTCCGTGTTATCAAACGCATCGTCGTCCTCGATGCCGGCAATTAAGTAATTCGCGAGCGCGGCCAAGATCGCGGTAAACGCCTCTCTGAAGCTCTGGCGAAACTCCTCGTCCTCTTCGCGCCGTTGTTGTATTGCATCGAAATGATCGTCGCAAATCGCTCCGGTGATCTCTTTGATCACCTGCGTCGTCTTTTGCGCGTCGTCGTCGTTCTCGAGTGCCTGTATGTATTTAGTGCGTCGCACGACATTGTTTCAGTAAGCATAATAATATTCAGCTTTTGCCGTATTTTCAAAACGAAAACGAAAACGAAAACGAAAACGAAAACGAAAACGAACAAAAAAAAGTCGTAAACATCGCACGAACGCGCTAACGCGACGTAAACTAACCTTCGCGATAGAATCAGCGATCTTCAACAACAAAATTCCAGATTGGAAAACATCATCTCTTTTCTCTCTCTTGCTCCTCAGAAACTGCTCGAACGTATCAATAAACGGCTTATTCGCTTCCGTGAGTTCTTCCGCGTTCTCGAACTTCGCGAGCTGTTGGAAGAGCTTCTCTGCGTAAGTCGGCGCGGTTTTCTTTTTCATCGCGCGAAATCGCGAAAGTCTCTAGCGTTCAATTTTATGCGTAGTCGTCGCTTCTGCTGTCTGTTTTGTGGATCGCGGTCGATCGCTTCGTTTATGTTTACCTTAAAAGCGCGCTTATTTATTTTTTAATGCGTTGGAACGGAATTTTTTAGTGCGTTTTTTAAAATTTCTTTCGATTTCTGAAAAGAAGAAGTGAAGTGAAAAAACGCATATTCTCTCATTATTTGTTTAAAATCTTTTACATAAGTATAGAGCGTAATTTTTTGTTTGACCGCGAGCGAATAAGGAACGAAACGATCGATATACAGAGTAAAGAGAAGAGCGAGAGAGAGAGACTGAGATTATGGACGAAGAGACGTCGAAGAAGGTTACGTTGAACGAAATATTATCGGAAGAGTTTCCAGCGAAGGAGGCGTTGGATGATGATCTAATAACGTCGGTCAATGTTTCAGAGGATGATATTAGATCTTATTACATGGATGCGTTACGGAAAGATGAGAGAGTTGTTTCGAATCAGGCTGGAGGGGCTCGAAATATTGAAATCGATGATAGGAGTAAACCAGAGAATAGACCGGAGATTATTGTTATGAACTCGCTCGATTCAACGCCGGAGGATTATAGGAAAGCTGCATTTTCTAGTGGCATTCCGTTTCGTCCGAACGGGTTATTTCCGGCGCGCGATTCGTTGTTGACAAAGTTATCGACCGATGAAAACTTTTTTGCGTTCATGAAACACGTGCCTTGCGAGAAACCGCACGATTTTGTCATCGCTAACGGGTGTTGGGCATCGGGCGATAACGCGGCTAAAGCCGGTCTGGACGTGAGACATTTTTATCGCTACCCACAACAAGGATTTGAACACGGCGAATTACACGGCGCGGTTAGAGCGGGCGACGGCGCTGCGATTTGCTATCATGGATATACGACAGCTCACGGCGGATCAGTCGAGACTATTCTGGACGAATGCACAGCCGAGATTGCAAAATGTGAATTCGCGCCAACCGCGACGACGATTAATTTCAAAGTACAACTCAAAAAGCCTTTTCCTTTGCACAAAACGTGCCGAATCCTCTGCAAAATCAAATCAATCTCAAATAACCGATTAAGAGTGATCGTAACGGGTGAAATTTTTGATGCCGAAGACGATACGTTATTGGTGACTTGTGAAGCCGAGCTCGTGGACGTCGCGAAAATTTCGAGCGGAACTAAAGAGATCGCCGATAAACTTAAAAACAGCTCGGTCAAATCGAAATGGAACGGCATGTGACCAAAAACAACGGGTCATGTATATCTGCAATATATATATCTTTATGTCTATATATATCAACAATCTAGAAAGTTACTAGCCATTAACACGTTCAACGCCTCTTCTTGCGGTATCGAAAATTCATCATCATCATCTTCATCATCATCATCATCATCATCGTCTGATGAAGATTCAGACATCATCCTCTTCATCCTCTTCTTCTCAATTAAATCATTACTCTCTCTTCCTTTTTGTACTTTAAACATTAAATAATCGCACACGATTCTTAATGTCTTCGCTGTCACGTTCGGTATCTTAATCACTTTTTTTGTATCTCTTCGTTCTTGAGAAAACGTATCCGAGTTTAACAGACATTTTTTAATGAACGCAGAGTACTCGGCACATTCTGAAGAAATCTCGAACGATTCACCGTCTTGAGATGATTGAAGGATGATTATGGATTGTGACGGTGTCATCGCGGTTGAGATTGTTTTCCGAACATGTTTTTAAGCGCGCGTTGGAAATCTAACGAAGTCTGTTACAGAGAGTTGAACGCTTTATCGGTCTGTGCATATCTCGTTTAATGTGTTTATATATCGAAGTCTCTCTGTAATACAAAAGCTTTTGCAAGCTTAACTAAAAATGAATGGTGAAGTACAAAAATGGCAATAATATAACGATTTAATTATTATTGTTGTTGTTGTTGTTCGTCGCCGCCGCGCAAGCGCAAGACTAAGTGTAACGTGGACTCCTTTTGGATGTTATAATCGGCCAACGTGCGTCCATCTTCCAATTGCTTACCGGCGAAGATCAAACGCTGTTGATCAGGCGGAAT
>Ga0115001_10001691_pt1 | contig 17009 bp, 18 predicted proteins | sample ArcticOcean_MG_C_12_FD_89869 | JGI IMG/M metagenome (GOLD analysis project Ga0115001, IMG submission 89869) | Marine microbial communities from western Arctic Ocean - ArcticOcean_MG_CB8_130 | ecosystem: Environmental > Aquatic > Marine > Oceanic | place: Arctic Ocean: Canada Basin | collected... | reverse complement strand
TGCCTTCGCTGATATGTGCAATCTTAGGTGTGCAGGTGACACACAACTAGAGACTAGGTTAGTAGCAAATCAAATCTGTAACAGTATGAAAGAACTATTCCCTGTGTCATGGTTTGCATTAAGATTGGAGAAATAAGTATGAGTATGTGTGGTGAGATAGAGAATATAGAAAGTAAGATAGGCTCATTAGAGGTAGACATCCAGTTGGCCCGTAATGAACTACGGGAGCTATATGAAATGCTAGACCATATGCAGGAGGAGACAAGGGCTTACATACGGCCTATGACAGATGAAGAGCGACACCGTTCTATAGAAAGAGGTGAGAAAAGATGATGGAATTAGCTTTAATAAGAACTCTTATGGACAAGGAGTTCTATGACAACAACAAGGGCATACGTTGCCCTGATGAGTTGTTCAGTAAAGATGTCCGTAAGATTAAGCAGACACTAGACTACGCAATGAATACATATGAACGCACCTTAACTGCATCTGAGCTTGAGGCATTGTTCTTTGCTCACAACACAACGATGACTACTGCTAACAAGCAGGTGTACAATGATCTATTCAAGCGTGTGTCTCGTGAAGAATCTATGAACAAGGACATAGCTGATGAGGTAATGTCTAAGTTGTTCCAACAGGTACTAGGTAATAAGCTTGCCAACATAGGGTTCGACTATGTTAATGGATCATTGGATAGCCTTGAGCCTGTACGTAATCTATTGCATATGTATCAGGATGACTTCACCCCTAACCTTAAGCTAGACTTTGGTGACATATCTATTGATCATCTACTCAAGTCCAATGACATCCAATCACAATGGAAGTTCAACATCCCTAGCTTGACACGTAGGGTAGAGGGTATCAGTGGTGGTCACTTGATCATAGTAGGGGCACGGCCTAACACAGGTAAGACATCCTTCCACGCATCCTTGCTGGCTGCACCTAACGGCTTTGCATCTCAGGGTGCTAAGTGTCTCATACTATGCAACGAAGAAGCTTATGAACGGGTGGGTGCACGTTACCTTAGTGCTGCATCATCCCTATCTATGGAGGAGGTGAAGGGTAACTATGCCTTAGCTGCATCACGCTACCAGCCAGTGCGAGAGCAGATCAATCTGTATGACAGTACAGGTAAGGACATGGCGTGGGTTGAGGCTATCATCAAGGCTTACAAGCCTGACATTGTAGTGCTAGATATGGGGGATAAGTTTGCTGTTAAGAACAGTGACAAGTCAGATGTGTACCTTAAGAATGCTGCCATCCATGCACGTAACATAGCCAAGCAATATAACTGTGCAATGATATGGATGTCCCAGCTATCAGCAGATGCTGAAGGTAAGATCAATGTAGATCAATCTATGCTGGAAGGTAGTAAGACAGGCAAGGCAGCGGAAGCTGACCTAATGGTACTGATTAGTAAGAACCCTGTGCTAGAGGCAACAGAGGATGACACCGTAGATTCACAAAGGTACTTGATCATTGCAAAGAATAAGCTTAAGGGAGGATGGCACGGCAAGGTAACGTGTGAATTGGATGGAGCTAGGGCACAGTACTTAGCATAGAAAGGAGTAGACTATGGAATTAGTTCTTGATGTAGAGAACACAGTCACACACAGGGGTGGCAAGATGCACCTCGATCCTTTCGAGGCAACCAATAAGCTTGTGCAAGTAGGTGTACAGGAAGTTGTGTCAGGTAAGCAGGACATATATAACTTTGATCACGCAGAAGCTAACGACTATGATGGATCACAAGCCAAGCAACTGCAAAGTAAGTTGGATACTACTACCCTATTGATACTACACAATGCACAGCATGACATGCCGTGGCTATGGGAGAGTGGCTTCAAGTATAAGGGTGACATATACGACACTATGTTAGCTGAATACGTCTTGATGCGTGGCAATCACGTAGAGATGACAAACACAGGAGCCTTCAAGAAGAAGTCTCTCAGTCTAGAAAACTGTGCAGTACGCCGCAACCTAGAGTTCCAGAAGGATGACACTCTAAAGAAATACTTTAAGGAAGGATACAACACTAGCGAGATACCACTGAAAGAGCTTACCTATTACTTACAGTGTGACCTGTCCACTACACGGGCATTGTACGTAGAGTTACAGGAAGACTACGCTAAGCCTGATTCGGAATCTCTTATCAACATACGTGACATTACATTCAAGGTATGCCTGACGCTATCTCGTATGTATTCATCTGGTATCAAGGTAGACCTAGATGCCTTAGCTTCTGTGCGTACTGAGTTCGAGCAAGAGAAGGCTGACATTGAGGGGCGCTTACAGGTCAAGGTACGTAACCTTATGGGTGATACACCTGTTAACCTTAACAGCCCAGCGCAAATGTCTGAGGTAGTGTACAGTCGTAAGCTGGTTAACAAGAAGGAATGGGTGCAGCTATTTGAGCACACTAACACAGACAAAGAGTATAGGGATGCAGTCAATGCCAACACAACAATGGTACGTAAGACTTCTGCCTTCACCTGTCCTGATTGTAAGGGGGTTGGTAGTGTATATCGTACCAAGAAAGATGGTACAAAGTTCTCACGCCCTAACAAGTGTAAGTCCTGTGACTCAAGAGGTTATCAACTCAAGCAGTCCAACGAGTTGGCGGGGCTGGGGTTCATGCCTCCTAGTAAGAAATGGGTAAGTGCCAATGGCTTTAGCACAGGTAAAGATAATCTATCTTCTCTCATGTCTACAGCTAAGGCTAACAACATGGACAGTGCATTAGATTTCCTTAAAGATCTTAAGCGTCTGTCTGCTATATCAAGTTACCTATCCTCATTCGTTGAGGGTATATCAGTGCATACAAAGGATGATGGGGTGCTTCACGTAGGCCTTACCCAGCACATCACTAGTACTGGTAGGTTCTCTGGACGCAACCCTAACATGCAGAACATGCCACGTGGTGGTACATTCCCTGTTAAGAAAGTGTTTGTGTCTCGTTGGGATGGTGGGTACATAATGGAAGCCGACTTTGCCCAGCTAGAATTTCGTGTAGCAGCATACCTCAGTCAGGATACGTTAGCTATGACAGAGATCAGCACAGGGTTCGATGTACACAGCTATACTGCAAAGGTTATCACTGATGCAGGGCAGAGAACTACCCGTCAGGAAGCTAAGGAGCACACCTTCGCCCCACTCTTCGGCGCTACAGGTTATGGGCGTAGCCCAGCAGAGGCAGCGTACTACCACCACTTCATTGAGAAGTATGAGGGTATTGCTGCATGGCATAAGAAGTTAGGTGACGCTGCCATACGTTACCAAAAGATTACTAATGAGGGGGGCAGGCAGTATGCTTTCCCTAATACAGAGAGGAGGCCAAACGGACTACCAACAAACTTTACTATGATAAAGAACTATCCAGTGCAGGGGTTTGCTACTGGAGATATTGTACCTGTCGTACTGGTTGAGATGGAGAGTAGGCTCATGCCTATGCGGTCTAAGCTGGTCAACAGTGTACACGATTCAATGGTCATAGACATACACCCTTACGAGAAGGATCAGATAATAGAGATCATTAACTCCATGAACATGGACCTACACCAAATCATCTATGACAACTACAAAGTTAAGATGAATGTGCCATTACTTTTAGAGGCAAAAATAGGTCATAACTGGCTTGACACTAAAGACGTATGAGGTTATAACTTAGCTTCTCTAACAATAAACATATCAAAGGATGATAAACATGAATACAGAATTAACACTTAGCGTAGATGGTATGTCCCTTGCCGAAGCAATGGGTATCAGTACTGGTGGAGGTGGCGCAACATCTCAGTCTACATTAGCACGAGTGAATCAAATACACTCAGCACTTACCGTAACCGACAAGGATGGTGATGAACACATCAAGGTTCCTGTTGGTGCCTACAAGATTACTATGTCTGATGGTGAGATTGTGTACAGCAAGACACTATCTGTACGTATCTTCTCGCAGCGTCACCAGTGGCAACGATGGGATGCGGAAGCTAAGGCAATGCATAAGACATTGCTGGCACCTAACCTTAACTCAGACCTAAAGGATACTACGGGTGGCTTTAATCTAGGGCGTCCATCAGGTTACATCAAAGACTTCCAATCATTACCAGAGGAAATGAAGGGTGTGATTCGTGCAGTTAAACGAGTACGAGTAATGCTTGGTGTACTCACATTGGAAAAACCTACTGATGATCTGGGTAACCCCATCACTAACGTCTGGGAAGAGATTCCGTTTGTAATGGATGTGAAGAACACTGAATCCATGAAGACTATGGATGCAGCCATCAGCCAGATCGTAAGCAAGAAGCTTACCCCTGTCGAGCATACCCTTAAGTTAGGTAGTGCTAAGCGTGACCTACCATCAGGTGGTAAGTACGCTATCATTGTACCTTCCTTGGGTGAGCAAGTACCCTATGGTATAACAGATAGTGCAATCTTAAAAGACTTTATTGATTGGATCAAAGGTACTAACAACTGGATTGAAGGCAAGCATAATGAGGGGTCTATAGGTCAGTTGTCCTCTGAGGAAGCTGCAATGGTAGGGTCTATCGTAGAAGTGCGAGAGTTCGAGGGATGATACACCCTGCTGAACTATCAGTACACTCCTTCTTGCGGTCAGCTATCAATGGCACAGCAAGTATGAGTGAAGAAATAATACAGCAAGTAGCCACGGATGTGGCTGCTGCACTCAACAAGCAGTTCAATGGTGGCCCTCGTGATGAGTTTCGTCTACGTATGTCAAACATTGGTAGGCCTAGATGCCAGCTGTGGTTCTCTAAGAACAACCCTGATACAGATGTACAGAAGCCTACATCATTTATGTTGAACATGTTGATGGGCGATTGGACTGAGGCTATGTTCAAAGGGGTACTACGTGCTGCTGGTGTTGACTTTGGTGACAACGATAAGGTTGCACTTAAGGTTGGTGATGCCACCATCAAGGGTGAGTATGACATGGTGTTGGATGGTAAGGTAGATGACGTTAAGTCTACTACGCCTTACGGTTACGACAACAAGTTTGCCAGCTATGATTCACTGGCTTACTCTGATGACTTCGGCTATGTATCACAGCTTATAGGATACGCTGTTGCATCAGGTAAGGATGTTGGTGGATGGTGGGTGATCAATAAAGTGAATGGGCAATTCAAATATGTAACAGCTGAGACTGCTGATGTTGAAGAGGTGATGTCCTCTATCAAAGGTACAGTTGACTACATAAATAATGATGAGCCATTTGAGCGTTGCTTTGAGGCAGTGCCAGAGACATTCAGAAAGAAAGCTAGTGGTAACCTTAAGCTTTGTAAGACTTGCTCATGGTGTGATCATAAGAAGAAGTGTTGGCCTGAGCTAAAAGAACTACCGTCAAAGGTATACACAGGAAGTAAAGCCCCGCCTATGGTGGAATACATTTCAGTAGAAGGATAAGAAAGAACATGACTAAGATTACACTAGAAGATATTGAGTATGAGTCAGAAGACTTCTCAGAGGATCAAACATCTTTGCTTAAGGAAATCCAGTATAACGGAAACATTAAGCGGCAGTTAGAATATCAACTGCATAGTATATCTATTGTAGGTAACGGTTTAGTAGACCGACTTAAGAAGGCACTGGTTAGTGAAACTATTCCAGACAAAGATGCCAGCAACTAAACGGTATCACGCTAAAGGTAAGTACAAGAGTGGCCTTGAGAAAGAAACTGCTCTTGTTCTTACTAAGTGTCAGAAGACTGTACGCTATGAACAGTTGAAGATAGAGTGGGAAGACTTACACTATCGCACTTACACACCTGACTTTCAATTAGACAATGGAATACTAATTGAGACAAAGGGAATATTTGATTCAGAGGATAGAAATAAACATATAGAAGTCCGTAAGCAACACCCTGAGTTAGACATTAGGTTTGTATTTAGTAACGCTAAGTCTAAGCTTTATAAGGGTGCTAAGTCTAGGTACTCTGAGTGGTGTGATAAGCATGGGTTCCTGTGGTCACACAGAGTTATACCTGAGGCTTGGCTTAAAGAAACAGGGAGCGTAATCAAAGCAGATCGTATCCCCCTTAAGTATGAGAAGATAAAACGATGACGTATGAATTAGGAGATGATGAAGTTGCTTTTATTATACGACCCTCTAGCAAAGGCTCACTGGAAGGATGGGATGGTACGGTATCTACAGGTATAGCAGTTGGTGATAACTTTTGTTACCCTGACACAGTACTACATGACTTGGTTTATGTAGCCACCTTATGTAGTGCCTTCTTAGATTTGATGGAGATAGATGAAGAGGTCATGGAGATGGTTGTTGATCATAGACGCAACCTAATGCTGCAGGAAATTGCTAGGAGACAGGAAGAAGATAAGCCTTTACAAGAGTTGAAAGGTGAGGTAATAAGCTTTAACGCTTATACAAAAACAAAGGGTAACGCATGACTAATTTTGATCCAGTTGAACGTCCCGCCCACTACAACATGGGTGGCGTAGAGTGTATTGATTACATCAAGCAAGTAGTAGGCTTGGATGGGTTCATTGCTTACTGTCACGGCAACATGATTAAGTATCAGCATCGTTACCGTTACAAGCAGAAGCCATCAGAAGATATGCTTAAAGCCGCATGGTACTTAGACAAAATGAATGAAGCTCTAGCGGAGAAGCATAGATGAAGGTAAAGTCTTTCAGCGTCACGTTCCTACTTAACATTGATGATAATAATAATATACTAGGATCATATGAAGACGCACACATAGATGACGTTAGTGATCTTGTAGTTGATACATTCTATGATATAGATGATGTTACCGTACAGAATATCTTAGTAAAGGAAAGAGATAAATGATTACTAAAGAAGACATAGACGCACTCAGGTATAAGACAGACATAGAAGCATACAATGATAAGTATAAAGAAGATGGCACACTAGTAAATGAGCTAGCAGCATACAGCCATTGGGCAGAAGGTTTAGTACTAACTAAGGGTGACAATAGGTTATTAGAAAACATACTAGGTTTAGTGGGAGAGGCAGGTGAAATAGCAGAGAAACTAAAAAAGAGTTTAAGGGATGGTAATAATCTAGATATTGCTGGACTAAAGTTAGAGTTAGGCGACCTCTTGTATTACATAGCAGTTACTGCTAATCATATAGGAAGTAACTTACAAGAGATTGCTGAAATCAATATTGAGAAACTAAACAGCCGCAAAGAACGTGGCGTATTACAGGGGTCAGGTGACAACAGATGAATAACTATCTACCAACAGACTACCAATCATTCATACACAAGTCACGCTATGCACGTTGGCTGGACAAAGAGGGAAGGCGTGAGACTTGGGGCGAGACAGTAGCAAGATACATGGAGAATATCGTATTACCTAACGCTGGTAGTAGCTCATACACTAGGCAGATTGAACAAGCTATCTTATCATTGGATGTCATGCCAAGCATGAGGGCCTTGATGACAGCTGGGCCAGCTATGTCACGGGATAATACAGCTGGGTACAACTGTTCCTACCTACCAGTAGATGACATGAAAGCTTTTGATGAGGCTATGTTTATCTTGCTGTGTGGTACAGGTGTCGGGTTCTCCGTAGAGCGACAGTCCGTTACTAAACTACCTGAGATTCCTGAGTTGACTGATAGTGATACAACTATAGTAGTCAAGGACAGCAAGGAAGGCTGGGCTAAGTCTCTACGTGCCGTGATCTCTCTACTGTATGCTGGTGAGATACCTAAGTGGGATGTGTCTCTTGTTCGTCCAGCTGGTGCCAAGCTTAAGACATTCGGCGGTAGAGCATCAGGCCCAGCGCCTCTGGTTGACCTGTTTAACTTTGTCATCAAGACATTTAAGGACGCACAGAACCGTAAGCTCTCATCTCTTGAGTGCCACGACATCATGTGTAAGATTGGTGAGGTAGTCGTGGTTGGTGGAGTTCGGCGTTCGGCTATGATCAGTTTGTCAAATTTGTCTGATGATCGTATGCGTCACGCTAAGTCAGGTGCATGGTGGGAGAATAACAAACAACGTGCCTTAGCTAACAACTCTGTATCGTATACTGAGAAGCCTGATAGCTTATCATTTATGCGTGAGTGGATGGCATTGGTTGAGTCAGGCTCAGGTGAGCGTGGTATCTTCAACCGTCAGGCATCTAAGGTACAGGCAGCTAAGAATGGACGCCGTGATGCAACGTATGAGTTTGGAACAAATCCTTGCAGCGAAATAATTTTACGACCAATGCAATTTTGTAACCTAACAGAGGTAGTGATACGTGCAACGGACACCATTAGTGACCTAGAGAAGAAGGTTCGTATGGCTACCATACTTGGTACTATCCAATCATCGTTCACTAAGTTTCCCTACCTACGTAAGATATGGCAGAAGAACACAGAAGAGGAACGTCTACTAGGTGTGTCTATGACAGGCATCATGGATAATGCTTTGATGACAACAAAGAATGCTGGCTTGGAGAAAACACTTGAGCATCTCAAATCTATCGCTGTTATTACTAATGCTGAGTGGGCTGACAGGCTTGGCATCCCTGTCGCTACTGCTATCTCATGTGTTAAACCTTCGGGCACGGTTTCACAACTTGTTAATTCAAGTTCAGGCATACATGCTCGTCATTCACCCTACTATATTCGTACTGTACGTGGTGACAATAAAGACCCACTGACACAGTTCATGAAGGATCAGAAGATACCTAACGAACCTGATGTAATGAAGCCTGACCAGACTACCGTGTTCAGCTTCCCTATGAAAGCTCCAGATGGTGCAATAGTTACTGCTGACATGACTGCCATTGAACAGCTAGGGATGTGGTTAGCCTATCAAAGATCATGGTGTGAGCATAAGCCATCGGTAACTATAAATGTTAGAAACGATGAATGGTTTGAAGTAGGAGCATTTGTTTACAAACACTTTGATGAAATGTCTGGTGTATCTTTCTTGCCCTTTGATGAGCACACCTACCAGCAAGCTCCCTACCAAGATTGTAGTAAGACAGACTACAAAACCCTTCTATCTTGTATGCCAGATGCAATTAATTGGGAAGATTTATCTGACTATGAGAAAGAAGACAACACTGCAGGGAGTCAGACACTAGCGTGTTCTGGTGATTCTTGTGAAATCGTAGACTTAGTATAAGGAAATAACATATGACTTTTTTATCAGCAGCAATAGTAGTTCCTATTGTAGTACTCTTCTTAGGTACAGCCGTAACGGAGGTAAGTGCTAACATGACCTACCTCATTGAACCTGAGGTTACCCAAGTAGTGGAGTAGTAAAAGTGAAACTAGAACAAGAAGCACAAGAGCATATCCAATCTAAACGTAAAGAGTTCCTAAATGAATTAGCTGATCGTATGGAAGAAGTGGAAGTGTTTATAAGTGACAACCTATGGCCTTGTGATGAGAGGACCAAAGCTCTAGATAATTACACAGAGACATTCCTGTGGGCTAGATACTGTGCTGAGAAGCACGGGCTTAAGTAAAACTAAAAGGGGCAGCACTAAGCTGCCCTTTCTTTTGTCTAACTTAATCTAAAGCTCTTTTAGCTTCACTACTTGAGTAGGCATCAGACAAATCTAGGTAGTCAACCAAGAAGTTTAATTGATTTTCATCTAAGTCTGTTATCTTCTTGTCTATATTTAGTTTATTTAGAGCTTCTTCAACATCATCTTTAGAAACACCACTACCTTTCCTACTTAACTTATAAAGATTTAGTGTCCTTGAATCCTCAGGATTAATACTATTTTCAAAGAGTTCCACAGTCTCTTTGTTGGAGCGAGTAAGGGTAAGTCGTAACATTTCAGTACGAGACTTTGTATCTCCGTTCTTCCACTGAGGACTTTTTATAACTCTATCAGCATTAAACTCTAAGGTTGATACTATATACTTGTTAATATCATTTTGTATCTCTGGTATGAAAGACTTTATGTCAGTGCGCCACTGTGGCATTCCTACCTCATTAAACATACGCTGTATAGATGTCTGCGCTGGAACTTCCCTGTAACCAAAGATTCGTCCTATAGGTGCCATAGCACGGTCCCTAGTTAATGCGCTATACTTCTCTGGTGCTAACTCAACACCACTTAGTCCTGTAAAGATTTGATCTACGTAACGAGTAGACTTGTTGATCCACTCAGATCCTTGCTTACGATCAATAGGTATATAGTCTTCTCCTCTACTTAGGGCAATGACTTGATTTACAGGATCAAAAGGTCTTGTGTATGCACTTAAGTACATAGCGCCTGTGTCTTGTACAATCTTAACTAGACCATCTACAACTGCCACATCTTTATTTTCTGCTATGTCAGCGAATAGATCAAAGGTCATCTTACCTGACTCACCTAGTTGTCGTGTAAGGTTTTTAGTACCAAACAAAGTTACGACTTCTCTAAACATCTCAGGTGGTACTTTGCCATCTCTAGCTACATGAGCACCCATACGTCCTATAGCTTTGTAGAAGCTGAAAGGGAAGTCATATGTGCGGTCACGTATTGAGCCATCACTCCCCCTCTCATCAAATAGAGACAGACCCTCTTCCATGTTCTTGTATTCACGAGCCGTTGTAACACCAATAAGAGACACGCCCACTGCAGACTTAGTGAGTAGCTCTAGTGGATCTCTACTAGTCCCTGCAACGTACTTATGTACTAAGCTGATACCTGTGTGATCAAACATATGACCCAATGTATTGTTAAAGAACTGACCAAAGGGAACCATAGCACCCACCACAGGATACTTTCGTAAGTCTTCTATGACCCTAGCTGCACCTGTAAGTAAACCTTCTCCACCCTTAGCACGATCTCCTCCATACGACTTAGCGTAAACGTTACGTAGTGCATCTTCAACAGCGGCGGCTTGTATAGCAACGTACTCATCACCCTTCATTAGCTTATACAAGTTAGGGTCTTGTAAGAACTCTGAGTAGGTCATACCATAATTAATACGGATTTGTTTATCTAAGGCGTACATAAACTCTTGTGACTTCGTGTACATATCCTGAGCCTTAACACCATACATAGTCTGAGCTAAGTCCATGAGCTTCTCAAAGCCCCCCGGCTTTTCAATGGCACTCATATCAATGCCTATGTTTTTATAAACATCATCAAGCTCAATGCCGCCAGACATATAACGGAACAACTCCTTAGAAGACTTAGGGTTTGCTGCAAGGAAAGAATATGCAGCTTGCTGTGTAGCATAGGGGCTTACTAGGTTTGTAGCTTTCTGACGCTGTAGTGTAAACATAAGCTTTGATTTAGTAGCAAAGTCTGTTGCTTTAGTATTCCTACCAATAGCCATCTCACCTAGAGCACGACCTCCGTACAACGCACCCCTAAGAATATCTCCTGCAGATTGCATAGCTGTTGCGTTAGCCCAGCCGACAAGGTTAAGTGCAGTTGTTCCGGGGTGTGTAATCAACATACGAATCATATTCTGCTGTAGTCCCGAAGTGCCATCAGATATTTTATCACGAAGATTTTTGGTAGGTGCATCAAGAGTTTCTTCTACAACTTCATTGTATTTCTCTGCAGCAGTCTGCCCCTTAGCTAGCTTTAAACTCTGGCTAAGTTTGGAGAAGGTGTTCAAGGTACGACCTGCCTCACTAGCTATACTAGCTAACGCATCCATGCCCCTGACCAAACCCATCTTATGGAACTCAGGCAACTTCTGCATAGTAAGTTTGTAAAGAGAATTAACTTCTGTCCTCGCTTCCTTAGGTAAGGCTTTAATAGTATCAGTTAAGAAGTCTGTAAAGTTTGCAAAATTATCACCCTCGTTAGATAGCGATATACCGAAGTCATCAAAGATGTCCTTTAGTCCTTTAAAACTATTATCATCATCAGCTACACCATGAAAGAATGCACCAAGCAACTCATCTCTACGTGGATCAGACGCTTCTTCTGCTGTTCTCCGTAGCTTATCTCCATTATTTACTTTAGCTGCCCACCTTGCTGCAGCAGTTGTACTCTTAGTAAGTGCTTTTTGAAACTCAGCAAAGTCCATATTCTTAATGGCTTCTCTGTTGCTCTTCTTGCGTTCCTTGCTTGCTAGCTTAAGGACTGCTGCCTCTGTTGCGCTTGCATTGTCATATGCTTGCATAAACAGGCCTAGTGATGATGAGCTATGAGGTGCCTTACTCATGAGAGTAAGTCCATAGGCTAAGCCACCACCGAATACACCTGTAACACCTGTGAGAGCACCCTGCAGTACGCTGTAGTTGTCTGGAACAAGACCACTTTCGGAAACTCTCAAGGCCTTCTGATATACAGCATCAACAGTTACAGCAGCAGCACTATCAAACGCAGCAGTAGCTATTATTTCTTTACGTCCTAGCTTTTTTATGCCTGCAGCAAACGCCCCTTTTGTAACACCTTCAACAGTTTCGCCTCTAATGATCTGGCCTAGTACACGCTGCTCAATCTTAGTAGCTTCTACCTTCATAGCTTTAGTAAGTGTACTTCCAACAGCCTTCTTACCTAGTGAAGCTGTGTACTCACCTACAAGTTTCTTTACTGTATCCTTTGCAATCTGTGCTGCAACTTTAGTAGCCCCGCCTGCAATAAGTTTGCCGAAACCTAGAGACACTAAGTTAATAGGATCAACTATAAGGGCACGAGCATAGTCACCTACAGCATCAGCCTTCTGTCCAAACGTATACTCTTCAGAGAATGCTCCCTTCATGTTATCAAAGAGTGCATATGCCTGACCTGCAGCTATCTTCTTTGTCTCATTGTCTGTGTTGAGATAGGCTAACTCTGTTCCTGTTGTTACAGTCTGACCAAAGTTAAATTTACGCATGTGATTAACATAGGAGTCTATTATCTTCTGACGCCCATGCCTACTTTCTTGCATACCAAAACGCTGTTCCATATACTGACCAACCACAGAAAAGTTCTTGTCAGTCATAAGGTCATTTATAGTCTCAGCAGAAGGTAAAGAATTTACTGCCTCTCTTGTAGCAATCTCTGGATCATCAGGACCAAACGTTTCAGAGTTATATAGCTTTGCAGGTTCAGATACTGGCTTATCTAAATCTTCATCCTCACCTAATACCTCAAAGTTATATAGCTTTGCAGGTTCAGATACAGATTTAACTACATCATCCTGTTCCTCCTCACCTAAAACCTCAAAGTTATATGCAACCATTATTTAAATTCCCTAATGTCTACTTTTCCTATAGCTCCAGCACCTGTCTGATCTATAGTGTACGGTCTATTTCTATAAATAAATTGACTACCTTGCTTTAGCTCTCCTGTTTTTAATTGGGCTTCTACCGTATTAAAGGAAGCTATTACTGGCAGGGCTGCATACTCATCCTCCGTAAAGTCATAGGCCGATGGCACCATCTCTGTATAAGGCTGGCCCCCTGCTGCACGAACATCATCAGGATCATTGTACCCCACCTCTTGCTCACTATCTCCATAGTTACTTAGGCTTCGCCACCAACTACCTAAGGTCTGAGTTTCCTCTTCAGCAGTAGGTAAAACCTCACTTATATCAATATCTATATCATCTATATTTTCTGCTATTTTAATAACTGTACTTTGAAGATCTTCTGGTAAGCTCTCAATACCTTTACGCAACCTTTCTTCTAAGGCTTCTATAGTTTCAGCAGAAGAATTGCTCTCTTTAGCTGCAGTAAGCAAGGCCATTATATCTGTCTGATCCTTTACCAATGCAGACCTAAGCTCTCCAGCTTCGGTTTCGCTGTTCAAGAAGTTAGCTATTCCTTGAGGAAGCTTAGTCATAAACCTATCAATAGCTAGCATGGATGCCCGAAAATACGCAGGGGCTATATACATACCCTTGGCTATACCTTTAACAAGCTCCCCACCTTGTGTATCTGCTTCTTCAGCAAGACCAACACCGCCTACTGTAAATGCATTAAGGAAGTAATCAACGTCTTGATCAAAAGATCCTCGACTTTCAAAAGGGGACTTACCTGCTTGTGGATTTCTTCCTATTACATTACCTACAATAAAAAACTCATCATCAGATCTAAGCGCAGCAGCTTCTGAGGAATAAACAACAAGCGCATCAAGATCAGGAATATTTGAGTACTTCTTTTTTGCTGATGTATGTTTGCTTTGTAGTAATGCACGTGCAGTAGTGGCAACTGCCTCAGATGAAGCAGCAGTCTCTGCTCTTAATGCATCTATTGCATCTACGTTGCTTGCCCCTAAATCTTTATCAAGAATATTATTAGCAATAGTATAAGGCAGGGCACCTTCTTCACCATCTCTTTCGCCACCCTCTCCACTAGCCTCTTCTCTTTTTCTTGCTTCATCAATAAAGAAGTTGCTTAAGCCCGGAATACTTAGGAAGCTAGGGTTGTTACTTAAGCCACCCCTAGTCTCACTATCAAATGTCAAAAGGCTAGATTTTATGTCAGGCACTAACTCAAGGAAAACTCCATAGTCCTTAGCCTTGATTGCCTTGAGTAGCTTTAGTCGATTAGTCTTATCTGGTTCAGATTCAGTTGCAGCTTGCTCTGGAGTTGGTTCGATACTAGCATAGTAGTTTTCTGCTTGAGCTTGCATTATAGTCTTGCGGTCAGTGGCATACCTTAGAAGAACAGTATCAGAATGTATTTTAGGTAGCAAGCTAAAGTCTATAGCCAGAGGAGCAGTCATACTTGGGGAAACTGTACCCATGATACGCTTTATGTCACGACCCGTGTAGCCGCCAATGTATCTCTCATCTAAGGCAGCATCAGCAGCGTTAGGATCAAAGAGCATAGATGACCAGAAGCCTACCTTCTCATTCTCTGCAGGATCATCAGTAACATTATCTTTGTACAAACCAAAGGCTTTACCAATAGTATCCTCATAAGACATTCCATCTTTAGTCCGTTTGGCATACCCTGCTGTATTTTCTACCATGCTGTTAAAAACATCTGCTGACAGTTGGTCTGGTGTATAATCCTTAACACGAGCATACAGAGATGATAGACCTTCTGGGCCAGAGGTATCTACAAGATAGTTGATGTTATCTTTTGTAAGGCCCATACTCTCAAGCTGCATACCTGTAGTAACGTACTTGTTAACCTTTGACTTAGCGCCAGTTACTGCTTGTACACCATACGTCATAAGGAAGTCACGATCCTTAGCACGTTTCTCCCTAATGTAATCTTGGCGCTTAGTTATCTCATCACCAGCTGTATTGAAGAACCCTGTTGCAAAACTCATATTATACGCCCCTACTCATTAAACCTTTGTCACCTTGTACGGGTGTCGGTAATTCTTCCATCATTGCTTCTTCTTCTACAGCAGGCATTGGCTCAGCCATTACTTCTGGCATGGCTTGAGGCATAGCTTCCTCTTGCTGGGGTTCCATGCTAGCTTGCATAGCTTCTAGATCATCATTTTCATCTGAGCCAATAGAAGATATAGCTTCTCGTGAAAACGATTCGTCTCCCTTACCTAGATTATCATCCAACTTCTTACGCAACAGCATACGCAGCTGCTCTTCCTGTAACTCATCTTCAGTTTGATCTGCAGCAAAGGTGTCCTTGTATTCAATCCCAGCAGTACGAGCCATGTAGCCTAGCTCTTCCTCAATGACAGGTGCAACTAACACACTAACATCTATTGAATGTACACCCTCACCTACAGCACCTGTAAGCATAGAGCGTGTAAGGATGTCTGCAGGGAAGCCAAACTCTAGAAGAAATAAGGCAGACTCCGCAACAGGCTTCTCTGACAGGCGGTCCATGTGATACTTAACAGCATCATTAGGATCTACAATCTCAGGAGGTCTTTCCCAAGCGAAGTTCTGAGGTTCATCTGTGAGAGATTGACCGGGGATTGGAGCAAGCATTGCCATTTATAATATACCTTCTTACTTAGTAAATCCAGCGCCAAAGTATAGTCCTACTATGGCTGAAACGATGTGTGTGTCTAGGGGTGTGATTACGAAGCCTTGTGCAGTTTGCCATTGTACTGTACCATCACCGCCAAAGATCCAGTTTATTATACCACCGTGTACTTCAGTGTAACCTACGATAACGCTTACCTCAGGATACCACACAGCTACTACCTTTGGCAAGACAATAATAGAAAAGATTGCAGATAATGCTATTAGTCTGCGTGTCCATGCAAAGTGTTTGTCAGTCTTGCCGTGCTCTCTGGCTTCCTGCTGACCAGCTATGAGTAGCTTCTGTTGTTCGGCTTTGTTCTTATTGTTCTGACCCCATATAGACATCACCCCACCTAGTACGGTGGAGAAAAGCATGGTGATTAGTTCTAAGGGTAAGCCAAACATTTACTGAGCTTTACTTTGTGTACGGACTTGCTCTGCAAAGGCAACTCTTAGAGCATCTGTATATTTAGTACCTTTAGTACCAAATGCATCTGATCCAGAAACACCTGTCACTAAGTACTCTTCCGCTGCTGTAGCTCCTTGATTATGTGCATAGCCTAGTATACCTAGTTTTTCTTCTTTCGTCATATCCCGGTAAGCCTGAGAGTTTTTAGTTAGGTGTATATGATTCTTCTTGGTATACTTTTTAAATTCAGCATCTTGTAGATCTGGGTCTTTTATAAAGGCGTCTTTTTGTGCCTTAGTCATATTATAGTGCTTCTTTGCGGTATTATAACCAGAGTCCTTCAGAGCAGCAGTACCCATTTGATAGCGCCCTAAATATGCACCACCTGCCCCTCCGTACATAAGGTCACCCTTCTTGTACTTACCGTCTGGGGTATCATACTTATAATAAGTATATGCATTCCCACTTTCTATCTTACCTACTTCAGTATTAAAGATCTCAAGGTCTGTATCAAGAAGTTCTGTAACTATAGCATCTTTCTTAGGTGGGTCAGGGAATGCCAAGGGTACATCAGAAGACTTTAGTTTAGCCATAGTTTCATCATCTAATTTACCATTAATAGTCAGGCCATTAATAGCTTGAAATTTACGTAAGGCTCTTTCTGTACCGGGTCCAGATACATTGTCTGCCTTACCCGCTTTGTACCCTAGCTCTGTAAGCATACCTTGTACATTTTTTACATCATTGTCGGTGCTAGTAC
>Ga0115001_10001690_pt1 | contig 17024 bp, 18 predicted proteins | sample ArcticOcean_MG_C_12_FD_89869 | JGI IMG/M metagenome (GOLD analysis project Ga0115001, IMG submission 89869) | Marine microbial communities from western Arctic Ocean - ArcticOcean_MG_CB8_130 | ecosystem: Environmental > Aquatic > Marine > Oceanic | place: Arctic Ocean: Canada Basin | collected... | reverse complement strand
TTGAAAATGAATTAAGAAGTTGGATAAATCAACGATTTTTATTGGACCCACCATTACAACCAAAACGTTTAGATTCTTTCGATGATGTCCAATTACCTTTAGATAATTCAGATGATGAATCATCTGACGATAGTCAGGATGAACCTGACTTAATTGATACGGGATTAATTGAGTCTGTTTTAAAATCATATACTAAAGAAAAACCATTAATATCTGAAGAACTACAATATCATATTGATAATGGTCTTTCATTGACTGAAAACGTTTTTAGATACGGTAGTCCAAAATACTTTGATGTGATTAACGAAGCACGTAAGTTATATGATGATGGATTTAATAAGTGGTCGGAAGAGGAAATAGAATTATTAGAGTCTGATAGAGGTAGATTCTTTATATACAAAGGTGAGAAATTACCGTTTGATTTTCCAATGATTAATGAGCAAGGATTTAGTTGGGATGGTACATATGCTAATGAAATTAATGAAAATATTGATAATTTAAATTATAATGTCTTACTTGGGTACGCTATGGAGATGTCCAAATCTTCATGGGCGGAGTCAAATAAAGATATAAACCTAATAGGTGCACTTAAGGAATTAAAAATGTATTATTTAGATTTAAGAAATAATAAAACCCCTATGACATTATCAGTACCCGCGGAAGCGGCTAAGAGCACTGTTGAGAAGTTGGTTAGTGAGTTACCTAACGAATCATTATCATCACTTGAGAAATTAGGTGCAAGTCTAAAAACACTTAGTGAGAGTGACTATAAAGGTAAAAATGTAAGTCTAAACAAACCTAAATCAGGAGGACCTAAGAAATGGTACGTTTATGTTAAAAACCCTAAGACAGGTAAAGTAATCAAAGTATCTTATGGTTCACCTGTTATGAAAGCTAAATGGAATGACTCAGCAGCCCGTAAATCATTCGCTGCTCGACATAGATGTCATATGAAGAAAGATAAGACTAAAGCAGGTTATTGGGCTTGTAGAGCACATAAAGATTTTGGTAAAAACGTATCAGGAAGATTTTGGTAATGATATATTCAGACACAAAAATATCACACAATAAAAAACGAAGAGTTTTTAATGAATCTATTGACTCAAATGAGTTAAAATGGCATCAAGACGAATATGACCGTATTATATTTGTGGAATCAAGTAACGGTTGGAAGCTACAAATGGACGAGGAACTACCTCAGGACCTTAGGGTTGGACAAAAATACTCCATTAATAAAGAGACATACCACAGAGTAATTAAGGGCTCTGGTGACCTTAAAATAGTTATAATAGAGGATAATGATTATATTAGAGTTCCGTCTCCCGTTACGAAACAAATGAAAAAGGGTTTAGTGTACACTAAAAAGGGTGGTGAAATTAATAGATTTATTGAGAAAATTGTAGAAAATAAAGTAATACATAAAAATGATTTAAATAAAATTAAAACATTTTTTGATAATACTAAAGAAATAATCACTTTAAATGAGTCATGTAAAGGTAAACCCGAAAAAGACAAGAAGTACGTTAAATGGTTATTAAATGGAGGAGATATAGGACGTAATTGGGTGATGTCTAAATCTATCTAACGCCAGTCATACGCTAAAGTATGGTAATTCCCCTGTTTGATACTTATCGTATAATCTTTATTAGAGTATGATTCTGGAATCGTAAGATAAAAATAATCGAGAGCCCTATCAAGACTGGCCGCTTCAGTTTCAAGAATAATTTTATTGACTTTATTAGTGATTTTATTTAGTTGATATGTTGAGTGTCTTACCATGATTTAAATAATTTAATAACAAATATAAGGTTTATTTTTTAACTTAACAATATTTTTATGAAATAATATTTTATTTTCGATTAACGATTTGAAATTTAAGTTCTCTCTTATATGTGTTAATCTCTCTATCGGTAACGACTTTAATATCAATATAGTACTCATTAGGTATTTTATCTTCAGTATAGAAAATAAAATAGTGACTATCGGGTGTACGATTTAATTTTGTCCAATCTTGAACTTGAACTTCGGTTTTACCTTCTCTAACATAAACTCTATAATAGGCATCTACTTTATTAATTATTTCATTAGTGGTATAAGCTTTCTTTATGATGACATTAACCTTACGAGTATCAGGACCTAAAATTTTCTCATCTTGTTTAATTCCGTAAAAATCAAAACCATATAAAGACGGTTCATTAGTAGTTGAACCAATCTGATAATATCCTGATATATCATTTACCACAAATTCAGTGGTCACATTAGTAACGGGAATATTATTAACTACTAACCCTTTCCATTCATCATAAAACATACAAGGTAATGTTGACGAAGTTAACCCTGATATTACCACCTCATACACACCTTCAGTTATCTGACAAGTAGGTAAGTCTGTTTTAATTACGGTACCATCACTATTTTTAATGTCCACAGTAGGATTACTGTCGAAACTTTGAGGATTCCCAAAACTGTAACTATAGAGATATAATCTGTTTTCTTTCTCAGTATAAAAGATGTTTCGGTCATCTTTAATTAAATCGTCATATGTTGTTTGTAAATATGGGTCATAGAATGTTTGAGTATGTCTCGTAAAAAACCCTACAGAGTAATTTTCAGTTAATCCTGTAATATTTTCAACTTGAGGGTAAAATGCTACTCCCCATCCTGTAACACCGGTGGTTGCACCTGTAAGAATACCATTAATTTCATTAGTCATATCGAAACTAATATCTTCATTACCAAACTCAAAATGTTGGGTATCAACAATCGTTAATCCAGAAAAATTAAGTCCCGAGACTATATTATTATTTTCATTATCATATACTCCGGGTGATGACCAATCAGAAATAGTCTGAGCCTCAAACCAATTAGAAGGTCTACTTGAATATGATTTATCTGTAGGTAATTCGGTAAAATCATAATAATCATACCCAACACCTTCATCCCATAATTGGGGTGTAAGACTAACGGAATTCTCAGGTAAACGGAAAAGAACTAAATCAAATGATGTCGCTCTTCGTCTACCATTTGACCATGTATCGTTTAATAATTCAGTATCAAATGATGAAGTATTAGTCATGTTTAAAACATGTTTCATACTTTTAGAACAACCTGTAGAAATAATACCTTTTTGGATTTTACTTTCTAATCCACTTAAGTTTATATTAAATAAAAAACGACTATAACCCTTAGGTGTTATAACATTATTGACTCTCCCAAAAAATAATTCAGTAATAGGATTTCTTCCTGTGTTTGAGTAGGAATTAGATACTATAGTATTATTTCTATTAAAATATGATTTATAAACTGACATATATTGTTTTAATATAAATACTTAGTTTATACGAATATACCGATTTAGAATCTTTTCATTCGCATTTCTAAGTTCCTCTAATAGTTTATCTGCAGTGACACCATTTACAGAAGTACTATCGGGCGACATACCATGATAAGGGTGAACATGACCGATAACGAATTGAACAACTAAGTTTAATAATTCAATTAACTCTTCACCTCTTACAGTTGATGACGTTTTAGGTTCTATTTCATCGGATAATACATATTCCTCAATACCATAAAGGGTGTCGGATAAATTAATTTTACCTGTACTAGATTTATTAGATTTATGGGATAATAAATAAACATAATCACCACCTAATATTGATGCAGTGTTATTTAATACCACTTCAGTTTCAGGTATTATTACATTTTTTTCGGGAGTAAATGGAACATCTCCACGTTTAGATTGGTCATAAACTAAACCATATCCACCCGTCAAATCAGAATCAATTGCCTTTATACCACCCATTAGATTAGCAACAAATAATCGTTCATTAGTTTGTGAAGTATCTGAATTTAATTTATCGTATAAACTTCTCTGTGGTCTAAAATAATATGGAAATACTTGTCTTGTTCCACCACTTAACCTAATTGGACCAATAGGTGTTACTGAGGTAGTAATATTTGATAAATCAGGTATCACTTCTTCTGATAAACTTCTTACTATTGTGCTAACTAATGATGATAATTCATTAGTTGTGATACCCACAAAATCAAATTTTGAAAATAGAGTTTTTTCGCTTTCAACATTACTAACTAATCCAAAACTTTGAGTACCAGTTCTTTCACTTGGCTTTAAATTATAAAGATATATTCCTCCTGTATATGCATTTGAGTTATTATCAGGATTAATTACATTATATTCCACTAACATCTTAATTGGTTTATGTTTATAATTGAACTTATATAGTTGTTCAGGTTCACCATATAACGTTTTTTTATTAAATTTACTAAGTTGTAAGAATGACCTACTATCATTACCAATTGGATAGACATTAGGTGTTGGAGTACCATTATATTTACCGGCTCTTAATATTACAGAATCATTCTTAACTATAATATCCGCACTTCCTCGACCATCTATTGAAATATCTTCAGGTAATGAATACACTCCCTGATTATTTTTGTTAAATTCTTCACCAGTCTCAGGGTTTCTTAATTTTTTGGGACTAGTGTTACGACTACCTAAATTACTTTGACTAACCGCAGAATCATATGGTTCTTGGTTAATATTAGTTAATGATGAAAATACTCCAGAGATATAAAACTTATCCTTGTTAGATTTATCATCAGAATTAGAATATATGAGATGTACAAATTCAGTTTCTTTAGGTGATGTATTAATAAAAAGAGGTAAAAGAGGTCGAACAACAAAGGGGTCTTTTGAGGACCATTTTTCTACGACACCAATAGATTCACTAACACTTTTTTCCCTATCTAAAGTATTTTCTGTTTTCAATACTGCACGAATACGACCTAAACCCATAGGGTCATTATTATCTATACATTCACCAATAAAGATGATTCTATCGTTATATAGTTCTTTATTCATTATTTAGTTCTTTCTTTATATTCTTTTAAAATTCTATTATAAACCATTTCACTTTTATCTAGATGATGTGTAAGGCTAATTATATGTTTTTTAGTGTCTTCATAGTCTTTTTGTAGGAAATCCATAACTTCAACTAAATCTTTATTCGGTATAGTTTTATACTCTAATATTAAATTTTTTATATTCTCTTCTTGCATTTTAAAAATATTTTCCTGATGCTTTAGATGGTGCAGTCGAACCTCCAACTACCGGTGGTACGGCTAATTGAGGTACCCATACCTCTACTTTACCATTAGATAATTGTTCTTGATATGTTCCTTTGATTTGTTGAAATACAGCAGGTAACGCAATATTAGAGGCTCCACTTGGTAAGTCACCTGTCGGTATACCTAATGATTGGAGTCGTTCAGTCACCTCAGTCATTGCTCTTGTAGGTGAAAACCCACCTAATATTGAACTAGCAGCAAGGGCAAACGATGGCATAGAGACACCTAATGCTGTGGCACCTAAATTAAGTAACTTTAATATTTCATCAACTAAACTTTTACATTCTCTATAATCAATGAATCCGGATATTAATTGCATTAATAAAAATAAAATAGATGAAATCATTGTAGCTCTTTTATCCTTAGATTCTTTAATGATTTCTATCATTAAAGTTTCAACTAATAGTCTTAAATTTTTTTTTAATAACTTAAATAATTCTTCAATGAAAATGGCGGCTATTTTACTCATCATACTAACCATAAACTTACCAAATGTTTTAATGAAGGAGTCTAATGAATCTGTTCCGAGTATAGTTGCAAAATTTTGATTAACAGACTTTAATACGATTCGAAGACCTAGTAACATTTTTGGCGTTAATACTGAAAACATTACCCCTTTAGGTATTATTTTTAGAAAGTCGGCATTTACTGCCACATTTAGATTTAAATTAATACCTGAAGGTATGTTAAGTTTCCAATTCTCATCTTTAGACATATCATCAACTAAACTAATAAGGCTATCCACATTTTGTTCAGGGTTATCACTATTATTATCTATTAATCGTGTCATTGAGGATAATAGTGATTCTGTATTTACGGGTAATTTTAAATTATTACAATCAGTAAATTCCGTTACTCCTTGAATCATATTATTGACTTCAATTTCAATATTTTTTAAATCAGTAGGTGACATTTCATAAAATGACTGGTCAATATTATCTAATTGACCTAATTTTGCAGTTCCTTGGACATCAATTTCTTTATTACTATCGAAACATAATCCTAATATTCTTTGAAGAATTATTTCAAATTTACTTTGCGCACTTTTTTGTTCGACCGATATTCCACCTGAGATGTCAATAATATTCGTTAACTGATTCATAATTTCTACTGAAATCCCTTGAAAGTTTATTAACTCTATTGAACTATAATAGTCCTTTAAAAAATCACCAATTCGATTACCCGTCATCCTATTTTCTAAGGTAACTTCATAGAAATCACCATAATATGTTGTGCCATCCTGAATATAACTAGTTACATAATTAAGGTTAAATAGACCCGCACCTGAAGAACCTTTATAGGACGAACCATACTCATTACTAAATGAAACTCCTTCATTTTGAAGTCTATGATATAGTTCTTTATCCATTGAAAATGGTTGTGAACCTATCGAGATGGGATTTTTCTCATATCTTAATTTCCATGGGTCAGATGAAGGGTCATTCTTTAATAACTCCCTAATGTCAACATCCTCAACATTAATATATATTTTTTGAGTATTAAATTCTTGCTCTTCAGAACATCCAGCAACTTTTAAAACCTCATCAATAACAATTTCATTTAATCGAGCCTTAGTATTTTCACTAGCGAGTAATAGTTGTTTTATAAGAAAGTTACCTGTGGATGAACTAGATTTTAAACTACCTAATTTAGGTGGTGCAGATTTTTTAAATAATTTGGTTAATTCATCAAAAACGGTATCAACTTGCTGTTGTCCTCTTTGTTGGATGTCACCCATCGCATTAAGTTGTTTTAAAGCCGCACTTTTAGATTTCTCAAAGTTATCACCAAGAGCTTGTTTCTTAATTTCTAACTCATCTGCTCTAGTCTGTGTAGTGGAGTTAAACGCGTCAATCTTACCCCCTATTTTCTTAAAATCATTTTTAATTGGCATAATTAATTAAAATTTACTTTAGGTCGTAACCTTTTTTATCGTCATTACCCAAATCTTGATGTATTAATGTTTGTAATGTCTCATCATCGATATCTGCCATATTAAAATCTTCACTATTATTGTTACTTGACTTTTCCCATATACTCGATTGTAGTTTAGATAATGATAGTTTTTTTTCTATCGTGTCATTTACGATTTTTTGTTGTTCCTTAATTACAGGACCAATAACGGTCATGTCTTCAGGGTCTTTTAACATAGCCAACATTTTGTTTTGGATTCTAATAGCAGTCGCTCTCTGTTCTACAAGTTCATTGTATATTTCTTGCATAAGGGCAAGTACTGAGTCCTTATTTAACGATATTTCCTTTTTTTTCGGTCTAGCCATAATACTATAAATATTTATAGAAAAATTTTTTAGAGGTTATATAACTTATTTGTTAGTTCGTAATATAGTTTCTTATATTTTCTCATTGATGTTCTTATTTCCTTAGTCGACATATTGGTCATTTCTCTTAAAGATAAAAGGATTATATTCTTATTGAATTTATTATTATTGGTACCTATAAATATGTTACTATAGTTCTCAAATAACTCTATAAGGGCGTAACCTAATTTTAATTCGTTATTATTTAAATCACTTTCAGTAATAAAATCTTCAAGTTCCTTTGTAAATCTTTTAATAACATCAGTTGCGTCAATTTTTTCATGTTCAAGAAAATAAATCATATCAGGTCTACTTTCTATTTTACTGGTTACGTCCTCATATGAAATTTTTCTATTTTGTTCCTTTTGGTCCTTTATAATCATACCCATTAGGTAATTCTTACATATTGTACCAAAATATGAATAAGCCTTTTTATTCCTTTCAGGTTTAAACTTTTCGACTTTAGTAATTAGAAAGGAATGAGTATCATGGTGAATTTCACGAAAATCCATTCCTTTTCTATATAACTTATAACGTCTTATTATTGATTCTATCATTTTATCTAAAGGAGCCTTTAGAAATTCATTATAAATCTCATTTTTTTCAGTATAAGTAGAAGCAGTTAAAAATAATCTAACTGCTCTCTCCTCCCTTTCCGCAAAGTAATTATTAACGGTAGGTTTTCTACCTCTTTTCTTAGCTTCATCGATTTCTGTCTCAGTTTGTCCTGACAGATTAAGTTCAGTTAGCCCTGAATATTCAGGGATAGACAGTTCCATTTCGGACTGTTCTAAATTATTAGTCGTTGCTGTTAATGATTTTAGAGACATTAAACATCCATCGGTTGGTAGTTTATGTTCCTATCTTCAATAAAAAAATATTCTTTCTTTGCCGTGCTAATCCAAAAAGCGACTTCATCTTCAGTTATTTTATTTTCTCCGAACTTATAGTTCCAGAAGATAGAACCTTCTCTCATATTTATGTGTTTGTATCCTATTCTTGGAATAGTCATAATATCTACTGAATTATGACTCAATCTTAATAGAAGTTCATATACAAACGTTAGTTTCATTGATTTTTTAAATCCACCGAAGTCATTAAACACGGATTTTTTAATCACAATACCACTAGTTTGGAAATTTTGATAATTTAGTAATACTTCATTAGTTAAATAACCAATTTCAGTATTCATGTTAGCTGCAAATGTGGCCTCATTAGTGAATCCAGCAAAAACACCTTTATCATCAACATCGATGACTAAAGGTAAAAACCCTGAGACATTCGGATACGCTTTGATATATCTTTTTACGTTTTTAAACCATATAGAAGCATATTCATCATCAAACTCTAATAATGAAATCCATTCATTTTTTGCCTTTTCAATACCTAAATTTACTTGAGTGGAAAAATCCACATCACCTTTATTTTCAACTAAATTAACGGTCAATCCGCTATAGTCAAAATTAGTTACTATTAATTTTAATGATTCTTCATCACTATGTACAATCACTAACTCATCAATCTCAGTTGTTTGTTTTTTAATTGAAAGAATACAACTACTAAAATACTCCTCAAAGTTTTTATTTTTAGATGAATTTATTGGTAATATTACCGATACGTTTAATTTATTTTCCATAATTATTTATTTTCTTCTACCACTTTAAGTTTATCTAATTGAGATATAAATACCTCTTTTCTACTGTTTAAGTAATTCTCAAATACTGAGACTACCTTTCCTTCAAATAATTCCCTATTTTGAAATTTAGATGCCGTCTCTAAACCTAAGGTATATAATGTTTCATTTATATTATCTTCTAACCAGTTTTGAATGAATTCTGCAATAATGTCTGGCATTTGATTTAATTCGTAAGTCCATATTCCATTATCTTCTTTCATCCAATCAGGTTTCATATTAGGGACCTTACCAATAACAGGAGTTCTACTTGCCATCGATTCAATAGGAAAAGTCCCAAATGCCGAAGTATCGTCTACCCATACAGATACAAATGCATCTTGTAAGTATTCTGAAAATTGCTCTTGGTTAAGTCCTCTCATATCTCTAAATGTAATCCATCGAAATTGAGGGAATTTTAGATAAAAGGTTTTAATTATTTTCATTGTATCTCTTTGGTCGCGAGTATGAATAGAGATAATAGGTTTAGAAGGTATAGTCTTTGATTTAAAATCATTAGATATAAAAGGTTCAATTATATTAAATTTAACATTTTTTATAATTTCTTTAACATACTCTTTTTGTTTTTCACTTGTAGTAATCGCGGTTAAAAATCCATATTGAGACCAAGTAGTCCCTGGTTGTAGTGTTTCTAACATATGGTCATATGCTTGACAAGATATGATTTTACCACATGACAATTTAGAAACTTGTTCTAATACGTGACCATAAATTTCAGGAACAACAATAAAGTCTTCAGGAGATATTTTTAACTCATCTCCATCGATAGATTCATGGGGTAATTCCATATATTTATCACCTAACCATTCTGATACTCCAGTATATTCCTTAGTTTCATGAATGATGATAGGATTAAATCCGTTATTTTTAAGGGCTAATGCGGTTTCGTAAGTTTGTCTTACCGAAGCTTTAGCATTACCCTTAGTGTCCTGTGTTAGGAAATAAATCCTAACTGATTTATCTTTTAATTTTTGAACTGATAGTTCTACTTTATTTAATAATTCTGTTTTCATAATTTAAATATATTTTATAATTCCATGTCTTAATAAGGTATTAAATGCCATCCTAAAGGGAATACTTAAATTTTTTGAGGTTACAACCCCTAAATTATTATCTATTTCTTCTCTTTCAGTTAATACTACCTCTAACATCATTTTTATTGTCTCAAACTTAACAATATTAATCTGCTGTATTGAAGATTCGACAGTTTCTTCGACAGTTTCTTCGACAGTCTCTTCGACAGTCTCTTCATCCGATTTTTTAATGGGTGTTTTTTCTATATAAGGTATATTTACCTCATTCTCTAAACCTTTAAAATCTATGTAATAATTTTCCCCTAATAACTCTATCATTATTTTAAATTTAATTTTTTATAAAGCTCTTTGAATTCTCCAATATTTTTTATTGTATATTCTGACTCGATATTTTTATTGTAAGTTGTTTCACATTTAACTACTATTTTATTTTTTGGTGGGAACATAATATGGTTTGGGTTTGAGGTCACTAAAATATCTACCTCATCCCACATAGTATTTAATGTAATATTAGAATAGAATTTAATTTTTTCAACTAAGCACCCATATTTAGATAAGAAAAATAATGTAGCTGGTTTCGATTTTGTTATTTCATCTGACACAATTAACACTTCATGGTCATCTCTTAGTTCTTCATACGATTCATTTAAATAATTAAAGGTAGATGAGTTAATCGATGAGGAATGTCCAAATATCTGCATCGGAAAATCGACATAGAAAAAATCAAATAAGTCGTCCTTATGTTTAAACTTAAAATGTTTATCTAATGCGTCCAAGTCGGTCACAGGTAAATCCAACTCATAATTAAAATCCTCCTGTACAATCTCTTCGACAAATTCATTAATCTCTTCATCGTATGAAGATACATTATCCACTTCATATTCATCAATATAATGTTTTTGGTATAATTGTTCCGCCTTTAAAAAGGTATCTCTTAATACTCCATTAATGTCAATACCTATTCTCATTTGTCGTATCTATCTAATATTTTACTAATTAATGGATTTCTTATTATATCCTTATTTTCAAAATCATATGTCCCAACCCCATCTAAATTCTTAAACTTAATTGTGGCATCATATAGTCCTGATTGTGTTTTATCTTTATATCTATCTGTTTGGTCGATATCCCCCGATATGAAAAATTTACTATTAAACCCAATACGAGTTAATAATAATTTCATTTGTGACGGTGTTGAGTTTTGTGCTTCTTCAAAGATTAAAATAGAGTTATCAATATTCATACCTCTCATATACGCGAGGGCAAAAATCTCTATTATATCGTTACTTTTTAATTTTTCTCTAACCTCTTTTCCAACTATCTTATTAAGTAGGTAATACGATGGAAAGATATATGGGTCTAATTTCTCTTCAAGATTGCCCGGTAATGACCCAAGTTTCTCTTCCGCTTCAACCGCGGGTCTGACAATTATTATTTTCTCATAAGAATTATTGTCTTCCATTAATAACTCAACCGCGGCTTTCATAGCAATGTATGACTTACCAACACCTGCAGGTCCTGTACATATAGTAATTTCATTATTTTTTAATACCGAATGATAGTCTTTTTGACTATCTGTTAGGTATTTTTTTCTAGGTTTCTTACCGATAATATCTTTAATTATCGATTTCTTATTAGTTTTTGTATTATTCGTTTCTTCTTTTCTTGCCATTTTTTTAAATTTTATTTTTAACCTGTTCATGAATCCATTGGTAAGTTTTTTTCATACCATATAATAGTGGTTTTGATACTTCCCACCCTATTTTTTCTTTATATAATTTGTTATCTGAATTTCTACCTCGTACACCTAAAGGACACTCAAACCCATATTTATTTATAAATTCTTGTCCAAATATATTACTAATTTTAATTTCTTTATTAGATATATCAATAGCCATTTGAGCTAATTCATTTATTGTAACCATTTCTTCTGAACCAATATTGACAGGTCCTGTAAAATCAGACTTCATTAATTTTAGAACGGCATCAATACACTCATCTATATATAAAAATGAACGGGTTTGTTTACCGTCACCCCATACTTCTACCATATCATCAGATTGCGCCACTTTTCTACACATAGCCGCGGGTGCTTTCTCTTTACCACCATCCCAAGTTCCCATAGGTCCGAATATATTATGAAATCTAGCTATTTTTACGTCTAATTTATAATTTTTCATAAACGATAAAAATAATCTCTCACTAAATAATTTCTCCCACCCATATTCCGAATCAGGATTGGCAGGATATGATGAAGATTCTTCACAATTTGGATTATCTGCGTCTAATTGATTTCTTTCAGGATAAATACAAGCGGATGATGAGTAAAAGATTTTACCAACATTAGTGTTGCTTGATTCTAATACTGTATTTAGATTAACTAACGCTGAATTATGCATTATGTTAGCATCATTCTCACCAGTAAATATATAACCAGCACCACCCATATCTGCCGCTAATTGATAAACCTCATCGAATGCTAATATTTCAGTAAATGGTTGTTTATGATATGAATATGGTTGAATTACATCATTGTGGTGTTCAAGTCTGAACACATTAGAAACTATTTGAGGGTCTCTTAAATCACCAGATACGTACTCATTACATATATCACTATGTTTCCAAAATTCGTGTTCTGATTTAATATCAACAACCCTTACCCAATATCCATCTTCTTTTAATCTTTTTGATAAATGGCCTCCGATGAATCCACCGCCACCTAATACTAATGCTGTTTTTTTCATTTTATTTTAACTTATTGCTCTACCTTTTAGTTTATTCCAATCTTGTTCTGGCCTAACCTCTAAATTAGTTTTCCAAGCGGCGTCTAATACATTCATATTGACCCCCACATCGTTGGATAAGGAGATTAGTGCGTTAATATCTTTAGGGAAACAAGTACCTCCAAACCCTAATTTACCGTCAGGGCCTGGCACATGTAAGTGAGAGTCACCAATACGTCCATCTGATGAAAACCCATATACTGCATCATCCCAATTAATTCCGACTAATTTTGCTAATCTATAGTACTCATTCATTAATGAAACTTTAGTTGCAAAAAAGGTATTATTCATATATTTTATAAATTCCGCAGTTTTTGAATCAGTATGTATAAAATGGCGATTCATAAATCTATTTGAAAATAGTTTTCCTACTTTATCTGTCAGTTCTTTATCTCCACCAAAAATTATTCTAGATTGAGTCAACATATCTAACTTAGCCGTTCTCTCAGTTAAAAACTCAGGTGAAAAGATTATATTCAAATGAGGGTATTTTTTCTGTAATTTTTCTGTAGTTCCAGGTAATACAGTTGACTTAATAATGTAAATTGGGCCCTCAACAGACTCTTCAAAAACTTTTTCAATGAAAGACAAGTCTTGTCTCCCGTCAACACTCATAGGTGTTGGTACACATACAAATATGAAATCTGATTTATGTGTTTCTTCTTTAGTATGTGTCGACTTTAAAGGGTCTATATCATACACTCTAATTTCATTTGTTGGTGAAAACGCAAAAATTTGTGACTCCCCTACAAACCCATTTCCAACTATACCTACTATTTCCATAATTATAATTTTAATTTTAATTCTAACTTAAATGTACCATACTATTTAAAAATCTCAATTGTTTGTTTATTTTTATAACTAAATAAATAACTTATCGTATATAAAACAACATAATATGAAAAAAATAGACTTATTTAAGGTATTCATGGCTCCAACTGCAGCCGAAGAGGTAACTAAAGTAATTAATAGTGGTTATATCGGTCAAGGACCTAAAGTAAATGAATTAGAAGAGATGATGAAGACACACTTCAATCATGATTACGTATCAACGGTTAATGCTGGTACGTCTGCGCTTCATTTAGCGTTACATCTATTAAAAAAACCATCAACAAATCAAGTAGTATATGAGGGGGTTATTGGTTACGATTCAAAATGGCCAGGACTAGAAGACGGTGATGAAGTTTTAGCTACTCCATTAACTTGTACCGCGTCTAATTGGCCAGTATTGGCAAATAATTTAAAGATTAAATGGGTGGATATTGACCCTGAAACTTTAAATATGGATTTGGATGATTTAGCAAGAAAAATAACTCCAAAAACTAAAGTTATAATGTTAGTTCATTGGGGCGGATATCCAAACGACTTAGACAAAATAAAAGAAATTCAAGAAAAGGCTCAACGTATGTACGGATTTAAACCCTCGGTAATTGAAGACGGAGCACACTCTTTTGGTTCAACATATAAAGGAAAAAATATAGGTACTCACGGTAACTTAACGATGTTTTCATTACAAGCTATCAAACATATAACATCCATTGATGGGGGATTATTACTTTCACCACATAAAAAGTTAAATGATAGAGCGAGATTAATAAGGTGGTATGGTATCGATAGAGATGGTGATAGAAAAGATTTTAGATGTGAGGCGGATATTGAAGAATGGGGGTATAAATTTCACATGAACGATGTTTGCGCAACAGTAGGTATTGAAAATTTAAAACATGCTGATGAGATAATTGAGAAACATAAATCAAACGCTAAATTTTATGATGAAAATCTTAAAGACATTAAAGGTCTTACATTATTAAAAAGAGAGGATGGATTTGATTCATCTTTTTGGATATATTCAGTACTTGTCGATAACAAAGACTTATTTTATAAACATATGGGTAATCACGGAATTGCGGTTTCTCAAGTACACGAAAGAAATGACAAACATACCTGTGTTAGAGAGTTTGTATGTAATTTACCTAACTTAGATAAAACCATTGGTAAAATGGTATCAATACCTGTTGGTTGGTGGGTAACGACTGAAGATAGACAGTACATTGTTGATACTATTAAAAAGGGATGGTAAATGATATTAAGAAAGTTAACTGTAGATGATTTATCTTTTTTATTAGAAGTTAGGAATGATGAGTCAACTAGAAATTTTTTAGAAAATGATTCAGTATTTACATATGACGACTGTAAATCATGGTTTGAGTCTAATAATCCTTTATGGTTTATAATAGAGATTGATGAAGAATCTGTTGGTTATATTAGAACTAATGGTGATGAGGTTGGGTGCGATATACACCCTGATTTTCGTAAAAAAGGATATGCCAGACAAGCATATAACTTATATTTAGAAAATAAAAAATATGCGACTTTATGGGTTTTTGAAAACAATTTCGCTAAAAAATTATATGAGTCATTAGGATTTATAGAGGTAGTGGGTGAAGTTAAAACAATAAGGAATAATAACTATATTAAAATGGTTTATAATAAACCTATATTAGATGCGGACCTTAAGGTCGTACAAAATGTTAATTATATTGTATCTTTTTATAATGGTCCACGAAGGTGTTATGGTAGTTATAGAGGTATTGAATTTGCAACTAAACACATAGAATTTTTAAATAATAATTTACCTAATATTGGGCTAGTATCATTTGTTATACAAGATAGTAAAACCCAATTGGATGAAGAATTAATTGAGTTTATTAACTCTACTGATATAAAATTTAATTATGAAATAATTTTAAGAGAGAATAAAGGAATGAGTTATGGGGCTTTTTCAGACGTTATGAGAAAAAATCATACAAAGTATGGTTGGAGTTTTATTATTGAAGATGATTACATACCTATTTTAAAAGATTTTTTAAATTATTTTTGGGGCGAATTTAAACAAGATATAATTTATGTTTGCTCACTTTATGTACGTCAACACGCATCTATATCCACAGGTATGATATCCAATAATTTAATGAGGAGTAATATTCATGTACTTAAAGAATATGGGGGCGCTGGATATGACGGTGAGGGTGGAGATTGTCAAACTCATTTTATGACGGAATTTCATAAATTAGGATTTTATTTTACAGATATAACTAATGTTGCCCATACCTTGTTTTTAAGATGTCAGGAGGGGAACCTCCCTATTAATATAAGATATCCAATAGATATCGTAGATAGGTATTTACCATTAATAATTGAACCCATATAAACTATGAATAGTGATTTAAAAAACATTAAAAATAACCCAATAGAGTTTTATATAGAAAAATGGTAAATTATATTGTTGCAGTTTATGCCGGTAAAAGGAGGGGATATGGTGAGATTTTACCAATTAATAAGTTTTTAGAGAAACATTTTAAGTTTTTAGAAAAAAAACCTAACCATATTAGTGGTTTTACATTTATAATAAATAAATCAGAAAATGATGAGGAATATATAAAAACCATAAACAATTTTATATCTAAATCTAATCTTACAGGTAAACTGATAGTTCGTGAAAATTTACATGGTTCTTACGGAGCATGGGAAAAGGGAGTATTAGAAACTCACACCGATTATCTTTACTCTTTTTTAATTGAAGATGACTATATTCCAAGTAGGGTAGATTTTCTTGATTTTTTTATAAGTAAAATTAAAACTAATTGTTATGTCTCGTCTTTTTGGAATAATAATCATGCCTCAATATCTAATGGTTTATTAGATAACCATATAGTTAAATCTACTGTTAATAAACACGGTAAGTTATTTCAGTTACAAAAAGATAAAAAGTATGGTAGTTTTCTGACGTGTCAACTGACCTTTTTAAATTTATTAGATTGTGAGTTTACTGATATTACAGATGTCGGACATACTATCTATCGTGAACCAAGTAAAAATAAATTAAACTACGTAAATGTTGATTTGCCGCTATTAATAGAGCCAATCATATAAATAAACTTAGAATTATGAATATTGATATTAAAAATAACCCAATAGAGTTTTATATAGAAAAAATAAATAATAAAGATAATTTCTCATTTACTCGATGGGGTGATGGGGA
>Ga0115001_10001686_pt1 | contig 17045 bp, 17 predicted proteins | sample ArcticOcean_MG_C_12_FD_89869 | JGI IMG/M metagenome (GOLD analysis project Ga0115001, IMG submission 89869) | Marine microbial communities from western Arctic Ocean - ArcticOcean_MG_CB8_130 | ecosystem: Environmental > Aquatic > Marine > Oceanic | place: Arctic Ocean: Canada Basin | collected... | reverse complement strand
CCTTAAAAAATAAGTACTTTAGTGATATTGTTTTAATCAAATCTGAACTTGATTCAGTGATAATTAAAAATAAGACTTCCATCTAATGGCGTTATCAAAAATAAATCCAACAAATTTAAGTTCATGGGCAAACCTTGATAAGCAATTCAAAGCTGAATACGATAATCATGTTTCAAGCTTTTTTGAAGAAAGTGATCGGCTCGAAAATTTCACAATAAGTTGGAAGGATTTTTATTTAGACTTTTCAAAAAACAGACTAAGCTCTTCTTCATTCAAATTTTTAGTTGACCTGTGTGGGGAAACTGATTTAAAGAATAATATTGAAAAATATTTCAATGGCTCCGTTATTAATGAAACAGAGAAAAGAGCTGTCCTTCATACTTCGTTAAGATCAAGTGAAATAAAAGATTCCAATTTAAAAAAAGAGATTAACGATACTCTAGATAAAATTATAAGTATTTCAGACGAAATAAATAACGGTAAAAAACTAGGATACACTGGTAAAAAAATTACGGATGTAGTTAATATTGGAATCGGTGGTTCTCATCTGGGGCCTGAAATGGTTACTGAGGCATTGTCTTATTATAGCCAAGGAGTTAGCCCTCACTTTGTCTCTAATATTGATCCTGATTTTACATCAAAACTACTTGAAAAACTAAATCCTGAGACCACTGTTTTTATTATTGTTTCAAAAACATTTACAACAATTGAAACTCTTGAAAATGCAAAAAAAATAAGAAAATGGTTTATAGACAAGGCTAATGTAGGGTCTATAAAAGATCATTTTATAGCTGTTTCAAATAATACTGAAGCACCAAAAGAGTTTGGAATTTTATCTAACAATGTTCTTTCTATTCCTGAATGGGTTGGAGGCAGATTTTCACTTTGGGGGTCAGTCGGTTTAATTATTTCTATTGTAATTGGATCAAAAAACTTCAAAGAGTTTTTAAAAGGTGCTGAATCTATGGATCTTCATTTTAGAAATTCTCCTTTTGAAAAAAATATTCCTGTAATTCTTGCTCTAATCAGTATCTGGTATAATAATTTTTTTAAATGTGAGACGGAAGCTGTCCTTCCATACAATCAGTTTCTCGGAAAACTTCCAGATTATTTACAACAAGCTAGCATGGAGAGTAATGGCAAAAGCATAGATAGAAATGGTGATAAAATTAATTATGAAACAGGCTCTATTATTTGGGGGTCAACAGGAACAAATGCTCAGCATGCTTTTTTTCAACTAATGCACCAAGGAACTAAAATTATCCCTTCTGATTTTATTGCTTTTAAAAAATCTCTATATGGCGATAAAGCTCAACATGATATTTTGACCTCAAATTTTTTAGCTCAGACAAATGCATTAATGATGGGGAAAACATCTACCGAGAGTGAGAATCACAAAAATATTGATGGCAACAAGCCTTCTAATTCAATAGTTATTAACAAGCTTTCTCCTTCAAGTTTAGGAGCTCTTATCTCAATGTATGAGAACAAAATTTTTACAATTGGTTCAATTTTAAATATCTACAGCTATGACCAGTGGGGTGTTGAGCTAGGAAAATCAATAGCTAAAGATATTCTTAGAGGAAAGCAAGATAACCTTGATCAATCTACATTAAAGATTAGCGAGATATTAAAGAAATGAGCTAACATAAAAATCTAGATTAAACTCTTGATTATGTTAATATTTAGTTCATTAAAAAACTCATGAATAACTCTACTTTTGTCTCAAATCAAATCAAATAATAATGAAAAAATTAAGCTTAATCTTATTTGCTCTATTAACAACAGCTGTCTATTCACAAGATGCATCGCTTGATTCAATTGCTCTTTCAGAGGTAACCGTAACATCTAAAGTTGTAGATGTTGCAAAAGAGCGTGAAACTCCGATTGCATTTAGTACAGTAACTGGTGCTGAAATAGAACTTAAAGGAGGAAACTTAGAGTTTGTAGAAACTCTTAGGAGAACTCCTGGTGTTTACACCAACCAAGATAACGGTGGTTATGGTGATGGCCAAATGTACCTAAGGGGATTTGGATTCACTAATACTGCTTACGTTATAAATGGTCAACCTGTTAATGATATGGAAAATGGACGGGTATACTGGTCAAACTGGGCAGGACTAATGGATATTGCTTCTAGTGTTCAGCTCCAAAGGGGGCTAGGTTCTACTTCTCTTGCTGTTCCTTCGGCGGGTGGTACAGTCTCAGTTAATACAAGAGCTGCTGAAGCAACTCCTGGATCAGGCCTTAAACTAATGTTAGGTGATAATGGTTATCAAAAAACAACCGCATATCACAATACTGGTGTAAATGAATTAGGTTGGTCCTCAAGTTATTTACTTGGATTTTGGCAAGGTGAGGGATGGAGAAATGGTATGCAAGGTGAGGGTGTAACTTATGCTTTTTCTGTTGGATATACTCCTAGAGGAGGCGATCATGAATTTAACCTCTCAGTTATTGGTGCAGGTCAATGGCATCATCAAGCATATTATGGAACTCAAATTCAAGATTACTTAGACTATGGGCCTGCTCAAGGTGATGACTTTAGAAAATTTAATCAACTATATGGTGACTATAAAGGTGAAGAGTTTTCAGTTTTGAGAAACTATTACCACAAACCATTAGCAACTCTTAACTGGGACTGGGAAATCAGCAGTAGAGTTACACTTGCTACGTCTTTATATGCTTCTGCAGGTAGAGGTGGTGGAACTGGTTTAAGAGGAAGAGGTTCTTACGGGACGACTTCTTTTAATGAGTCTTTTTCAGAATATATGGATGATCATGCTGAATGGAGAAACTCTGATTATACAATTAACTGGAATACTGCAGTATCAAAAAACTTAGCTGGAGCACATGTTCCTGATAGCGGACCTTTTGCAGGCATGAATCTTGGTTATCACAATACAATTGATGGTCTCCCTAGTAAGTGGGGTGCTGATACTACTGTAAGAAGATTTTCAACGAATTCGCATAACTGGATTGGTGGAATATCAAAAATTAAAATAGATTCAGATAATTTCAGATATGAACTTGGAGTTGATTTAAGATCATACAAAGCATACCACAGAAGAGGTATAAGTGATTTCTTAGGTCTTGACGGTTATATATCTACAATTAATGGTAATAACTTCTCAGGAAATGGAGACAGAATTGGAACGGTAGTTACTACTGCTTATGAGTCTTCTCCGTTTAAAAACCTTGGAATGGATGATCCAAATGGAACTCAGAGATATTACATTGGTTATAACGACTGGACAGGTATTAATGGTTTAATTGAATACATTGGTAATGATAAGTTTTCAGCAGTTCTTCAATTAGGATCAACTACACAGAAATATCAGATAGAGCATTTTTATACTACTCAACCTGATACAAAAAGTAGAAAAATTACCGTAAATGGTGGTTATATAAAAGGTGGTGCAAACTACAACATGACTGATAGAGCAAACGTGTTTATTAATGTAGGTCAAATAAATAGACCTCCTCTAGTTGATGGAGTATTTACAAATGCAGATTATGACTTTACAGAAGCTGAAGATATTACATCTGAAAAGATCACGTCTTTTGAACTTGGTTATGGTTACACTGGATCTAACTTTAAAGCAAAAGTGAATGCTTACTCAACAGTATGGGGTGATAGAACATTCAGCAGATCTACTTCAATTGGAGATCAGGGAATAACTATAATTTATGATAATGTAGAGCAAACTCATAATGGTGTTGAGGGTGAGTTCACTTGGTATCCTTCAAGCAGATTAAGGCTTCGTGGTATGGCTTCATTAGGTGATTGGAAATTTTCTAAAAACTTCAATGGCACGTCTTTCTATAACGATAATGGACAGGCTGCAGGAGAAACTGGAACACTTTATTTAGATGGTGTTAAAATTGGTGATGCTGCTCAGACAGTTTTATATTTAGGAGCTAACTATAAGCTTTCTGACAGATTATCTGCTGATATTGATTTTCAAACATATTCTAATCTTCACGGAAGATTCAGCCCGTTAGATAGTGAGTTTTTCTCATCTAATAATAGAGGCTCAATTGAGTTGCCAAGCTTTAGCTTAGTTGATATAGGTGCAACTTATAAAACAACTTTCTTAGGTTATGAAACTATTGTAAGAGCTAACATTAATAACCTGTTTGATGAAGAGTATATTTCTCAATCTCAAACGAATATTCACAACGATGGTGGGAGAGCTTGGAACGGGATTGATGTTCAAAACCAAGTTTACTTCGGTAAAGGAACAACATGGAATTTAGGAGCTACGTTTAGATTCTAATTAGAATTTTAAAGCTTATTTATATTTATTTAAACCCTGCTTTGGCAGGGTTTATTATTTTATATAAATTTCTCTTAGCGTTAGCTGTATCTCATCTTTTCCTGAATAGGAATTCACATCAACTGTATAGAGAATATCAAATTTCGATTTAACATTTACAAGGCATTCCTTGTTATCAAAACTTATAAAGGATAATTCTTTCCCAGATTCATCCTTAATTTTTGACTTTACAATTTGTGACTCTTTCCCAACAAACTTCAATGTGTGGTCTAAAAAACAATTGTTGGTTCTAAATACAGGTTTTTTATTTCCTAAACCAAAAGGTGACATTCGTTGAAGAATTTTAATATTCGCCATTGTAATTTCAGAGAAGTTAATTAAAAGATCGTATGAAAATATTTTTTGAAACATTTTTCCAGAAACAGAATCTTTTACAGTGTTTTCAAACTGCATTTTAAAACTTTCAAAATTTGATTTCTTTACTTTTAAACCCGCAGCATATTTATGACCCCCAAATTGAAAAATATTATCCTCACATTTCAAAAGAGCTTCATATACATCAAAGCCTGATACTGATCTCACAGAGCCCGTTAATAGATGTTCATCTGAATCAGTCATTACAATTGTAGGTTTATAAGACCCTTCGATAAGTCTTGAAGCAACAATGCCCAGGACTCCTTTGCTCCACTGCTCAGAATATACAATATTGGTGAAACTATTTTGATTTATTTGTGTTTCCGCTTCTCGTAACACGTTTTTTTCAGTTGACCTCCTAGTTTGATTAAGAAATTCCACTTCATTGGAAAGAATATTAGCTTTTTCTATATCCTCCTCTATTAATAACTCAACGATTATTTTTCCACTTTTCATTCTTCCCGCAGCATTAATTCTTGGTCCAATATTAAATGAAATTTTTGATTCATCAATTTTACTGTTAATTGATTTTAAAAAATTTCTAAGCCCAGTTCTGGGGTTTGAATTTAGTGTCCTTAAACCATGGAAAACCATTATTCTGTTTTCATCAATCAAAGGCATCATGTCAGAAACTGTTGCAATTGAAGTAAAGTCGATGAAATCATTAATATTACATGGATCATTTGACATTAAATTATGGGCGGTAATTAATTTAAATGCTATTCCACACCCACACAATTCTTTAAAAGGATAATTACAGTCTGATTGTTTTGGATTAATTACTCCATAAGCTTTTGGCAACTTATCTCCTGGGAGATGGTGGTCACAAATGATAACTTCAATACCCTTTGAGTTTGCTAAAGCTACTGGGTCTATAGCTTTAATCCCACAGTCAACGGTTATAATTAGGGAAAAATTATTTTTTTCAGCATGTTCAATTGACTCTAGTGAGACTCCGTATCCTTCTTGATACCTATCTGGAATATAATAAGAAACATTAAATCCTTTAGAATTAAAATATTTATAAAGCATGGCAGTAGATGTTGTCCCATCTACGTCATAATCACCCAAAATCATAATATTTTTAGATTTAAAAAATTGTATTCTTTCTACAACTTTTAACATGTCTTTCATTAAGAATGGATCATGAAGTAAATCAAGATTTGGTCTGAAAAATTGCTTAGCTTTTTCTAATGAATTTATTTTTCTTTGAAGTAATAAGGAGCATATATATTCAGGAATTTTTAGAATCTCATTGAGACTTTTAATATCATTTTTAGAAGGTTGTTCTTTCTCAATCCAATTTTTCATTAATGTTCTATTGCTTTTTATCTATACATATTACAAACTCACCTTTTATCTTCTTATCTGAAAAATATTTTATTGCCTCTGAAATGCTTCCACGGAAAGTCTCCTCATATATTTTTGATAATTCTCTACTCAAACTAATCTGCCTATCCTCTCCAAAATATTCTATGAAATCTATTAGTGTTTTTACAACCCTATATGGAGATTCATATATAATTGTAGTTCTGGTATTTTGAGAAATCTCTAAAAGCTTAGTTTTTCTTCCTTTTTTACGAGGTAAAAAGCCTTCAAATATGAAGCTTTCACTTGACAAACCACTTAGAACTAATGCAGGGATTAGGGCGGTTGGTCCAGGCAAACATGTGATAATTATATCTTTTTTAATAGCTTCACGAACTAATAAAAAACCGGGATCTGAAATACATGGAGTTCCCGCATCAGTTATTAGGGAAATTTTCTTTCCTGAAGTCATTAACTTAATATAATCATTGACTTTTTTATGTTCATTGTTTAAATGATAGCTATTAACTTTTGTTTGAACTTTATATTCACTAAGGAGTTTTTTTGCATGTCTTGTATCCTCTGCTAATATTAAATCTGAATTTTTAAGAGTTTCAATTGCTCTTAACGTTATGTCTCGCATGTTCCCAATGGGTGTTGGTACTATAAAAAGTTGAGGATCATTTATCATCATCCGATTCTGGTATTTCAGTGACTAAATCTTTAATAGAGTCTATTACTGGTGTTATTTCACTCTCATTATATGGAAGATCAGATAATTTTTCTGAATTTAAATTTAATTTTTTAAGAGTTTCTTTTAGTTTTTCTGAATGTAATTCCCACTCAGAATCTTTTTTTCTTTTAGAAAGGAACTTAGAGATTACTGCTAACTCATATATATATTTTGCATTCTCATAAATATTCTCATTATCTGACGAATTATGAATTTGAAGAGCAATTTCTTTTATTTTATTTTCAATTTTCTTAAACATTATTGTTTATTATTATAATGAGTTACTTTTTGATAAATTTGCTTTAATTGTAAATCAAATTACAAAATGTTTTTAGAAAACCCTGCATATAATAATGAACAATTCGGTTGGATTGAAGTAATATGTGGGTCAATGTTTTCTGGTAAAACTGAAGAGCTTATTAGGAGGATTAAAAGAGCCAAAATAGCAAATCAAAAATTTAAAGTTTTTAAGCCAACTATAGATTCTAGAAGTAAAAATTATATTGAGTCACATGATGAAAGCAAACTGGAATCAATTGAAGTTAAACATTCATCTGAAATTTTAGATAATGTTAAAAATTGTCACGTAGTGGCAATTGATGAAGCTCAGTTTTTTGATGATGGAATAGTTAATGTTTGTAATCAGCTTGCAAATAATGGTATAAGAGTAATTATTGCTGGATTAGACATGGATTATCTGGGTAATCCCTTTGGACCCATTCCTAATTTAATGGCAGTAGCAGAGTATGTTACCAAGGTTCATGCAGTTTGTAAAAAATCAGGAAATATTGCTAATTATAGTTTTAGAAAAAATAAAAAAAAAGATATAGTTGTTATTGGTGAAAAAGATAAATATGAGCCTTTAAGTCGTTCTATATATTATAAAAAAATGAAAAAAGATAAAAAAAAATGAAAATAGCTGTTGTAGGAGTAACTGGTGTTGTTGGAACTGTTTTACTTAAACTATTAGAAGAAAGAAAATTTCCTGTAAGTGAAATTATTCCTGTTGCCTCAGAGAAATCTGTTGGAAATAAAATTATGTTTAACGGACAAGATTACAAAATCGTTTCTCTAAATGATGCTGTTAATATGAAGCCAGATATTGCATTATTTTCTGCTGGTGGCTCAATTTCTTTGGAGTGGGCTCCAAAGTTTGCAGAAAGAGGCACAAGAGTTATTGATAATTCTTCTGCATGGAGGATGGACTCAACAAAAAAACTAATTGTAAGCGAAGTCAATTCTAAAGCTTTAACAAAAGAGGACTTTATAATTGCAAACCCAAATTGTTCTACAATGCAAATGCTTGTTGTTTTAGCTCCTCTTCACGAAAAATATAAAATTAAAAGACTTGTAATCTCAACTTATCAATCTGTTTCTGGAACAGGTAAAAATGCTATAGATCAACTTGAGGGTGAAAGAAATGGGGTGGATTCTTCAAAAGTATATCCATATTCAATAGATCAAAACTTATTGCCTCATTGTGATGTTTTTGAAAAGGATGGTTATACTAAAGAAGAAAACAAACTAATAAATGAGACTCGAAAAATTTTGAACGATTACAGTATCCAAATAACTTCTACAGCTGTTAGGGTGCCTATCGAAACATGTCATGGTGAATCTGTAAATATAGAATTTGAAAAAGAATTTCAAATCAACCATGTTTTTAAGATTTTAAGAGATGCCCCTGGATTAATTGTTGAAGATGATCCTGATAATAATAAATACCCTATGCCTATTAATTCAGCAAACAAGGATGAGGTTTTTGTTGGCAGAATAAGAAGAGATTTTAGTATTAAAAGTGGATTAAACCTTTGGATTGTAGCTGATAATCTTAGAAAAGGTGCTGCAACAAACACTATTCAAATAGCAGAAAAATTAATTGAACTGAAGATAATTTAAATCTACATTTCAAATGACTCCATAAATTTTGTAGTATAATTACCTGATAAAAAGTCTGGGTTTTTTAGTAATTTTTGATGAAAAGGAATTGTTGTTTTTACACCTTCTATCACAAACTCATCTAGAGCTCTTTTCATTTTATTTATTGCCTCTTCTCTAGTTTGTGCAGTTGTGATTAATTTAGCTATCATTGAATCATAGTAAGGCGGTATTAAATAGCCACTATAAACATGAGTGTCAATTCGTACTCCATGACCTCCAGGAAAATGAAGCGTTAAAATCTTACCAGGATTTGGCATAAAATCATTAGTTGGGTCTTCAGCATTGATTCTGCATTCTATAGAACATAGTTTAGGAAAATAATTTTTACCTGAAATTGGTTTACCTGAGGCAACTAGTATTTGTTCACGGATTAAATCATAATCAATTACTTGCTCAGTAATTGGATGTTCAACTTGTATTCTGGTATTCATCTCCATAAAGTAAAAATTCTTGTATTTATCAACAAGAAATTCAATAGTTCCCGCTCCTTCATATTTGATAGATTCTGCAGCCTTTACAGCGGCATCTCCCATTGCTTTTCTCAAAGGCTTAGTCATAAACGGTGATGGTGTCTCTTCAATTAGTTTTTGATGACGTCTTTGTATAGAACAATCTCTCTCTGAGAGATGACAAGCTTTACCATAAGAATCTCCAATAATTTGAATTTCAATATGTCTTGGATCTTCTATAAATTTTTCTAGATACATGTCATCATTATCAAAAGCTAGTTTTGATTCTTGCCTAGCTACTTCCCAAGCGCTAACTAAATCTTTGGGGGTTTTAGCTATTCTCATTCCTTTTCCTCCTCCTCCAGCAGTTGCTTTAAGCATTACGGGATATCCAATTTCAAGTGCTATATTTTGAGCATCTTCTAAGGTTGGGACAAGTCCTTCAGATCCAGGAATAGTTGGGACACCCGCTTTTTTCATCGTTTCTTTAGCAGATGATTTATCTCCCATTTTATCTATCATTTCAGGTGAAGCACCAATAAACTTTATCTTATGTTCATCACAAATTTTTGAAAACTTACTGTTTTCAGATAAAAATCCATATCCTGGATGAATTGCATCTGCATTTGTAATCTCTGCAGCTGAAATTATATTAGCCGGTTTTAAATATGAATCTGAACTTGCAGGAGGGCCAATACAAACAGCTTCATCTGCAAAACGGACATGGAGGCTCTCTTCGTCTGCCTTTGAATATACAGCTACAGTTTTAATGCCCATTTCCTTACATGTCCTAATGACACGCATAGCTATCTCTCCTCTATTAGCGATTAATATTTTATTAAACATTTTTATGATGGGTCAATAATAAAAAGTGGTTGATCAAATTCAACAGGGCTTTGATCTTCAACAAGAATTTTAACAATTTTTCCTGACATCTCAGATTCTATTTCATTAAATAATTTCATTGCTTCAATTACACATAGAACATCTCCTTCAGTAATAATTTGTCCAACTTCTGTAAAGTTTGGTTTATCTGGAGAAGATTTTCTGTAAAAAGTTCCAATTATTGGTGCTTTTACTATTATGTGATTTTCGTTTTCTGCTTTTGTAGACTTTGTTTTAGAAACATTTTCTTCTAAAGAATCTAGATGAACATTTGAAATAGCAGAAGGTAAAACAGGAATTTTAGTAGCATCATCAACTACTATTTGCTGAGTAATATTTTTCTTTGTTTTGATTGTAATTTTAAAATCTTCTCTTTCAATTTTAACTTCTTCAACACCAGATTTATAGACAAATTTTATTAGGTTTTGTATTTCTTTAATATCCATTTTAAATAGTTTAATTATATGCCCATGTTAAATATGCTGCACCCCATGTTAAACCAGCTCCAAATGCTGCAAGTATTAATTTATCTCCCTGCTTAAACTCTTTTTCATAATCATACATTAGAAGAGGTATAGTAGCGGCAGTAGTATTTCCATATTTTTCAATATTCATTAAAACTTTATTTTTATCTAAATTAATCTTTTCTGCGGTAGCATCAATAATTCTTTTATTGGCTTGGTGAGGTAGAAGATATTTAATTTCGTCTGGTTTTAGATTATTTCTAATGATAATTTGTTCAGTAGCATTCGCCATTCCCGATACAGCTGACTTGAATATAGTCTTTCCTTCTTGAGTTATATAATGCCATTTATTCTCAAGTGATTCTTGTGAGGTCGGGTACATTGAGCCTCCCGATTTAACTTTTAACCATTCTGCTCCAATTCCATCTGATCTTAAATACTCATCTTCCCACCCAAAATCATTTATGCTAGGTTCAACCAAAACAGCTCCAGCTCCATCACCAAATAGTATACTGGTTGATCTGTCTGTATAATCAACAATAGAAGACATCATATCAGCACCAATAAGAAGAACTTTTTTGTATCTACCTGATTCTATGTAGCTAGTTGCTGTTGACATCCCATATAAAAATCCTGAACATGCTGCGTTTATATCGAAAGCATATGCATTAAGCGCATTTATCGCTGAGGCTACAGTTGGAGCTGTAGATGCCACATGGTAGTCTGGAGTTATTGTGGCAAGAATTACTAGGTCTATAGTTTTTGGATCTACACCATTTCTATTCAATAAATCTTTTGCAGCATTTACAGCTAAATAGGAAGTGGCTTTTCCTTTTTCTTTAAGAATTCTTCTTTTTTTAATCCCAGTTCTAGCGGTTATCCACTCATCATTTGTGTCAACCATTTGTTCTAAATCTTTATTGGAAATAAAGTCTTGTGGAATATAGCCTCCTACAGCAGTAATAGCGGCTTTTATTTTGTTTGTTTTGTTAGATATCATACTAACATCAATAATGTCATTAGACAGTTAAATTGATAATTTAAGATACTAGATTTTTTCTGATTCCAAAGAATCAACTAAAACTTTTCCTCTATAATAAAGTTTACCTTCATGCCAATGCGCTCTGTGATATAAGTGTGACTCACCGGTAGCTTTGCATGTTGATATTTGCTGTTTTTCAGCTTTAATATGCGTTCTACGTTTATCTCTTCTAGTTTTAGATATTTTACGTTTAGGATGTGCCATTTATAATAAGTCTTTTAATTTGTCCCACCTAGGGTCAGTTTTTTCTTTAAAATTTTTTTTGGGTTTAAGTTCTTCTAATTTTTCTGCTATTTCTGATTTTAATGAACCGTTTTCAATTCCTGGATGAACTTTTTTTTGTGGAACAGCCAATATGATGCTCTCGTATATCATACGTGATACATCTAGACTGTGAGACCCTGCAGGTAAGAAAACAACTTTGTCGTCTGATGATACAACATTGTTTTTGAATTTTACAACTACTGAGTAGTCTGTTTCAAATTGTAAAGTAAAACTTTCCATAGAAACATCACACTGAACATCTATTTCACCACTAAATAGAAATTTTAAATTTAATAGTGTTGATTTTTTTTCAAGTTCAAGATTTGCTAATAATTTAGCATCAAGAAAATCATAATAGTCAAAATTTTTAAAGAACTTATTACCAAGCTCATAGTTAAAGCAGTGTAATCCATCTCTCAACCCCGAAAATTTAATCAAATATGGCGAAAGCGATTTCATCACTTAACTATTGAGCGGCAAATTTATAAAAATTTATCTATTTAATGTCAATCTATCCTATTTCTTGACTTATATATATCCAATCCTACTTTTAAAGCCTGTATGAATGAGGATGTACTTGCTATTCCTTGACCTGCAATATCAAATCCTGTTCCATGGTCTGGAGATGTTCGAATAATGGGTAATCCTGAACTATAATTAACTCCTTTACCAAAACTAATTGTTTTAAATGGTATTAAACCTTGATCATGATATGCTGCAACAATACCATCATATTGCTTATGGTTTTCATTACAAAAAAAGGTGTCTGCAGAAAACGGACCAAATATTAAATTATTATCCTTATTAAGGTCTTTTATCGCAGGTATTAATATATTTTGATCATCACTTCCAATTACACCATTATCACCAACATGGGGATTAATAGAAAGAATTGCAATCTTAGGGTCTTTAATTAAAAAATCTTTGGTTAAAGTGTCTGTTAAAGATTTAATTTTTTGAATTACTTTCTTTGTGGTTATTTCGCTGATAACATCTTTAAGAGGAATATGTTCTGTTAATAGTCCTAATTTTAAGTTGCCTGATACCATCAGCATCATTGGGTCTACATTGAATGAGTTTTTTAAATAATCGGTATGGCCCGAAAATTTAAATGAGCTAGAGTAAGACAAGCTTTTATTAATTGGAGCTGTAATCAAAATATCAATTTTTTTCGATTTTGCATCCTCAACTGCTTCCTTAAAAGAAATAATACCATTAGCTGAAATTTCTTTATCATTTTTACCAAATTCAAATTTAGAACTAGAAAAAACTTCTTTAATATTAATGTGATCTGAAACTATTTTATCTAAAGAGTCAATTTTTTTTAAAGGCAACGTTTTAATTTTGAAAAAATCTTGTTGCTTGACAATTAAATCTAAGGAGGAGTAAATTATAAAATTACATTCCTCATATAGGTGGCTTTCAGAAAGCACTTTAAGAATGATTTCAATTCCTATGCCATTAGGGTCTCCTATTGAAATTCCTATATTTATTTTTTTTGAGTTTAACACTAGTTAATTTAATTAGTAATTTTACTGCTCAAAAATAAAGATAATAATGTTTACTGGTATAATAGAATGCATTTCAACTGTTGATAAAGTTCAAAAAGATAAAGGAAATCTTAATATTTCACTAAAATCTCCAATCACAAGAGAGCTTAAGATCGATCAAAGTCTTTGTCATAACGGAGTTTGTCTTACGGTGGTAAACATTGATGATGATATATACACTGTAACTGTTGTTGCTGAAAGTCTTAGTAGGACAAATCTTGGAAAAGTAAAACCTGGAGATATTGTAAATCTTGAAAGATCAATGTCTGTTAATTCAAGATTTGATGGTCATATAGTTCAAGGTCACGTTGATGAAGTTGCCATTTGCACAGAGGCAATTGAAACTGATGGAAGTTGGAAATATGTCTTTGAACATTCTCAAAAAAACATAACTGTTGAAAAAGGATCAATAACCATTAATGGTGTTAGCTTGACTGTAGTTGAATCCACTTCTGATTCTTTTTCAGTTGCAATTATTCCATATACTTATGAGAATACAAATTTTAAAAATATTACTTCAGGAAGTATTGTTAACCTTGAGTTTGACATTTTAGGAAAATATATTGCAAAAATGATTTCAAAAAATAAATAAAAAATGAATAAAATACCTCAAGTAAATTTGAACGACTATCTAACAGGGAATCCTGAAAGCAAAACAAAATTTATTAATGATCTTGGAAAGGGATTTAGCGAGATTGGATTTATTGCTTTAAAGGGTCATCTTTTAAATGATACTGTTAAAGACTCTCTTTATTATGAAGTTAAAAATTTCTTTAATCTCTCAAATGAAATTAAATCAAAGTATATTATAAGTGGGCTTGCAAGTCAAAGGGGGTTTACTCCATTTGGAAAAGAACATGCAAAAGGGAGAAATGTAGGAGACTTAAAAGAATTTTGGCATTTTGGACAATATGTAAAAAATGAACCTGAGTTAGAAAATAAATATCCAAAGAATGTAATTGTTAATGAACTTGAAGAGTTTAATTCGGTCGGGCAAAAAACATACGAACTTATGGAAGAAACTGGGAGACATGTCTTAGGAGCTATAGCTTGTTACCTAAATTTAGATGAAACATATTTTGATAAACATGTTTTTAACGGAAACTCCATTCTTAGAGCAATTCACTATCCTCCTATAACACAAGAACCTGACAAAGCAGAAAGAGCAGCAGCGCATGGTGATATTAATTTAATTACCCTTCTTATGGGAGCTCAGGGTAAAGGACTCCAGGTTTTAAGCAATAATGGAGAGTGGATTGATGCTATTGCAGAGGATGATGAAATCATTGTAAATATTGGGGATATGCTTTCAAGGCACACCAACAATAAGCTGAAATCAACTATCCACAGAGTGGTAAACCCCTCTAAAGATCTTTGGAACAGTTCTAGATATTCAATACCTTTTTTCTTGCATCCTCGCCTTGAAATGCCGCTTAATTGTTTAGAGTCATGTATTGATAGTGATAGTCCTAAAAATTTTGATGATATAACTGCTGGAGACTTCCTCTACCAAAGGTTAGTTGATTTAGGGCTGGTCAAGGATTAATCTGATAATATTGAATATATTGATCGGGCCAATCTTGAAAGAAATGGTATAGCTGTTTGGTCATACTCATAAACATTGTCATTAATAGTTTGATTCTTGTTTGTGTAGATGGTTGCTGTTAAGAAAAATTCGACATCATCTTGATAATTTTTTATATATGCGTTATCTGTAGATGTTCCATATGCCTGACCTATTTTATTATATACTCTAATGTTTCTGTTTTTAACAATTGTGTCTTCTCCGTGAACGAAAAACTTATTATATGAATCAAAGTATTTTTTATCATTTCTAAATTTTTCTCCAAGATCTTCATAAGTAAACCTGCTCATCCAATACCTTAAAAAATCATAATCCTCCACATTTAGATTAAAGGTGGAGTTTGCATCAAACTTTGTGGGAAATATTATTCTTTTTAAAATATTGTGCATGTCAAGTATTGAAAATCTGTTTTTTTGAGAAAAATCAATAGATCCTCTAGAAACAATCCCATCTTGAAATTTGTTTTTTCCTTTCTCTAGTCCGAAAATATTTCGATTAGCAGTAATTATACTTTGGCTCTGATTTGAAGATATTAATTCGTTATTAATTGTTTTTATTTGCCAATCAATATCAACATATGGGTCAGGATTGAATTTATGATTTAAATATGTGTTTTTGAAGCCTGCTTCAGTCATTTTAGAATTGAAATTGTTATATCCAATAAAATCAATCAGTATGTTGGAGGCTGAATTATCACTAACTAAAAACACATCTGCAATTAGATTTTGAAAAGAGGTTATGCTATCTGTTTTAATTTCCTTATTCCCGTTTTGTCCTGATGAGATTGAGATTTTTGATTTTAGTGAAATATCAATACCTGTTGACCTAAGCTCATTGATCTTGTCAAGAGTTAAAACTACTATTGGGAGTTTTGTTGTGCTTGCTGGGTAAAAATATTTTTCTTCATCTACTTGAAATTTAAAGTCTCTAAACACAGGCTCACCTTGATTGTCTCTAGAAACCTCTGTGTAGGCAATTTGCAGCTCATACTCTTCTTTATTTTTAAGAATTTCATTCAAAAAGTCATCGTTTTTCAATGAGACCTTTATAGGGTTCTCTCTCACAAAACACCCATTTAATAAAAAGAGTGATAAAATTATGACAAGGCGTTGACTCATAGTGTCAAAAATAAAAAAACCCCTCAAAAGAGGGGTTTAAAAGTAAAGAAGATTTATTATTCTTTTGGTCGAACCTGTATTGCAAGCCAAAGTGGAACACTTTGCTGGTGGGTTCTAAGATTAAGAATGCTTTGAAGTCCTTTTGGAAGCTTGCTAGTAGCCTCTCTAGTAGACATCATTGTTTTCCAATTTTCGTAAAAATCTATAGTCATATAATCATAATAGACATCTTCACCTGCAGCATCTAATCTCTTTAATAATCCCCAGCCTAGTCTTGAACCTAGGTCACCTGAATTAAGACTGTTTTCCGCTTTTTCGTATTCATATGCGTTTGAATAACCTACTTTCATTAAATTCATAACTGCTACTTGAGGAGCTACTGGAGTTTCTCCATCATTTCCAGCAAAGTTTAAGCCTTTGTTAACGAGCGTTTGATCCCATACAATAGTTCTAGATTTGATGTTTTTTTCAGAAAAAATTTCAACGTCCATTTCGGTATAGTCTGGTCTCATTTTTAGAACACCTGCATTAGCGTTTAAGCTATCAGGATCTTTTGCTATTGTGACAATAAGCATGTTCCAGTCTGAAGAATCAGTAGAGCCTGGTCTCCACCATACATCCCAACCTGTAATGGTTCCTTCATCAGCTCTCATTTGAGCTAATTCTTTCCATTTTTCGTTTAGAATAGCTCCATAATCTTCTCCTGGAGTTGTTTTAACAAAAGTCATGTTAACATAGTCTCCGTTTCCTTGAGCAGTAAGCGAACCAACAGCAAGAAAGGCGATTAGTAAAATTAATTTTCTCATTTTTGTTTGTTTTTAATTATTGATTTAGATTAATAAAAACAAATCTAAAAAAATTTTTAGATTTCTAATTATTATACACAAAAAAACCCCTCAATTGAGGGGTTTTTTATAATTAATAAAACTTCATTAGTTAGAGGATGCTCTAACAAATTTACCATCTACTATGTGACCTTGATGGATGTAAATTTGATCTTCATGGTCTCCTT
>Ga0115001_10001664_pt1 | contig 17154 bp, 17 predicted proteins | sample ArcticOcean_MG_C_12_FD_89869 | JGI IMG/M metagenome (GOLD analysis project Ga0115001, IMG submission 89869) | Marine microbial communities from western Arctic Ocean - ArcticOcean_MG_CB8_130 | ecosystem: Environmental > Aquatic > Marine > Oceanic | place: Arctic Ocean: Canada Basin | collected... | reverse complement strand
ACAACAGTCACAAGAATAATCACTAGGGCATCGCTCTTTGGTACAAAAAAAAGTATCTTTAATGAGTTCCAGGCAAACGTTCCGATCACAACCATAAACATTACACCAACCAATCCAGCAATAGGAATTAATTCAATTAAAGAAGATGCATACAAAATAAATAATAATAAAAATAATGCTGCAGCTATTCCTGCAATACGTGTTCGTCCTCCAGACCTAACATTAATTATTGACTGCCCAATCATTGCACACCCACCCATTCCTCCAAAAAAACCTGTTACTGTATTTGCAAAACCTTGAGCTAAACATTCTTGGCTTGCACCACCTCTTTTGTTTGTAATTTCACCCACTAAATTTAATGTCAATAAGCTCTCGATCAATCCGATAGCCGCTAATATAAATGCATAGGGAAAGATAATTTTTAACGTTTCTATGTTTAAAGGAACTGAGGGTACAGAAAATTTTGGCAGACCTCCTTTAATGCTAGCAAGATCCCCCACACTTGGTATGTCAATCTTAAGGCCTAGAACTAAAATAGTTGTAAATAAAATAGCTACTAAAGTAGACGGTAAAATTTTAGTAATTTTTGGCAGGAGCCATATAATATACATGGTTAAAACGATAAATATAATTGAGTACATTAGTGTGTTCCCTGTGATCCATGCAGACTGACCGAGAGAATCAATTGTTTTAAATTGACTAAGTTGAGAAATTCCAATTACTATTGCTAAACCGTTTACAAAACCAAGCATTACTGGCTGAGGTACCATTCTAATAAATTTTCCAAGTTTAAACACACCTGCAGCTAATTGTAAGATTCCCATTAGAATTACGGTTGCAAATAAATATTGCACACCATTATCTGCAACTAAGGCAACCATAACAACTGCGAGCGCGCCTGTTGCTCCCGAAATCATTCCGGGACGACCGCCGAATAGAGCTGTAATTAAACCGACTATAAAAGCTGCGTAGAGCCCTGATAAAGGCGTAACACCAGCAACAAAAGCAAACGCAATAGCCTCTGGTACTAAAGCTAAAGCCACTGTTAGTCCTGCTAAAATTTCTATTCTAAATAAAGCAAAAGAGGCTCCATTACTTGGAATATAATTTTTAGCATTGAAGCTAATAGACTTTGCAAAATCTAATATTGCTTGTGATGAAACTTCTGATGGAGGTCTTCCTTTTTTCAAAAATTCTTTCTAATTTTTATTAGCTTTTATATCTAAGAGATTTTTTTACTGTATCAGCTTTTAATGTTTCGATGTCTATTGTTAAATTTTTATCTACCCTCATGTCTGTATTGTTAACCCAAATACCTGCAGCTAAGTGCATGATGCCAATTTGGTAGTTAGGTAAATTTGGCTCAACAAATTTTTTTCTGTCTGCGTCATATTTGGGTAAAAGATTGCTGGCAATCCAGTTGCAATTTAACGGTAGAAATTCAGTAGGAACGTTATTAACATAAACAGAAAGATTGATTGCTAACCCTTCTGAGCCAAATATCTTACCTTTGGATAGAGTTTTCTTTAAATTTTTTTGCCAAACCTGCCAACATATAGAGTTTTTTTCGAGTGAAAAAACACCAATATTTAAATGTGGAGCAAAAGCAATCTTTCTGGCGTCTTCTTCTTCTATGCCTGAGCTTCTGGCGTGTTTATAATTTTGTGATTTTATTAACGCTAATCTTCCGAATATCCAGCTTACTTTTGACATTACACGATAACCTGGTCCAATAGTTTGCGTGATCCCAAGTTTCCCATTTTCACATGCTTTAAAATAAAGCTCAATAGAATTCCAGTCTTGAACCCATGCATCACAATCTATCCAAAGATATTTTTTAAATTCAGGAAAGTAGCTAGGTAAGAAAGCTCTAGAAACTTGACTCTTCAACCACTCTTTACCAAAAGTTTTGTGTTTTGGAACCTCTATGTCCCAATTAGCTTTTTTAATTTTATAAACTTTACTTTTTACTATAGCGGCTTGTTGTGGGGTTAAGCCAGCGTCCAATACACAGATTGAAATACTCTTACATTCTGGGTGCTTTTGAATTGAATTAATTAATTCTAACAACATTTCATAATAATTAGAGTCTGCAAGAGTAATAATTGAATTGTCGTTCATAGAGTTTAGTTCTTATCGAAAATAACTTTTTTAATAATTAAAAAAAGAGATATTAACTCAATTTTTCCTAGAACCATAAATAAAATTATAAATAGTTTAGAGGATATTAATAAATTTAAAAAATTAACTTCTTCCAAACCATACAGGCTTGAATTTACAGTATTGGTAATAGTTAGGATGGAAAGTTTAAGAGAATTCTCAAAATTAATTCCATCTGCAGCTAAAACGCTAGATAAAATAAAAATACTTACAAAGAAACAAATAAATATCAAAAAAGAAGAATTTAAATTCTCATTGTTTATTTTATTTTCTGTTTTTAAAATTCTACGATCAGTTATAATATTTGGTGTGGCAAGTTTAAAAAGTTCAATAATTGTGGATTTAAAAAGAATATATATGCGGATAAATTTGATACCAGCTGAATTTGAAATTATAGAGCCTCCAATAATAGTTAAAAATACAAAAAATAAATAAAAATTTTTGGGTGGTTCAAAAAAAGATATACCTGAATTACCAATGCTGCTTATAACACCCAGGAAAATATCTAAAAAAGTATTTTTTTCTATTGAAAAAAAAAGGATAAAACTGAATAAAAATATACCTCCTAAAATTATAATGTCTTCATGATGTTTTTTAATATTACTAAAATTAGAAAAGAAACTATAAAAAAAATAAATATTTAAAGCTGAAAACATTAATGCAAGAGTTAAAATAATTTTTTGTGATGTAAACTTAATAATATCAGATAGCTCGTTTGTGGGTAAAAAAGCACCCGTTGAGCTAATTGTCATTGATAAATTTAAACTATTGAAAAGTCTGATTCCAGAAAAGTTAAATAAAACAAAAATTACTACTGTTGAAAAAAAATAAAGAAAAAAAACTTTTAAAATAATTTTTTTTGTATCTTTGAAAATATTGTTAGCTTTATCCGGGTTATAAACAAGATTTGTTAATTTATAGTCATTTTTAAAATTTGAAAAAATAAGAATTAAAAAAATTAAAAAAAACAAACCGCCTATCCAATGTGATGACGACCTCCAGATAAGTAATGTTGGGTCTAAAAATTTAACGTTTGTAAAAACTGTAAATCCAGTTGTAGTTAAGCCTGATGCGGCTTCAAAAAAAGAATCAACAAAAGATATTTGGTAATAACTAAAATAATAAGGAACAGAAATTAATAGTGAGATAAAAAGATAGATAATAAAAATTAAAAAAATCTGTTCGTAAAATTTAATATTTTTTTCTGCGTTCTTACTAATAAAATAAAAAAAAAGGGCGCAAAATAGTGAAATAAATAATGTTAGTAAGTATGAATCTAAATTTAAATAGTGATCAAAATAAGAACAATACAGAATATTTATAAAAGATAGAATACATACTGGCCAACAGGATAAACCTAGGTAATAAAATAAACCTTTAAAATTCATTGTTAAATAGAACTGATTCTAAATATATTCTCAACTTCATTTAAAAGCTCTCTTTTTGCAAGGAAGACTACAAGATCATCTTTTTCAAATACAAAATCTGACCTTGGTATAATTACTTTTTCAGACCTTAGAACAGCTCCTATTCTAATATGTTCTGATAGATTGGAATCTTTTAGGGATTTGTTGAGTAGTTCAGATTTTTCTAAGATTTCAGCTTCGATAAATTCATATTCACCGTCCAACAATGAGTAAACAGTCTCTATCGTTCCTTTGTGTACATGCTCCATTATTCTAGATACCGTAGTCATTCGTGGATCAACAAGATCGTCAATATTTAATGACTTTTGTAACAAACTATAATTTGGTTTGTTTATTATGGCTATCGTTCTTTTAGCAGGGCTATATTTTTCTGCCAATACACAAACCATAATATTATCCTCGTCATCATTTGTAAGAGCTAAAATAGTGTCTGACTCTTCAATATTTGCTTCTTTTAGTATTTCCTCATCGAGTGCATCGCCACATATCACAATTGAAGATGTAAGTTCGGTAGCAATTAGCTCTGCTCTTTCTTTGTTTTTTTCTATAATTTTTACACGTGCACCCTCAAAACTAGTCTCTAGAAATTTAGCTAGGTTTAAACCTATGTTTCCACCTCCCACAATAAGTATTTTTTTAGCTGTTTTTTCTTCATGACCAAATGCTTTCAAAATTTGTGTGATCTGTTCCGCACTAGCTACTACATAAGCTTTGTCTCCTTCTAGTAGCTGATCTTTTTTTTTCAAAAAAATAAAATTATCTTTTCTAACTGCTCCTACGATATTAGCTTTAAAATCAGGAAATTTTTCAGTTAAATTTTTTATCGGCATATTAATAATAGGGCAATCTTTTTTAACTGCAATTTCTAAAACTTTAAGTTTACCATCTGCGAAAGGCACGTTGTCTAATGCTCCTGGAGCTTCAAGTTTTCTGAAAAGAGATTTGGCTACTTCTACTTCTGGTGAAATAATTACATCTATTGGTAAATTAAATTTATTATAAAGTTTACTCCATCTTCCCTCTAAAAACTCTTGAGATCTAATTCTCGCAATTTTTTTATTAATATTAAATAAACTATGCGCTAATTGGCAGATAATCATATTCATTTCATCATTCTTTGTTACGGCAATAATCATATCTGTGTTAGCTGCTCCGGCATTTTCAAGGACTGAGGGGAATGTTGCTCTTCCTACTATTCCTTTTACATCCTGTGTTTCGTTTATTTTTTTAATATCATCTGATGATTGATCGATAACAGTCACAGAGTGCCCTTGCGAAGTTAATTGTTTGCTTATTGAAAAGCCAACCTTGCCGGCTCCGCATATTATTATATTCATGATTAATTAAGGCCTTTTATACCTAAAAATTTTAATTTTCTATGAAGAGCTGATCTTTCCATGCCTATAAAATCAGCAGTTTTAGATATATTACCATTATTTTTTTTTAATTGAATCTTAAGATAGTTAATTTCAAATTGCTCTCGAGCTTCTTTAAGTGGATATGCCATAGTATTATTCAATGCGTCATTATTATCTAAAGATTCTGGATTTTCTTTTAAAATATCTGTTAGCAATTTATTTGTATCCTTTTTATCTTCGTGTATAGATAATATTGTTACTCTCTCGACTAGATTTCTTAATTCCCTAATATTGCCTGGCCAATTATAACTATATAATAAATCATTATTATCGTCTATTTCTGCTTCTTTTACGCCGTTAATTTCGGCAATTTTATTTTTGAAATATTTAATTAATAAAGGAATATCTTCTGTCCGGGATTGCAAAGGAGGTAAGTGAATAGGTACAACATTTAATCTATGATAAAAATCTTCTCTAAATTTTTTTTCCTCTATTAATGTTTTTAAATTTTTTGAAGTAGAAGAGATAATACGAATATTTACATTAATATCTTTTGTGCCATTAATTCTTTTAAATTTTTGATCAATCAATGTTCTTAAAATATTTGATTGTATTTCATAAGGAATTTCTGAAACTTCATCCAAAAGCAAGGTCCCGCGAGAAGCTTTATCTAAAACACCATAATCTATATTTCCGTTTTCATATTCTTCACCAAAAAGTTGTTTTTCGTATTTTGTCTCTCGTAGTAATGCTGCATTGAAAACAACAAAAGGATTTTGAGATCTTAAAGAATTTTTATGTATTTTTCTTGCGACAAGTTCTTTCCCTGTTCCTGTTTGACCTGTAATTAAAACTCTACTTTCAGCTGTTGCTAATTTTTCTATAGTTTTTTTAATCTTTAAAATTTCAAAACTTTTCCCAATTAGATCAAATGAATGGAATAGTTTATTTTCTGCATTATCTTTATCTTTTCTTATGTCTTCGACTTCTAATGCACGTTTGACATAATTTAATAATTTTTCAGAAGAAAAAGGTTTTTCTACAAATTCGTAAGCTCCTATTCTAATTGCTTCAACGGCTACTTGAACGTTTGCATGACCTGAAATCATAATTACAGGGATGGACTTGTCTTTAGTCATTAATAATTTCAATAAGTCTATGCCATCTTTGTCTCCTTTGTCTAATTTAATGTCCACAATAGCTAGATTTGGTATTTTATAATTTATCTCTTTAATAGCCTGATCGTAATTAGCTGCAGATCTTACGTCGTACCCATTATCTTGCAAAATATTACAAATTAAGAAACGTATATCTGGGTTGTCATCTATTACTAGAATCTCTTTTTTCATTTTTATAATTTTGGAAACAATATTATAACCTTAGTACCTGGATTGTTGTTAGAAATTGTCATTTCACCTTTATGCTCATTAATAATTTTGCTGACTATAGGAAGACCCAGACCAGTTCCGTCTATCTTAGTTGTAAAATATGGTGTCATTATTTTAGAGATATCTTTAATTCCTGTGCCGTTATCAACTAATAATATCTTTATATAATCATTATTATCATTAATTTCTATATTGATTTTACCTTTAAAAAGCTTGTTTTTTCCTTTTTTTTCAATAATTGAGTCCTCGGAATTTTTTATAAGATTTATAAAGACTCTGTAAAGCTGTTCTTCATCACCATTAATAAATTTCCCATTCTTAGAAGTTAAATAAATTTCATTTGTAGAAAACATTTTGTAAAAATCTACGGCCCTTTGAACAACAGGATCGACTTTAATCTTCTTAAAAATTGGGCTCGGCATTCTAGCAAAGCTTGAAAACTCGTTAACTAAATTTTCTATATCTTTAATTTGTCTGTTGATTGTGGATAGATAGTTTTTAAATTCATCTTGTCCTTCAACAATTTGTTTATGAAACTTTTCTTGCAATCTATCAATTGATAACTGTATGGGCGTTAAAGGGTTTTTTATCTCATGAGCAAGTTTTCTGGCTACACTCTCCCATGCAGAATAACGTTCTGTTATTAAAAGTTTATCTTGCTGTTTTTTTAATCTTATTATCATGTTATTAAAATTTTTATTTAACATTGTAAATTCTTCGTCAGTTTCAGATTCAGGAACTCTACTGTCCAAAATGCCTTTACTAATATTATTTGAGGCTGTAATTAAATTAATTATAGGCTTTGTTAGTCTGTCAGCAAAAGCAATAGCTATTATTGCAGAGATAAATAAAAGTAAACTTACAACTAAAATATAAATTATTGCAAAAGTTATTTTTATACCTAGTTCTTTATTTTCAACTGAATAATAAAAATTAACCGCTTCCTCAGTTTCATTTAAATACTTAATAATTTCAGGGTCAACATTTCTTGAAATATATAAATAAGTATCAATCAAACTACTCAATTTAATCATTGCAGATGTTTTATCTTCGATATTATTAGTAATTAAAACAGGCACTCCTTCAAGCGCTTTATTAATTTCTTCATCGGTCGGTCTTATAAAATTTGTAATATCATCTGTATCAGAAAGTATAATATTAGTTGAACTATCGATTAAAAAAACATCGTTTACTCTTCTTAATAATTTCTCTGATCTCGTAATCTTTGAAAATCTTTCTGGAGAAGAATAAAACAAAGTTGCTGCTCTATTTAATCCCACACTCATTAAAAAAACATCTGATTCAACTATTTTTTTATTTTGTTCCACATAGTTTTTCGCAACATCATATGAGCTGTTTACTGCTTTTGTTATTTGCGTGTTGAAGAAATTTTGAAGCCCGTAATTAAAAATGAATAAAGAGAATATGGCAATAAGAAAAGATGGAATAAAAGTAAATAACGTAAACAAAGACACGTAACGAAAGCTAGTTTGCGCACCAACTTTTTTATTTTTTGTTGATAAATATAAATTTGAACTTTTTTTAAATAGTATAAGTAAAAACCCTGTTAGCAAAATTATATCAAAAGTTAATAAAAGCTGTAAATTAATGTTAACAAAAGATAATAATTTTGAATTAATAAAGGCTAAAAATGTAAGTATACATAGCCCAATACAAATTATAGAGAGTGAAATAACTAATTTAAAATTTTTTAATTTATTAAACATAAAAAAATATCAATAATTTATATAAACATAATATAGTTTAACTCAATGAGATTTTCTTTTATTTTGCTAGCAGCAGGAAACAGCAACAGGTTTAAATCCAAACTACCTAAAGCATACCACAAAATAGCAGGGAAAACTCTAATAGAATTATCGATTAATAAAATTAAGCAATTTAAAGAATTTAAAAAGATTATTGTTGTTTACAATAAACAACATTTAAAATTTTTAAAAAAAATTAAGCTCAAAAATATAACAGTTATTACTGGAGGTAAAAATAGACAAGAGTCCACTTTCAATGCTTTAAAATATTTGCAGAAAGAAAAGGAAATTCAAAAAGTTTTAATTCATGATGCTGCAAGGCCTAATTTTTCAAAAAATTTAATAAAAAAAATTTTGATAGAATCAAAAAAAAATAGTGCTGTTGTACCAGTGTTGAAATTACAAGATGCTTTAAAAAAAAAATATAGCAAAAAAGAATTTTTAAATGTAAAAAGAAATAATTTTTTTTTAACTCAAACTCCGCAATGCTTTGATTCAAAAGAGATTTTTAATCTACACAAAAAAAACAAAGATAAATACTCAGACGATGATTTGTCGTTAATGAAAGATAGCAAAAGAATCAAACTAATACATGGTGAAAAAAGAAATCTTAAAATTACTGACGGGGTTGATTTCGAGCTATTTAAAAGTATAAATAAATTCAGTTTAAAAGTTGGTATAGGTTTTGATGTACATAGACTAGTTAAAAATAAAAAGCTTCTCCTGGGAGGAATTAAAATTCCATCAACACTTGGAACATTAGGTCACTCTGATGGAGACCCAGTGCTTCATGCGATAATTGATGCAATACTCGGTGCTTGTCAAATGGGTGATATAGGAGAAAAATTTTCTGATAAAAATAAAAAATTTAAAAATATAAAATCAACGTACCTCATAGAAAAAATTATTGAACAGATTGAAAATAAAAATTATGAGATTAACAACCTTGATATAAATATAATAACTCAATTTCCAAAGCTGAAGAAATTTAAAAATAAAATTGTTAAAAATATTTCTAAATTATGCAAAATACCTTTAGAAAAAATAAACGTTAAAGCAAAAACTACGGAAAAATTAGGTGTTATCGGTCAGGAAAAAGCGATAGCAGCGGAAGTTATTGTTTCGGTTATTAAATATGATTGAAAAATTAAACACGTTATTACTTACAATGTTGGGAATAGGTAATTCAAAATATGCTCCTGGAACGGTTGCTTCTTTTATAACTTGTTTGATTTACATTTGGTTTTACGCTTCTCAAGTAAATATCTTTATATTGCTCTCATCTATAATTATAATATTTGTGTTTTCAGTTTACTCTATTGATAGTTTTAAAAATTTATTTTCAAAAGTCGATGCAAAAGAAATAGTCATTGATGAGTTTATAGGCCAATCTATTCCAGTTTTAACTATTTATTATTTTATTGAAAAAAATAATTTAATTCATTTTATTTTATACACTTTTGTTTCTTTTATTTTGTTTAGAATTTTTGATATTTGGAAACCTTATCCGATTAATAAAATTGATAAAAAAATGAAAAATGGATTCGGTGTTGTTTTTGACGATGTGGTTGCTGGAGTTTATTCTACAGCAGTATTATTAATTATTATTATTATTATTATAAATTATGTTTAAAGAAACCAATCAAATTATCAACAAACTCATAAGCAAAAAAATAACTTTATCGACTGTGGAATCTTGTACAGGTGGAATGCTTACTCAAGAAATAACTAGCGTTAGCGGAGCTTCAGAAGTTTTTAAATTTGGAATTGTGGCTTATTCAAATCAATCTAAAATTAAATATCTAAAAGTACCTTTGAAAATAATTAAAATATATGGATCTGTGAGTAAACAATGTTGTCGTGCGATGGTTAATAATTTATCAAAAATATCAAAATCGGAATTAAATATCGCAATTACTGGTATTGCTGGCCCCAATGGTGGATCAAAATTGAAGCCTGTGGGATTAGTTTACGTAGGTATAAAAAAAGGTAAGAGGATTGAAATTAATGAGTATTTTTTTAAAAATAAAAATAGAGAGAATATTAGAATAAGTTCTGTAAAAAAATCTTTGGGTCTTATTAAAAAGTTTATTTAAAAAGCTTTATAGCTCTTTCTTCAAATGCATCAGTAATTTTGTTTAACCCAAAATTAAAATAGTTTTTCATTATTATGTTTAAGAAATTATTTTGAAGTTCAAAATCTATACTGAAGTCTAGCTTTGTTTTATTGTTTATTTCTTTGAACCTCCACTCATTTTTAAGATATTTTAATGGTCCTTTTATGTTCGTCACAGTAATTAGATTTTTTTTTTTGGAATATAAGACTAAACTTGAGTAAGTTTCGTTAATAAATTTTTTGCCAACTTTAAGATCTGCTTTTATCTCAATATAATTTTCAGAATTTTTTCTTTCATAAATTTTACCCTCTAAACACCAAGGGACAAAATTAGGGTATTGTTCAATATCTAAAACCATGTCGATTAAATTTTTTTTATTACAGGAAATAATTTTCGTTATTGATGCGGATGACATTCAAATTTTTTATTTCTTGCGTCTTGCAGTTTTTTAAAATCTTCATCTGCGTGATATGAGGATCTGGTTAAAGGCGAAGAAGACACTAATAAGAAACCTTTTGATTTCGCAATTGTTTCAAGTTCTTGGAATTCATCCGGACGATAATATCGATTTAAAGGATGATGTTTTACTGATGGCTGTAAATATTGTCCAATAGTTATGAAATCAACTTCAGCAGACCTCAAGTCGTCCATAACTTGGATAATTTCTTCTATATTTTCTCCTAAACCCACCATGATACCAGATTTAGTAAAAACTTTTTTATTAAATTTTTTAGCATTTTTTAAAAGCTCTAATGAAGCAAAGTATCGTGCTCCAGGTCTTACGGTTGTATAAAGTCTTGGTACAGTTTCAATGTTGTGATTGAAAACATCAAGATCTGCTTCAAGTATCTTCTTATAAGCATCTCCTTTTCTTAAAAAATCAGGTGTTAGGACTTCTATCGAGGTGTTTGGATTTTTTTCTCTCGTTGCTTTTACTACTTTATAAAAATGATTGGAACCTCCATCTTTAAGATCGTCTCTATCAACAGAAGTGATGACAACATGTTTTAAATTTAGATTTTTAACTGCATTAGAAATTTTTGCTGGTTCAAAAATATCTAAATCAGTTGGTTTACCTGTTTTGACATCACAAAAAGCACACGCTCTTGTACATGTGTCTCATAATCATAAATGTTGCATGCTTTTTACTCCAACATTCAGTAATGTTTGGACAATTAGCTTCTTGGCATACAGTTACTAAATTATTTTGATTAACAATTTTTTTTGTTTCAAAAAAAATTTTTGAATCTACAATTTTGGACCTAATCCACTTTGGTTTTTTCTTTATAAGATTAATAGGCTTATTAACTTTTTCTGGATGTCTGGTTTTCATTATCTGAGTTTAATTAAAATTTCATCTTTTGTTCCGAATTTAAGCTTTGTACGAAATAAAATATCTAAATAATCAAGATTAATATTTTTAGATAATAACTTGTTTCTAAGTTCTACAGATTCTAATTTGTCTTTTAATTCTAAATTTTTTATAGACAGTTTTTTTTCATACGCATTTTTTTTAAAATAAGAAATTAAACCTCTTTCGCCCCCTATTAAATTAATGCCAATGTAAAGAGTTAAAAAAACTTGGAAGAAAAAAAATTTTTTATTATTTAAAATCTTAAAAATTTTCATGCTTAGATCCTAGCGATTTTAGAAGATTTTCCAAGCTGTTCTTCGATTCTCAGTAGCCTATTATATTTAGCGACTCTTTCAGATCTAGCTAGAGATCCTGTTTTAATTTGAGTTGATTGAGTGGCAACAGCTAAATCGGCAATAAAAGTATCTTCTGAGTCGCCAGATCTATGAGAGATAATGGTGCTAAACTTATTTTTTTTAGCAAGTTCAATTACGTCAAGGGTTTCAGTTAAAGTTCCAATCTGGTTTACTTTAATTAAAATCGAATTTGCAGATTTTTCCTTGATACCCCTCTTCAACCTCGCAACATTAGTTACAAATAAATCGTCCCCAACAATTTGAACATTTTTACCTATTTCTTTGGTAAGACTAGCCCATGCATTCCAGTCATCTTCTGCAAAAGGATCTTCTATAGATTTAATGGGATATCGAGAAACTAAATTCTTATAATAACTGATACATTCATCTACAGATATAAACTCAGCTGAATTTAATGAATACTGACCGTCATTGTTGATTAATTCATTTGCAGCTACATCCAAACAAATACTTATATCTACACCAGGTTTTAACTTAGATTTGTTAATAGCTTGCATTATAAGATCAAGTGCTTCTTCATTAGAGTTAATTAATGGAGCAAACCCACCTTCATCTCCAACATTAGTTGATAATTTTTTTGACTGAAGAATTTTTTTTAAATTTTGTATAACCAAAAAACATTTTTCAACTGCGTCCATAAAATTTTTTGCGGAATCTGGTCTAATCATAAATTCTTGTATTTTTAAATTGTTATCTGCGTGTGCACCTCCGTTTATAATGTTCATTAATGGTTTAGGTAATGAAAATTTTTTACCCAAGTGTTGATATAGTTCTTTTTTTTTTGAAATTGCTTCCGCTTTAGAAATGGCTAAAGATACTGCAAGTAAAGCGTTAGCGCCAAGTTTTTTTTTATTTTTTGTTCCATCTAATTCTAGTAAAATTTGATCAATTTTTTTTTGCTTACTTGATTCTATATTTTTTAAATTTTTATTAATAATTGTATTTATGTTCTTAACTGCATTTAAAACACTTTTTCCTAAAAAATAATTTTTGTTATCATCTCTTAATTCGTAAGCCTCAAATGCGCCTGTTGAGGCTCCTGACGGTACAATGGCTGACGCTTTTATTTTGTTATTTAAAAACACTTCTGCTTCTACTGTTGGATTTCCTCTGCTATCAAAGACTTGTCTGCCTACTACCTTAGTAATTTTTACCATTTATTAATTTTTGATTAACGTATCAATTGATACTAATTGTTTTAAAAGAGATTTTATTTCACTTAGTGGGATCATGTTGGGTCCATCTGAAGGTGCATTATCTGGGTCTTCGTGCGTTTCCATAAAAACCGCTCCTACTCCAACTGCAATTGCTGCTCTCGCTAAATAAGGAACAAATTCTCTTTGACCTCCACTTTTCTCTCCCATCCCTCCTGGTTGTTGTACGGAATGTGTTGCGTCAAAAACAATTGGGTAACCAAACTTAGCCATAATAGGCAATGCACGCATATCTGATACAAGAGTATTGTAACCAAAGCTTGCGCCACGCTCTGTTAATAAAATATTTTTATTTCCTGATTCTTCTAATTTTTTTATTACATTTGCCATATCCCAAGGGGCTAAAAATTGTCCTTTTTTAACATTGATTATTTTTCCTGTCTTTGCTGCAGAGATTAGTAGGTCGGTTTGTCTACATAAAAAGGCTGGTATCTGAAGGACGTCTACATGATTTGCTAACATTGAACATTGTTCGGCTGTATGTACGTCTGTTAAAACTGGAACACCAACTTCTTTTCGGATCTTATCAAATATAGGAAGAGATTTCTCTAAACCCATTCCTCTTTTTCCGCTTAGGCTTGTTCTGTTGGCTTTATCGAATGAAGTTTTATAAATTAAATTAATTTTTAAATCTGATGTTATTTTTTTTAATTCTTTCGAAACATCTAAAGCATGTTGTTCGCTTTCAAGTTGACATGGGCCAGCTATTAAAGTGAATGGCTTATCGTTGGCTATTTCGAAATTAGCACACTTTACTTTGTGATTAGTCATTTTTGTTTTCTGAGTTATTTTTTGCCGCTTTAATAAAAGATGAGAATAGTGGATGTGGCGCAAAAGGTCTAGACTTAAATTCAGGGTGGAATTGGACACCAATAAACCACGGGTGATTTTCAAGCTCAATTGTTTCAGGCAATGAACCGTCTGGTGAAAGCCCAGAAAAAATTAACCCTTTTTTTTCTAATTTAGATTTCAAATTTTTGTCAACTTCATACCTATGCCTGTGTCTTTCGTTAATTAAATTAGATTTGTATATTTTACTTATTAAAGAATTTTTTTTCAATTTAGCTCTGTAAGAACCAAGTCGCATAGTGCCACCTAAGTTTTTTTCACTACCTTTTTGTTTGCTTTTTCCTTTAATCCATTCATGCATTAAACCAACTACATGAGTTCCACTGTTACCAAATTCACTAGATGTCGCGTTCTTAATGCCTAAGATATTTCTTGCTGATTCTATAATTGCCATTTGCATACCAAAGCAAATTCCAAAGAAAGGGACTTTGTATTTTCTAGCGTAAGAAATAGCCTCTATTTTACCTTCAGTTCCTCTCGCTCCAAATCCACCCGGTATAAGAATAGCACTATAATTTTTTAAAATATTATTTACATTTTTTTTATTTATTTTTGTTGAGTCTACCCATTTGGTATCAAGGTCTACACCGTTGCTTAATGAGCCGTGTATCAATGCTTCATCTAAAGATTTATACGCATCCTTAAGATCAACATATTTACCAACAATGGCAATAGAAATTTTTTTTCTTTTTAAGCTAAGTTTTGTGATAATATTTTTCCATATTTTTAAATTAGCTTTATTTTTTTCTTTTAATCCAAAAATATTAAGAATTTTTTTATCTAACTTTTCTTCGTCGTACTTAATGGGAACTTCATAAATAGATTTAACATCAATCGATTGAATCACATGCTCAGGTTCGACATTGCAAAATAAAGAAATTTTTCTCTTCTCTTCCTTGGGAATATTTTTTTCTGACCTGCAAATTATAATATTAGGCTGAATACCTATGCTTCTTAGCTCTTTTACAGAATGTTGTGTCGGCTTTGTTTTTAGTTCCCCAGAAGCTTGTATGTACGGAACTAAAGTAAGGTGAATAAATAAACTTTTATTTTTTCCTTGTTCGTTAGAGAATTGTCTAATAGCTTCTAAAAATGGCAAACTTTCAATGTCTCCGACTGTGCCACCAATTTCACAAATTACAAAATCTTCTTTGGGAACTTTATTAGAGATAAATTTTTTTATATGATTTGTGACGTGAGGAATAATTTGAACTGTGCTTCCTAAATATTCTCCTCTTCTCTCCTTTTCAATAATATCTTTGTAAATCTGACCGGTGGTAATATTGTCTTCTTTAGTAGCAGGTCTATCGGTAAACCTTTCGTAGTGTCCTAGATCTAAATCGGTTTCTGCTCCATCATCGGTAACAAAAACCTCTCCATGTTCAAAAGGATTCATAGTGCCTGGATCTACGTTTAAATAAGGATCTAGTTTTCTTATTTTTACTTTGTAGCCTCTTAATTGAAGCAATGAAGCTAGTGATGCTGAAGTTAAACCTTTACCTAGTGATGAAACCACGCCGCCAGTTACAAATATATATCGGGCCATGGAAGAATATTATAGTGACTTAAATTTTAAAAACAAAGATTATTTTTGATTTTCAGGAATTTGTGGAAGATTTTTGTTTTGATTCTTTTCTTTTTCTAAATCGATTACAGATTGAACTTCTCTTATTTGGTCTCGTGAAATCGAAACCAAAACAATGCTAGTTACAATAAAAAGAAAGGCTAGTATTGAGGTGATTTTAGTAAGTAAATCCCCTGCAGTTCTCGAGGTTGTGAAATTATCTTGTGAAACACCTAAGCCTAAAGCTCCACCCTCAGATCTTTGTAATAAAATTACAATGACTAAAAAAATAGCGAGAATGATATTTATTGTGATTAAAACGCTTTCCATAATGTCTATCTATAGTAATTTTTTATTATATCAATAAAATTTTTATCTGACTTTGAGGCTCCACCAATTAAAAAACCATCGATGTCGTTTAGTTTTTTAAACTGACTAATGTTTTTACCATCAACGGAACCGCCATATAAAACAGTAGGTGAAGATTTTATCTTAAAAATATTTTTTAATACTTTTTTTATAAAAATTATTGTCCTTAATAAATCATCTGCTTCGGGGATTTGCCCAGTGCCAATTGACCAAATTGGTTCGTAGGCAATAATTATATCTTTATAGTTAAATTTTTTCTCTAAAACATTGTTGATCTGTTTTTCCAATATTTCAAAAGTTTTTTTATTTAATTTATGTTCTTTGTTCTCACCTATGCAAAAAACTACTTTTAGTTTATTATTTAATGAGTTTTCAACTTTACTTTTGAGCATTGCATCTGTGTCTCCTTCTAATCGATTGTCTGAATGACCAACTATTACATACTTAGCTCCAACACTTTTAATCATAAAAGAACTAACAGCGCTAGTATTAGCTCCAAAATTATCTTTATGGTAACAATTCTGAGCACCAATAGAAATTTTTTTGTTCAAAAAAAATTTTGCATAGCTTTGCACTAAAGTATATGGCGGGGTGATAACTGTTTGGTATTTTTTATTAAATTTCTTGTCAGATTTGACAAATTTATTTATTTTATCAAGAATACTAATAGATTTAGGGATGCCGAACATTTTCCAGTTTCCAATAAAATACCTTATGTTATTTGCCATATTTAATATTATGATCTATATGTGTGTTAAATATAAAGCGTTCTATTAAATTAAAACAATGCTTACATCAATAAAAAAAACAACGAAATCTGTCCTAGCTAAAATTTTAATAGCTATAATCATTTTACCTTTCCTTTTTTGGGGAATGGGCGATGTATTTAGAACAGGAAATCAAAATGTTGTTGTGACAATAGATTCTGAGAAAGTAAGCGCACAAAACTTTGTTGAATACGTAAAAAGACTCAATCTGAGCGAGCAACAAAGAAGCAACATAAATAATACAGATTTATTAGACAAAATTTTATCGGATTATGTGGGAAAGAAAATTATTGCGCTAGAGATAATTGACCAAGGAGTGAGTTTAAGTAGTCGATCCCTTAAAGAAATTATAATAACAGACGATACATTTCAAAAAGATAATAAATTTTCTAGAACAAAGTATGAAAAATTTTTATTAGAAAGTGGGATTAGTGCTCCTGTGTT
>Ga0115001_10001658_pt1 | contig 17169 bp, 7 predicted proteins | sample ArcticOcean_MG_C_12_FD_89869 | JGI IMG/M metagenome (GOLD analysis project Ga0115001, IMG submission 89869) | Marine microbial communities from western Arctic Ocean - ArcticOcean_MG_CB8_130 | ecosystem: Environmental > Aquatic > Marine > Oceanic | place: Arctic Ocean: Canada Basin | collected... | reverse complement strand
GTTTTTACGGCAGGTTATGGAAAGGGGTCCCGTCTGCTGAAGTTCACGGGAACCGAGGAAGCGATGACGATCACCAAAACGGCGCAACTTCCTTTCGGGGATAAGTTTCACATTCCGCTGATGATCGAGGGGAAACTCTACATGACGGCTGATCGCGGCGGTCGACGTCGGGGTTCCCGGCAGCCTTCGAACACGGGGCAATCTCCAGCGTCGGGGATGGTTTGTTTTGCTCCGGACGGAGTGGTTCATTGGTCAACTGGGAAAGAACTCTATTTGAACGGTGGCGCGATTCTTAATATCGGAGGTATGATTGTCAGTCAGGATGGAGACACTGGCGAGCTGCGCTTGATCAAGCCGGGAGACAAGTATCAGGAGTTGGCGAAGGGCAAGGTTTTCAGCAAGAAGACGGGTGATCAGCTTTGGGCACCGATGGCTTTTTCGAACGGGAAGCTGGTGATGCGAAGTCAGAATCAATTGATTTGTGTGGACTTGGCACCGGTGAAATAATCAAGGGTTTGGGAGCTGGAGGTTCTAACCACAGATTAACGGGATTGATGGGATTAGGCTGGGGGGCTTTCTCCTTCGCCGAGGCTACGGCGCGGAAAGTGGTTGAGGGACGAAAAGCTGGAGCTTTTGGCTACGTTGCTTGCGAAGCTAAGCGGCGAGACGTTGCGACTCCTTTGTGGGATGGGAGTTGCTGAGTTGTGGGATCGTCCCTAGAAACCTTTATGTCTTTCTCTGCACTCGGTTTGTCGGCGCCGCTGGTTCAAGCGGTTGCTCAATTTGATAAGCCCACTCCGGTGCAGTTGGCTGCCATTCCGGAGGCGCTTACCGGTGGTGATCTTTTGGTCACGGCTAAGACGGGATCGGGGAAGACGACGGCTTTTGTGCTGCCGATTCTTGAGTGCTGGTTCGAATCGACTCGAGTGAATCCAAAGCAGGTTTATTCGTTGATCCTGGTGCCCACTCGTGAACTCGCAGCGCAGGTGAGGGAGGTGGTGCAGGAGTATGCCAAGCATCTCCCTGAGCGGATCAAGGTGGTCAGTGCTGTCGGCGGCGTTTCCATTAATCCTCAGATGATGGCTCTGCGTGGTGGGGCGGATGTGATCGTAGCGACTCCGGGACGGTTACTTGATTTGGTGGAGAAGAATGCGGTGAAGCTCGATCACGTGAGCACCTTGGTTCTGGATGAAGCGGATCGGATGTTGGATTTGGGATTTGCAGCTGAGCTGAACCGGATTCTGGTGATGTTGCCGAGTGAGCGTCAGAATTGGATGTTTTCTGCGACTTTCCCGAAGGCGGTGGAAGCAATCGCGGGAGAGATTCTGCGGGAGCCTCGCCGGATCGAAATCGAATCTGAGCCGGAAGAGGATCCGGATATTTTACAGCGTGCCATTCGGGTGGATACAGCTAAGAGGACGCCTTTGCTCCGTCATTTGATTGCCGAGGAAGGGTGGGGGCGCGTGCTGGTTTTTGTGGGGAAGCGATATACGGCGGATCTTGTGGCGGACAAGTTGGATCGGTTTGGCTTTAAAGCCCTTTCGTTGCATGGCGATCTCAGTCAGGGATCGCGAAGTGAGGCCTTGCGCCATTTTAAGAGCGAATCAATCCAGGTTTTAGTGACGACTGATCTTGCGGCGCGCGGGTTGGATATTGTGAGCCTACCGGTGGTGCTGAACTATGAGTTACCGCGATCGCCCGCTGATTATATCCACCGCATAGGGAGGACGGGGCGTGCCGGGGAGAATGGGGAGGCGATCAGTTTTGTGACCGCGGAGTCGGCGGCGCATTTCAATTTAATCGAGAAACGCAACGGCTTGTCTCTTCCTCGCGAGGTGATCGCGGGTTTTGAGCCTACTGATTCCGCACCTGCGCTATCGACTGGCACGGGTGGTATCAAGGGGAAGCGCAAGAGTAAGAAAGACAAGTTGCGCGAAGCGGCCGCACGAGAAGCTCGTAATGAGGGAAGGCCCGAATCTTAAGACGGCCTACGCTTTGGTCTCAGCTTCCTCTTCGGCTTTCAGCTCCGCTTCGAATTCAGCTTCGATTCTGGCCTCTTCGTCTTCCTTGGCCTTGATGACCGCGGCTTCTTCGGCTGCGATCTCAGCGAGTCGCTCCTCTTCGATCTTTTGGGCTTTCGCCTCTTCGCGGGCCATGCGCTTTTCGAGCTTCTTCTGCTCGCGTGCGATGCGTTTGTGGTCCTTGCTTGGTGTGAATGCCATTGGTCTGTCTCCTGTTAGATCATTTGGCAGGGCCGTCCTCCCGTCTGTAGAAGAAACCTCGGCGTGTCTGCTTGAGTGCGCTCTTTACTATCCGATGGGTGATTGAAGCAATAAGAAATTGGAACGGTTTTGTGGAAAGGGCAGAGAGGAGGCGTTCTGGAAGAGCTCATTAGTTGGGTGAGAAAGGGCCTGCGAATCTTGAGAATGGACGTAAATCTTGATTTGGAAGGCTTAGTTGTGGAGGTTAGGTGACCATTGGGAAAATGAAATTTGGGTCGGGGATTTTTTTAACTGCGGATTAACGCAGATTGATCGGGGTAGTGAAGGAGGCGTGAATAAAAGGCACAACCGTAAGAACATGAACCGACAGCGAAGCTGGGTGTGGGCGATGAGTATGCGAGTAGATACGAAATCCAACACGTCAACGAAAGACGCGCCTCGCCTTCGTCCCGCCTTGCCCTTTCAAGAAATCATTCCGGCATTCGTCTCTTTTGAAACACTACTTGGTATTATTTCTTTGATGAGAGTACCGAAGGATTCGTGAATCTCTTGTTTGGCGTCTTGTTGGATTCCTTCGTTGAATTGACGGCAGACGGGTTGTTATCGTGATTCAAATTTCCTGGCTTGGAGATTTCTGGACAGATGATGGTCGGGCGCGCCATCTTCTTTTTATATTGAGTGAGGACGCTGAAATGAATGAGCTGAAACGGCCAAAGGATTCCCTTTGGATAGGGTTGCTGGCGATGGTGGCATTTATTCTCTGGGGGCTTTGGGTGAATTGGGAATATGGTTTGGCTTCGCGGATTCAGGTGGCGGTGACCCAGGGAGTGGTGAGTTTATTTTCGACGGTATTTTCGGCAGAGCTGATCGTTTGGCTGGAGAGGAGATTTCGCCATTTCAAAAAAGGAACGCTGATCACCGGTGCGGCGAGTTGGGTGGTGTTTTACTCCATGATCTGGGGAGCGCATGTGCTGGCGGGCACGCCGGAGCTGCTGCCGACGATGCTTCCCGGGATGATCATCGGGGTCTTTTTTTGCTGTGGATATGCCTATCGCGTGGCGCGCTTCCGAAGTTGCTGAGTGGCGCTTGCCCTTTTCGGGAATGAATCCATATTAGGAAATCACTTTTTAGATATGCTTGTCCTTCTTTCACCTGCTAAATCCTTGGATTACGATTCGCCCCTGCTGACGAAGAAAAAAACGAAGCCTCGCTTCATTGATGAGTCGGCTGAGTTGGTCGCGGGTCTGCAGAAGCTTTCGGTGAATCAGGTGGGGACGCTGATGTCGATTAGTGATAAGCTGGCGGAACTCAATCACGAGCGCTTTGCGGCTTGGGAGCCGGATTTTCACAAGGACAACAGTCGCCAGGCCATTCTCGCTTTCACGGGTGATGTTTATCAAGGGATGGAGCTGAAGGAGTGGTCGGCGGACGACTTTGCGACGGCGCAGAAAGAGATTCGTATTCTTTCGGGACTTTATGGCGTGCTACGTCCGCTCGATTTGATGCAGCCTTATCGACTGGAGATGGGGACGAAGTTCAAGAACGCCAGGGGGAAGAATCTCTACGAATTTTGGGGCTCTCAAGTCACTGATCTTTTGAATCAGGATTTGAAGAAGTCGTGCTCAAACTTCGTGGTGAACCTTGCCTCAAATGAATATTTTTCTGCGGTGAAGAAGAAGGAGTTGAAGGGCGACCTCGTTAGTCCCGTCTTCAAGGATGAGAAGAATGGAAATTATAAAATCATCTCCTTTTTCGCTAAAAAGGCGCGCGGGATGATGGCTGACTTCATTGTCAGGGGCGGGATCACCGATCCCGAGGACTTGAAGAAGTTCAAAAAGGGAGGCTATTGTTTTAGTAAAAAGGATTCTAGCGAGGATACCCCGGTTTTTCTTCGGAAGGAGAAGAAGGAGCGTCCTTAGCGATTCTTCTTTCCGCGACCGACCTTCTTTTTTCCGGGTGATCTACGATCGGACTTTGGCTTTACTGCTTTGTCATTATTACGTCGCGGACGAGGGCCACCTTCACGAGCGGGGGCGGGGATATCGTAGTTAAAATCCCGCTCGTGTTTCTTAGGGATATCGCGTTTGATGAAACGTTCGAGATCGGCGAGCGCACGGTGCTCGCTTTCGGTGACGAAGGTGATGGCATCGCCTTCAGCCTTGGCGCGACCGGTGCGGCCGATGCGGTGGATATAGTCCTCGTTTTGGTCGGGGAAGTCGTAGTTGATGACGTGGGTGACGCCGGAGATATCGATTCCACGGGCGGCGACATCGGTGCCGACAAGAACGCGCAGTTTGCCTTGTTTAAACTTATCGAGGGCGCGCTGGCGTTGGTTTTGAGTTCGGTCGCCGTGGATCGCTTCGGCGGGGATGTCCGACTGACTCAGATGTTTCGCGAGGCGACTGGCGTGATGCTTCATCGTGACAAAGATGAGAACGGTGTAGAGTTCAGGGCTTTTGAAAAGATGGAGGAGGAGAGGGAACTTGAGGTGGCGGGGAATTTCGTAGACGCACTGGCGTACGGTTTTTGCGGGGTTAGTGCGGTCTCCGATTTCTACCGTTGAGGGTTTCTGTTGGAACTCGCGTGTGAGTTGTTCGATTTGGCCGGAAAGAGTGGCGGAAAAGAGGAGGGTCTGCCGGTCGTTGGGCATCTTTTTCACGATCTTGCGCATGGCCGGGAGGAAGCCCATATCGAGCATACGATCGGCCTCATCCATGACGAGGATTTCGAGCCCGCGCATATCGACGTGACCTTGTTCCATGAGATCCATGAGGCGGCCTGGAGTGGCGATGACGATTTCAGCTCCGTTTTGGAGGGCTTGGATCTGAGGTTGCTCGCCCACGCCTCCGTAGATGGTGGCAAGTTTCACATTGAGGTGGAGGGAGTAGTCGATGATATTGTCGCGGATCTGGGCGACCAGCTCGCGGGTGGGAGAAATTATGAGGGCGCGGATTCCAGGGGCTTTTGGTTTGATGTTACCAAGGATAGCAAGCATCGGAAGGGTGAAGGCTGCGGTCTTGCCGGTGCCGGTCTGGGCGATGCCGATGACGTCCTTTCTCCGCATGATGATGGGGATGGCCTTGCCCTGGATGGGCGTGGGCTCGGTATATCCGGTGTCCTCAATCGCATCGAGAATGGGCTTGGGGAGCTTGAGGTCGGAGAATGTCATCGCGGAAGTGCTAAACTTGAATCCTCCGAAAAGACAGCCAATTAGCGCGGAGCTCTTCTGCCGTTGGGGGAGGCTCGCGTGCCGGGTATGGTGGCCCGAGTAACATGATCCAATCTGGGATTTCGATTCTTGCTGAACTTCGCGGAAATGCGGAAGTGGGACTATTTTTGGAACCGGAAGCGCCCTTTTCAGAGACGGCCTTGGTCGTGAAGTCAGAGGGTAAGCCTTAAAGGCGACGGCGTGGCCAAGGATGATGTGATCGCCTATATGTGGCCCTCATCTTGCGGCTGCCTCAGGGATAGGGGCAAAAAGGTTCGTGAGATTCTCGAAAAGAAAATGACTGCCCCGCAAATTGGCAAGGCTCAACGGCTGAGTAAGGACTGGAAACCTTGACCGCATCAAGCGGAGTATGCTCTGCTTCAATTCTCACCCAGGAGTCACTTGTATCGCACAGTTATTTTATGGCTTCCCTAAACGGCTCGGCCTACTCCTCGCGGACGCGGTAAAAAAGTCGGTTCGTGCTAGGCTCGATCCCCGTTTGGGTAAAACTGGTCTCGTTGCCCTGGGATTCCCAGCTGTCGGTCACTTCCTGCCATTGGCTGGGCGTCAGGTCGGTCGAAGAGTCTATGCCATATGACTTACCAGCCTCCGAGTTCCACGTCAGCGTGACTGAGCCCGCTGCCTCGTCGTGGACGATGCTGATGATCTCGAATGGAGGAGGCGGAACGAAACTGGCAATTGATCCCGGGTCTAAGTACATCTGAGCGATCTGATCTGGAGTTAGTTCCGTATTGTACATCTGGAAGTCGTCCAACTCGCCTTTGTAGCCAGGCCCACTGGATCTGGATCCGAGCCAGATACTCCGGTAGATTTCGGTAGCGTCAGATTTAGATTCCAAGGTAGGTACCTCGGTAGGATTTTCCACTTCAGTTACTAGCACGCCGTTGACATAAAGGCGACCCCGGTCGGACTGAAAGGTTTCGGGGCCATCTGAATCCGCATGCGTCACGACGATGTGATAAATCTCCCCGTCCACGATCAAACCTGTCTCCGTTTCGATATTCTGGTTTTCACCGGTGATCCAGACCAGTCCTCCGGAGTCGTTGATAAAGAGCGAATAGAAGACACCAGGTGATGGCCACCAGACGTTTTCACGTGAAAAGATCGGATTCTGCTCGCCAGGCTTGTTTGGTTTGATCCAGATAGAAAAGCTGAACGAGTCCGGGTGCGGAGGATCCTGAACCATGAGATAGCTTCCGGAAGAGTGGGTGGTGCCGGGTGCATCGAGCCCGATGGAGAAGCTGTTTCCACCCACGAGGGATGGTTCTCCAAATCGATGGGCCGGGCCATTGCTGGGAGTCCGAAGATCTGCTAGGCCTTTCCCGGATGTGTCCACGAGGGCGGCGGCGGTATCGAACTGGTAGCGAAATTCGAGAAACTCGGTGAATGCCGGAAAGCTCGTGGGATCGGTCGGGTCGCTCCCGTTCACTATTTCCAATCCGTCGAGGGCGGCGTCACCGTCGGTGTTGGCATTGTTGGGATCACTGCCCGGCTGTGTCTCAGGATTTTGCCGATCGTAAGTCAAGTCATGGTTCTCGACGCCGTCAGCCAGCCCATCGCCGTCGGTATCGGCGCTCAATGGGTCAGTTCCCCGATCGGATTCGCTGACCCAGGTCCCCGTGTTCGTTTCGACCCCATCGAGAAGCGTGTCGCCATCAGAATCAGGATTGTCGAGGATGGTCCCCATTTCAAACTCGCCCAGGTTGCTCAGGCCGTCGGAATCTTCATCGAGAACAGCGTCTGCGAGTTCATTTGGGTCGAGAAACGCATGCTGTTCTTCTACCTCGTTCGGGATGCCATCTCCGTCGTTGTCGTCGAGCGTTTCCACGATCACTTTCTTGATCTCCCAGTTGGGAAGGAACTCTCCTTTGGCAAACGAATCAAATGCGGCGATGAAGCGAACAATAATCACATCCCCAGCTGAGAGGCCGCTGACTTCGGCAACACTTGTGATCAGAGTTCCTGCGGCGAAGTCCTGAGAATTTGCTACAAATCCATCGCCCCCGGCCAAGTCATGGCCTCCCTGAAGCCCGATGACGTTGTTGTATCCATTTTGGGAAAAGTCGGTTTTTGGAACCGTGATAAACGCTCCGCCATTGACGTTGTATTGAAGAGCGCCTCCATCCCAATCGCCTGTTTCGATGCTGTAGCGATGATCGAAGCTGATGCGGAGAACGGGTGGACTTTCGAGAGGGGTGGGAATACTGATTGCTGAGGTCCCCAAGTAGTGGTTGACGGATGTGACCTCATTGGCTTCGCCGGCGGTAAACCAGTTAGCCCCTTCGGCATTGAACGTCCACGGATTGGCAGGAGCGCCGTTGGTGGTTTGCGTGAATCCGCCGTCACCGTTTGCGAAGTCCTCAGATAACAAGACAGCGGAAAATCCGCTTTGAACTGAAACGTGGAGGCTCATCGCTAACAATGCTGGGATGAGGGGATTGCTTGGTCTTGCTTCCATGACTGTTAGAATTTTCTTTCTGGAGGGCGTCGTCGCGGGTGGGAGAAATCTCGAGACCTATTGCTACGATATTAGCCCCCCCTCCCGCCCCGCCAAGGATTTTTTTAGCGGTTGTTACTGACTAGGAATTTGTTTTTGGCGGGAGGGCCTTGAAGGCGTCTCTGGTCGCGCCGAGGCACGTCCCGTAACTCCTGTCCATCTCGCTCCGCTCGGTTGCGACTGGGGGCGTCGTGGGCGGGGATGGCTTGTTCTCTTCCGTGGTGGACATTGACGCCGATCTCGTGGGAATTGTGGCGCGCGAATCTTCGCAGGTTGTCCTTAAGGAGGGAGACGTTGAGCGAGGCAAGCCGCTGTTTACGAGCTTTGCCTGTGCCGGATGTCATTCGCTTGATGGCGCGAAGCTTGTGGGTCCTAGCTTGTGGGTCCTAGCTTGGCGAAGATCGCGAGTCGGGTGGATCAAGGATTTCTGCGAGAGGCGATTGTCGATCCCGCAGCGGTTGTAGCGGAGGGATTTGAGCCCTCGATGCCATCGTTTGCGGGGGTCCTGACCGAACAACAGCTTATTGATCTCCTGGCTTACCTGAAGACGCTTCGCTAAGATTAAAGGAAGATGATTCCATCATGAGGGAGAGGAGCTTGATTCTTGCGAAATCGTGCAATAATGAGTAATTGGTGGAACTGCGCGGATGTTTACCCCATCCAACGGCACACATTTAGTTATCCCCATATGAATTTTTCCAGATTCCTGGCGGTCGCATCGACCCTGCTCATCACAAATTCCCCGGCTGAGCAGATCGTTTTCAGCGAGATTATGTATCACCCGCCATTGGGTGGATACGAGTTTGTGGAGGTCCAGAATCTTACGGCAACTCCTTTTGATATCGCCGATTGGAGATTAAGCGGCGGGGCGGATTACGATTTTCCCACCTTCAACACCGGAAGCGCGACGGAGAGCTTTTTGAAAGCCTTCGAGCGTATCATTATTTGCGAAACGGATCCTGCAACCTTCCGGGCGGCTTACGGCCTTCCCGATGCAATTCGCGTTTTCGGGCCCTGGATCGGGCAGCTCGCCAATTCAGGGGAGCGTGTCAACTTGAAGGACAAGAATGATGTGGTTCGCTGCACGATGCGCTATAATGACCGGCACCCCTGGCCCGTTTCGGCTGACGGAGCGGGGCATAGTTTGGTCCTCGCGGACACGAGCCGGGCGATCGATGACTATCGTGTTTGGCGGGCAAGTGCCGGCGCCAATCCAACTCCAGGGTCTCCGGAACCTGCTTCAGCGGAAGAGTCCTTTTCCAATCCGGAAGTCAACCTGTCTTCCGGAATTCCTTTTGTGCAGTATGCCGATAAGTGGAGTTTCAATGACCAAAACGTGGACCTTGGAACGACCTGGAAGGATAATGATTACAACTTCTCGCACAGTGGCTGGACGATGGAAAACGATGCGGGAAATAGGGGAGGGCTCTACGGGTTTGAAACTTCATCTCTTCCCGAACCGGGTCTTAATACCGCCTTGCTCAACAGCGATGATGATGCGAATCACTTGACGTATTATTTCCGCAAGGAATTCACTTATACGGGATCGACGACGGGCGCGACGGTCACGATTGATATGATCAATGACGATGGTGCCTACTTTTACCTGAACGGAAATCCGATTGGCGGTCTTGGAGCGACGGCCAATGGAGACTGGAAGGACAGCGCGACGCGGACAGTGTCCAATGCCACCGAGGAGCTGGGTGTTGCCAGCAACAATGGTTCCGCTCTGGTGGTCGGGACGAATGTGATTTCGGCTGAAGTGCATCAGACCAATGATTCGAGTTCCGACTGTGTTTTTGGAGCGCGTCTCAGTATCGCAGCCCCTTCGGTGCCCAGTGTCGTGATTAACGAGGTTCTTCCTTCTGCATCCGGTTTTGTGGAATTCTTCAATCCCACCGGGGCTCCCATTGATATCGGAGGCTGGTATTTGAGTGACGAGCCGGGGAATCTCACGAAGCACCAAATTCCTGGCAACCTGATTGTTCCAAATTCAGGTCTCGTCTCGGTGGGCTTCACGGCTTCGGGTCTTTCGGTGCTGGCAAATACGAGCGTCTACCTGACGCAAGCCGATGGGACTTCGGTCTCCAACGCCATTAGCGCTGCCATTCCGCTTGATGGTCGTTCGCTGGGTCGGAAGGGCGATGGCAGCAGTTCCTGGTTTCTTTTTACCGAGCCGTCGCAGGACTCTTCAAATTCGAGTGCTTCGTCAGAATTTTCACTGAAGCTCAACGAAGTGCATCTTGATTCGTCCGACACGATTGATTGGGTCGAGCTTTATAATCCGGGAACAGCTTCGGTGAGCACCTCGGGTCTTTTCATCGCAAGCCTCACGGATTTCTCAGACAAGATTCCCCTTGGGTCTGCAATTTCTTCGGAAGGACATGTTTCCTGGGAGACCTCGTTTATCGATCAAGGGGGAGACCGCACCTTATATCTTATCGATTCCTCGAACAATGTGCTCGATGCCATCGCGCTGGAGCAAATGGCACCGCGTGATCACTACGCAGCTTACCCGGATGGTTCGGGCGAGTTCTTTGCTTCAATTTCAGGCACTCGAAATGCCAGCAACAATCCCACCCGTGAACAGGATATTGTCATTACCGAGCTCATGGTCGATCCGCCGAGCGGGCATCGTGACGGGGAGTTTATTGAGCTTTATAACAAGGGAGCAAGCAGCATCGATCTCAGCGGGTGGAGTTTCGACCAGGGAGTCGATTTTGTGTTCCCTGCGGGCACCAGTTTGGGATCGGGTCGCTATCTCGTGGTTGCCGCGAATGCCGCACTTACGTCCGCGGCTCATGGAGGAGCCGATGTCATCGGAGAATACGACGGGGAACTGTCAAACGGGGGTGAGCTGTTGAGTTTGCGTGATAGTTGGGGGAACCTGGCCGATGAGGTGCACTATCACACCGGGGGAACCTGGCCTCAACTCGCCGGGGGTTTGGGAAGCAGTATGGAGCTGCGACATCCCTCGATGGATAATTCGCGCGGGACAGCCTGGGCGGATTCGGATGAGTCGAACAAGTCGACTTTTGCATCCTACTCTCTCACGGAGAGCTATCTTCAACTGACGACCCGAGGATCTTCTTCTGACTACGAAGAACTGCATATTCAGTGCGTGGGCGATAGCCATCTGGCGATGAAGAACATGTCACTTACGAAAAACGGGAGCGGCAACATGCTTCCCAATGCAGGCAACGCGGTGGTGACGAATGGCAATGCGTCGACGGGTTGGCTGTGCCAGGGCACGCATTACTCGAGCTATTACTCGGGTGGCGAATTCCACATCATTTCCGATGGTCACGGTGACGTGAAAGCGAATCGCTGCGAGATCGATGTCACCCAGATTTCTAGAAATGATGTGCTGACCTTTAATTTTGAAGCGCGCTGGATTTCCGGGAAACCAACGATTTTGGTGGAGACCTGGGATCGTTCGTTTGGCGGAATTTTCCATCTTCCGATTCCTAACAACCTAGGGACTCCCGGTATGGCCAACTCGGCAGCAATTTCGAACGCAGCGCCCGTTGTTTCCGGGCTCATTCACAGCCCTGCAGTTCCTACATCGAGTGATTCGGTCGTGGTCACTGCCGAGGTTTCCGGAGCAACGACGGTGAATCTCCGTCATCGTTTGGACAACAACAGCGGAAGCGGATCCTGGTTATGGGCGCCGATGAATGACGCTGGCACCGGTGGTGATGAGCGCGCAAATGATGGTATCTTTTCGGTCACGCTGACTCAGTATCAATCGGACAATTCTATTGTGCAGTTTTATGTCGAAGCAACTTCAGCGGGCGAAACCACCGTTCAGCCTGCGGTGGCTCCAGGGAAACCGGCGATGTGGGTGGTTGATAACACAAACCACGCGAGTGACCTGCGGACCGAGCGATTTGTGATCTCGGCTCAGGATGTGAGTGCGTCCGGAGGGTCCGGTGATTCGTCGACCTTCAATTACGCTTTCCCGCGCCTTTCGAATCACTATTTCAACGCGACCTTTATCGGAGACGAAAGAGAGATTATTTATAACTGTGAGTTTCGAAAAAGTGGAAGCCCCTGGACGCGTTCGTCAGGGGCCGATTTTGCCCGGGCAAAGTGGAAGACTCCGGGCGATCGTCGCTTCCGGGGTTATTCGAAGCGCGCCATCGATAACGACGCCGGAGGAAGCAGGGCTTATCACAATCGCATCATTCGATACTGGCTTTATCTCTTTGGGCACGCTGCGAACGAGAACGAATTCATTCGCGTGATGGTCAATGGCGGGAGTTCCTCGGTCCGTGAGGATGTCGAACCCAATGCGACCGACTTCATGAAGCGGAACTGGAAAGACGGGCAAAAGGGTGAGCTGTATCGTATCGATGATGAATGGTGGTTTGACGACAACTGGGGCCGCCAAAACCGCAACGCCGATTGGTCCTACAAAGGAACGAAAGAGCCCGAGCGCTACAGCTCGGAGTGGATTAAGCGTTCGCGCGAGAGTGAGTATGACTATTCGTCCTTCACGAGCTGGGTTGAAAAGGTGGGCGGGAATTCCTTCAATCGTGATGAGATTGAGCGGATGGCCGATATCGATTTGATGGCGGCAAACGCGGTGGTCCGTGGATGGTGTGATGACTGGGATACCTTAACGCGGAATCGCGGAAAGAATGGCTACTTCATGCGCCGGGCTACGGACGGAAAATGGATGTTGGTGCAGTGGGATTCCGATTTAACTTTTGGAGACTCCAATGCAGCGTTCATTGGGAATCTCTCCGGAGTACGAAATTTTTACAACAAGCCCTACGTGCGGCAGCGGGTGAATTACTACCTGGGGAAGATGGTCAACGAATACACCGCGAACTCGGCGCGACTTTCCGCGTGGCACCAGTGCGAAGAAGAAGCTTCGAATTCCTATGGCGCAAACACCAGGACATACACGAATTGGAACAACTCGCGCCTTTCGCGGGCGAATTCGGAAATTGGTTCGGCATTGAACACGAATTTTAATGTCACCTCTGGAAACGGATCCTCTGCCACGACTTCCGCCGACACCTACACCTTGGGGGGGGTGAGTTCCTACAAGGCGTTCAAAATCGAGGCTCTCAATCATCCGGAAGCGGAGTGGTCCTTTGGTAGTCAAACAGGATGGTCGCTATCCAATATCCAGTTGAAGCAGGGAACGAATTCCGTGGTGGTGCAGGCCATGGATGAGGAAGGCAAGGTCGTCGATTCCGAGACCTTCACGATCACGAAGACAGGAAATGCTTTCCCGGTGGTCGATCTCGATGGTAACCCGGGCTCTTTCAATGCGCCCGTGAGTGAGCCATTCATTATTGATGCGGTCGACAGCTATGATCCCGAGGGAACGGCTCTTTCCTATTCGTGGAGTATCACTCCGGCCGTTTCGTTCACACAACCAACGGCTTCTTCGGCATCGTTCAATTTTACGACAGCCGGCCTCTATCAAATCACGCTGACGGCGACCGATGGTGATAATCAGCAGACGGTGGAGACGCGTGAGGTGGCTGTCTACTCGGGCGCGGGATGGACGTCGTTCAATGAGCCTGTTCTATCCGGCCAGTGGACCTTGCAGGACGTCGAGCTGCGGGATAATTCTTCTCCATCGGCTTCCTACAGTCTGGATGACGTGCCAAATAGTCTGACTCTGAAGATTGAGGAGGACAGCGCCAAGCCGTTACGGATGAATTCTCCCAACCATCCGATTATTTGGCGCGAGTTGCCAGGCGACGGCGATTGGTCTCTGCACACCGATGTGCGATTGGCGACGGCACAGCAAGGCAACTTTATCACGGGCTTGATCGCCGAGGTAAGAGAGAACGGCACGTCGGTGCGTTATGTCATCGGGATGGAAGACGGGGATTTTCTTCGGGTGAAGCGGTCAACGGGAGGTTCATACACCCAGTTGGCGAATATCAACTGGTCTGCGGGTGATGCGGTGATTCGAATCCGGAGAACCTCGAATCAGCTCTATTTTGAATACCGGGGTGAACCGGGGGAATGGACGAGCTTTTACGATCGATCGATTCCCGGAGGGAGCACCGGAGAAATGGGCGGAATCTTTGCCGCGACGGATACGGCGCAGTCGCTTCGTCTGGAGTTTGACTACGCCCTGCTTGTGGATCCGGAAGCCAGCAGTGAGACCCTGGACCATCTGCGACTCACCGAGATCATGTATAACCCCACGGGCGGTGGATCGCTGGAGTATCTCGAATTCCTGAACACGGGAAGTATTCCGCTGTTGATTCAATCGGTGACTACTGATGATACGAAACCTTTTGCGGAATTCACTTTTGGAAATGTCACCTTGGCCGCGGGCGCACGAGGGGTTCTCGTGGTTGATCCTGTCGCCTTTGAGGCGGAGTATGGGCCTGGCATTACCATCTTGGGTCAGTGGACTGGCGGCGCCCTTTCGAATAGCGGCGAGTCGATAGTTCTGCGGGATCCGCTGGGGAACGTGATTCACGATTTCGCTTACGACGATTTGGCACCCTGGCCTCTTGAGGCTGATGGGCAGGGAGCTTCTCTGGAGGTGATTGATAGCGAGGGGAACTACAATGATCCGCTGAACTGGCGGGCTTCTGTGACCGGCGGAACGCCGGGAGCGGCACCGATGATTGATGCTGATAACGACGGACTCAGCGATTCAGATGAGGCGACCTACGGAACGGACCCCCTGGTTGCTGATACTGATGCAGATGGATTTTCTGATGGCGAGGAAGTTGTCGCGGGAACGGATCCGCTCAGTGCCCTTTCCTTCCTGAAGGCGGTATTGGTCTCTTCGGGAGCTTCTGAAAATCAGTATACCTTGAGTTGGAATTCTGTGAGCGGAAAGGTCTATATCGTGCAGACAAGCACCTCGCTAAAGGGGGGGTGGACTGACATTGAAACAATCACGGCGACTGGCCCGGTCACTGTTACGAGCCATACCAGCAGTGATTCGGAGAAATTCTATCGTGTTAAAGTTGAATGAAGCTCCTTTTGAGCTCGTAGAAAGATGTTTTAGCGATGCTTCGTAAGCCATGGATGCGACTTGCCGGTGCTTTCTCATTGCTCATTTTGGGTATGGCTTCGGCATTCCCTGATAGCCCGGTTCCGGAGAAAAAGAGTGAGGGGAATCACTGGGCCTTTCAGATGCCTCAAGCCACTGAGTTGAAGGGGGACCGCCATGCGATTGATGAGTTGTTGGCGCCCCATGAAATGGACCTCGTGGGGAAGGCGTCTCGTGAGGTTTTACTGCGCCGGATGTGGCATGTCACGACCGGGATTTTGCCCAAGCCTCAGGAAGCGGATAAATGGCTCTCCGATAAGCGAAAGGGTGAGGAGTGGGTTCGGGCGCTGAGTGAGGCGGCTTTGTCGGAGGCTGGCTTTGGCGAACGCTGGGCCCGGCATTGGCTGGATGTCGCCCGCTATGCCGATACCAAGGGGGCGGCGATTACGGACAGTGAAGAGTATCCTTATGCTTATACCTATCGGGATTGGGTCGTTGATGCTTTCAACCGGGATCTTCCTTTCGACCAATTCACTCGTCTTCAGGTGGCGGCTGATCTTATGGAAACGCCGAAGGAAAACTTGGCTGCGCTGGGCTTCCTGACGGTAGGGAGGGCCTATCAGGGTGGGCAGCAAAACTTGGTGATCGCGGATCAGATCGATGTCACGATGCGCGGATTTATGGGGCTTACGGTGGCTTGCGCCCGATGCCACGATCACAAGAGTGATCCGATTCCCACGGCTGATTTTTACAGCCTCTACGGGGTTTTTGATAGCGCCCGGGTTCCCAAAAAGCTGCCGATTTTAAAAGAGCCCGCTGATTCGCCGGGCTATCGCAAATTCCAGGAGAAGCGAAGGGATCTTGCGCGGAAGGTTCATGCCCATGTGAAGGAAGTGGTTCCGGAATACGAGACGCCCAAGGATCTTTTTAATTTTAATCTGGGGAAGGCGAACGGGAAATTGAACCAAATGGAGCGGGAGAAGTTTCGGCGCCTGGTCGGTGCGATTACTAAGTTGGAGGTGAGTTCGGCTTTTGCGCCCGGGCGCGCGATGGTGTTGGAAGAGCGGCAGCCGATAAATCCGGTCATTTTTGAACGGGGAAATCCTCGAGCCCGTGGGGCGGCAGTCCCTCGTCAATTTCTCAAGATTCTCCGCAAGGAAGGTGAGGTTTTCCAAAATGGAAGTGGTCGTCTGGAACTGGCCCATCGCCTTACTGATGAACGGAATCCTCTCACGGCACGCGTTTGGGCGAATCGCGTTTGGATGCACCTGATGGGGTCGGCATTGGTCGGCTCTCCGGGTGACTTTGGATACGAGACGGCGGCACCCTTGCAATTGGCCTTGCTGGATCATCTGGCGCTCTTCCTCCTTGAAAAGGAATGGTCCACCAAGGAACTCATTATGCATATTGTGACGTCGGAGGCGTGGCGTCGGAGCAGTGTTGCTCCTGCCGGATTGATCGAAGAAGATCCAGAGAATTACTACTACGCGCGGGCTCATCGGGTCAGAAAAGATCTCGAAGCGTGGCGTGATTCGGCTCTGCAAGTGAGTGGTCGATTGGACCGCAGGCTGGGAGGGAAGCCGGTGAAGATTGATAAAATACCTTATATTCCGCGTCGAACGATCTATGGTCGGATTCGCCGGGGCTATCTCAGTTCGGTGATGCGGGCTTTTGATTTCCCAGGTTCGGAAGAGGCCTTAATGAAGCGCTCGGAGACCACGACCCCGATGCAGGCGCTTTATCTCATGAACAGCCCGTTCCTTCATGGGGAAGCGCGGGGAGTGGTGAAATCTACCGGGCCTCATGAGGTGGTTTCGGAGGAGAGCGTTCAGAAAATTTATGGAAGAGTGCTTCAACGTGAGGCCAGTCCAGAGGAGGCAAAAGCGGCTGTCGCTTGGTTGACGCGGGCGAGGCTTCAACGCACGGCGGGTGCATGGGAGTATGGATATTTGCGAGATGGGTCACTGGAGTTTGTGGTGTTGCCCTTTTTTAAGAATGGTCGATGGAGTGGTGGGGAGGAGCTTCCGGATGCGGAACTGGGGTATCTTTTCTGGATGCATGACGCGGGGCACCCAGAGTTAGATAAGGCGGTGGCGCTTTCTTGGACGGCGGTGGAAGATGGGGAGTTGCGTGTGGAGGGGGATTTGAAGACAGGGAGCGACCAGGGTAATGGGGTGCGGGGGAGAGTGATGCGACCGGATGGGGAGATGTTGGGTGAGTGGATTTCCGAGGGAGC
>Ga0115001_10001656_pt1 | contig 17183 bp, 13 predicted proteins | sample ArcticOcean_MG_C_12_FD_89869 | JGI IMG/M metagenome (GOLD analysis project Ga0115001, IMG submission 89869) | Marine microbial communities from western Arctic Ocean - ArcticOcean_MG_CB8_130 | ecosystem: Environmental > Aquatic > Marine > Oceanic | place: Arctic Ocean: Canada Basin | collected... | reverse complement strand
ATATTCTTGCATAACAATATTGGACATAAAAAATTGGATTCTCTCTAGTTTTTTCTAAAACTTTATCAAAATCAAAATCTAGTTCTGCATCATTACTTCTGTTCAACATCATGAACCTTATTGAATCTTTATCAACTTGATCTAATAGTTCTTGGACCGATATAAAATCACCGGCTCGCTTTGACATTTTGTACGGTTTTCCACTTTTAAAAAGTTTAACTAATTGACAAACTTTACAAATTAAAATTGTTTTATTATTTGAGAGCGCTTTCACCGAAGCAGTGATACGTTTTATATAGCCTATATGATCAGCACCTAAGATATTAATTAAATAATTATAATTTCTACTTATTTTATCTGAATGATAGGCAACATCATTAGCAAAATAAGTCCAGCTTCCATCGTCTTTTTGTAAAGCTCTGTCTGTATCGTCTTCAAATAAAGTTGACTTAAAGATCAGTCTTTTGGTCTTCTTCCATTCTTTGTTTTCTTCACCTTTTGGTGGATTTAAATAACCCTCTTCTACAAATTTTTTTTTTTTTAAGTCTTGAATAACTTTTTCAACTAAATTTTTTTCTACTAAAGATTTTTCAGAGACAAAATTATCATGGGAAATTCCTAAGGCTTTAAGATCTGATTTAATAAGGTTCATTGAATGCTTAAGAGATTCTTCACTTAACATATCAAAAATTTTTTGAAAGTCTGTTATGTCAATTGCTTGATGCTCTTTTAGAATATTTTTCGCTATATCAATTACATAATCTCCAGGATAAAGATTTTCTTTATTTGGAAACTTTTCATTAAATTTTATTTCACGAAGTCTATAAAAAACAGATTCTGTAAAATTAGTAATCTGATTACCGTAATCATTAATATAGTATTCTTTAATTACCTTGTTGCCATTAAAAATTAAAAGATTTGCTAAAACATCTCCAAAAATTGCCCCACGTGAGTGACCTACGTGCATTGGGCCAGTTGGGTTAGCTGATACAAATTCAATATTGTAGGTTTCATATTTATTATTTGAACCATATTTTTTTCCCGTTTCTAGAATAGAAATAATTAATTTTTGATACATTTCTTTAGAAAATCTGAAATTAATAAAACCAGGGCCAGCAATACTTATTTCTGAGAAATCATCAAAATTTTCTAATATTAATTTTTTAAAATTTTCTGCTAGTTCAACAGGTGATTGATTTGTTTTTTTTGCTAAAACTAAAGCAATATTTGTTGAAAGGTCAAAATTAAATTTTTGTGGTGGTGACTCAACAACTGATCCTAAAAAACTTATATTAGATTCAATTTTTAAACTATTATGATTTTTGATAATCAAATCTTGTATTTTTTTTAAGTATAGTTCAAAAATATTCATTTTAAAGAGTTGTATAAATTAATAGCATACCGATCGGTCATACCTGCTATAAAATCACAAATATTTCTTTCAAGACTATATTTTTTATTTTTTATTTTATTTATAAATTTTGATGGATTTTTTTTTATTTTTAAAAATAAATAACTAATTATTTTTTTTCCCATATTTGTTTTTTTGATAACATTTTTACTAAAATACATTTTTTCTCTTAAAAAAGATTTAATCTTTATATCAAAAAAATTCATCTCGTTTGAAAAATTCACAAGTAGATCTTTGTTGTCGTAAATATCTTTAATGTGTTTAATTTTTTTTTCTTTAATATTTTTTTGGGTATTTATAATAACATCGTTAACCATTTCGTTGATTATATCTCTAATTATTTGTCGTATCACTAACTCAGTTCCCTTGGTTTTTATAAATTTTTTATGGTTATTTATTACCTCCGATAATATTGGAATATCTTTAAGATCCTCTATTTTAAATAAGTTTGCTCTTAAGCCGTCTTCTAAATCATGACTATTGTATGCTATATCATCTGAAATTGATGATAGCTGAGCTTCTAAAGAAGCATTTTTTTTATAATTAATTTTATTTTTAAAAAAATTAACTCCTAGTATTGAGTCAAACTTCTTTGGCTCGTTAACGGGTCCATTGTGTTTGACTAATCCATCTATTGTTTCAAGCGATAAATTTAAACCATTGAAATTATAATACTTGGTCTCTAACACATTAACTATTCTCAGTGTTTGTATGTTGTGATCAAATCCTCCATATAAATTCATGCATTCATTTAAAGCCTCTTCACCTGCGTGTCCAAAAGGAGTGTGTCCTAAATCGTGAGAGAGACTAAGGGTTTCACACAAATCTTCGTTTAAATTAAAATGTTTAGCAAGTGTTCGAGCAATTTGTGCTACTTCTAAAGAATGAGTAATTCTTGTTCTAAAATGATCACTGGTAGTATTAACAAAAACCTGTGTTTTATGTTTAAGTCTCCTAAAAGCAGTTGAGTGTATTACTCTATCTCTGTCTCTTTGATACGGGGAACGAAGTATGCTAGATGGTTCATAGTAAATTCTACCCCTTGACTTAACTGGTGTAGCTAAATTTGAGTAATAAGGACCTGATTTTTTTTGCATAAGAATTAGTAAAATTGTATAATACATTATTTACTAAATATGACTAATAAAATTCAGTTTACAGAAGAAGCCAAAAAGCAAATTTTAAAAATTATATCTGAACAAGGAGAAAATTCTTATTTTAGAATATCGGTTCAAGGAGGTGGTTGCTCTGGTTTTAAATATAATTTTTCATTTGATGGAAAAATTGAAAAAGACGATATTGTTTTCAACAAAACAGTAATAGATAAAAGTTCGTTAGAAATTATCAACGGCTCAGTTGTTGACTACAAAAAAGAAATGATTGGAAATTCTTTTGTAATAGAAAATCCAAAAGCAACATCTTCTTGTGGCTGCGGCTTATCATTCTCGGTATAAATAGTGAAAATTATTTCTTGGAATGTAAATTCTGTAAGGGCAAGAATACTTAATATCTTGGATTATATTAAAGCAGAAAAACCTGACATTCTTCTACTTCAAGAAATCAAAACTGAAAATGTAAATTTTCCATCTGATGAGTTTAAAAAATTAGGTTACGAATCTTATGTCTTTGGACAAAAAAGTTATAACGGGGTAGCTATTTTATCTAAAGTAAAGATAGATAATATTAAATTAGATTTTATTAAAGATGATCTTAAACAATCACGAATTATATGTGGTGATATTAAAATAAATCAAAAAAAAATTAAGATAATAAATATTTACGTGCCGAATGGTAATCCTATTAAAACTGAGAAGTATGAATATAAAATTAACTGGCTTAATAAATTTTTAAAGTCAGTAAAAAAAACTCTAGTAAATGAAAAAAATATAATCATTTCTGGTGATTTTAATATTATACCTGAAGAAATTGATGTGCATGACCATACAAGATATTTAAACGATGCCTTGTTTAAAATTGAGATTAGAAAAATTTTTAGAGAATTGTTAAATTATGGATTTAAAGATATTTTTCGATTGCTTAAAAAAAATAAACAAGAATATACGTTTTGGGATTATATGGCTGGATCTTGGCAAAAAAATTATGGACTGAGAATAGATCATTTTTTAATTTCAGATAATTTACTTGAAAATATAAAGAATATTGAAATAAATAAAAAACCAAGATCTAAAAGTAAACCTTCAGACCACACGCCAATTGAGTTAGAAATTATTTAACTCTACCGTAAATATCTTTATATCTAACTATATCTGTTTCTTTTAGAATATTTCCTAATTGTGCTTCTACAATCTTGACTGGTTTTTTATATACATTCTCAATTCTATGTATTGATCCCTTTGGTATAAAAACATTATCATTTACATTTTTAAAAAAAACCTTTTTACCTAATGTTATTTTTGGTCTACCGCTGGTTATTGTCCAAAACTCTGATCTATAATGATGTTTTTGAAGGCTTATTGAAGATTTACATTTGATTGTTAATTCTTTTAATAAAAATTGATCACCTCTAAAATAATTTTTATAAAAACCCCATGGTCTATAAAAGGTATTCTTTTTAATAGTATTGGTTTCAATTTGAGACTTTAAAACTTTAAAAATCTCGTTCCAACTACCGAGGTCAGACCAAGTAATATTTAAACAAATTGAGTTTATTTCCTTTGCTTTTTCTAAAATCGCGTGGTCAAAAGATATAGGGGTAATCTTATTAAAAAATTTTTTATTTAGGATTATATTTTTTTTGTTTTGATTAATTTTATTTAATGATTTTAAACAGTTAAAAAATAATTTTTTTTGAAATATTTTTGCATTATATATTATTGAGTCTTTTCTTGCCAAAACTATCCCAGAGTTCCATAATGCTTTAATTTTTATAAGCTTAATTGCTAAAACTTTGTTTGGTTTTTCTATAAAATCCTTTACTTTGTTCATATCTTTATTTACTTTTTTGTTCAGCAAATATCCATAATCAGATCTTGGTTCCTTTGGTTTTATGCCAAATATGAATATATTTTTATTGTTTAAATATTTTAAATTTAAGTTTAGAATTTTATTAAATTTATCTTTTTGTCGTATCAAATGATCGGACGGTAAAAATAAAATAGGTTGATTTAATTTAATCTCATCTAATAAAGTTGTGCTTATTATTGCAGCAGCTGTATTTTTTTTAACAGGTTCTAACACTATTTTATATCTTGATATTTTTTTTTTTTTTAAAGCTTTTAAAACTAAGTTTAAATAAATTTTATTAGTACTTATTACGGGACTATCAAAAATTTTATTTTTAATTCGATCAAGAGTATTTTCAAAAAGTGTCCAGCCGCCAAAATCGATGAATTGTTTTGAAGGAACATTTTTAAATCCAGGAAAAAGTCTTGTGCCAGAACCTCCGCATAATATTACTGGCTTAATTTTCATCAGATTTTCGAGTATTCTTTAACTTCCTTTTTCTTGCCTGGATGAGTTGGCGCACCTAAGTAAGCTGGGCCTACGGTTTGTGCATATTTCCATAAGGTGCCTGACCCAAATTGTGATTTTCTTGGTTTCCATTTTTTTCTTCTTGTTGCTAATTCTTTTGAAGACAATCGAACATTTATTGTTCCTTTTTTTGCATCTATATCAATTACATCTCCATTACGTAATAAAGCTAGAGGACCGCCTAGAGCAGCTTCTGGGCCAACGTGTCCAACACAGAAACCTCTTGTTGCACCAGAGAATCTTCCGTCGGTTATTAGTGCTACTTTTTCACCTTTGCCTTGACCATAGATAGCACCAGTTGTAGATAGCATTTCTCTCATTCCAGGCCCGCCTTTTGGACCTTCATATCTTATGATTATTACATCTCCATCTTGATATTTTTTATTTTTAACTGCAGACATTGCGTCTTCTTCATTGTCAAAACATCTTGCTTTACCTGTAAATTGTAATTTTTTTAAACCTGCTATTTTTACAATTCCACCCTCTGGTGCTAAATTACCTTTTAATCCAACAACACCTCCATCAGGTGATAGTGGATTGTTGTGTTCTCTAAGTACTTTTTGGTTGATATTAAACTTTATATTTTTTAAATTTTCTTTCATTGTTTTACCTGTAACAGTCATGCAGTTACCGTGTATGTAGCCACCATCAAAAAGAGTTTTTAATAACATTGGTACACCACCAGCTTCCCACATATCTTTAGCTACATACTTACCACCTGGTTTTAAATCAGCAAGATAGGGTGTTTTTTTAAAAATCTTAGCTACATCCATTAAATCAAATTTAACTCCTATTTCATTTGCAAGAGCTGGTAAATGTAACGCAGCATTTGTTGATCCACCTGTAGCAGCAACTATTGTTGCAGCATTTTCTAAAGATTTTTTTGTTACTATATCTCTAGGCTTAATATTTTTTTCTAACAAACTCATTACTGTCTTTCCACTTTCAAAAGCATATTTATCACGCTCTTCATATGGTGCTGGTGTTCCAGCTGAATATGGTAATGCTAGACCAATAGCTTCAGATACACAGGCCATAGTATTTGCGGTAAATTGACCCCCGCATGCTCCAGCGCTAGGGCAAGCAACGAGTTCTAATTCTCTTAAATCTTTTGAAGACATTGTACCAGCTGAATGTTTACCCACTGCTTCAAAAACATCTACTACAGTTACATCTTTACCTTTATATCTACCTGGTAAAATAGATCCTCCATAAATAAAAACACTTGGTACATTTAGTCTAAGCATAGACATCATTAGTCCTGGAAGAGATTTATCACAACCTGCAATTCCAACTAATGCATCATAACAGTGACCTCTGACTGTCAACTCAGCTGAATCTGCAATTATTTCCCTTGATATTAATGACGATTTCATTCCTTCGTGCCCCATTGCTATTCCATCTGTAACGGTAATTGTACAAAATTCTCTTGGGGTGCCCCCAGAAACTTTAACACCTTTTTTGACAGATTGTGCTTGTCTCATTAATGCAGTATTGCATGGAGCAGCTTCATTCCAAGTTGAAACAACGCCAACAAATGGTTTAGCAACATCCTCTTCAGTTTCTCCCATGGCATAATAAAAAGATCTATGTGGAGCTCTATCTGCTCCCAGAGAGGTGTGCCTACTCGGTAATTTTTTTTTGTTAAATTTAGACATTAAATAATGCTTGATACAATACTTTTTAATTTAGTTTCTTCAATCTTTAAATCATTTAATAATCGTTTGTCATTGAGAATAATATCTTTTGGCGCTTTTTTAATATAATTTTGATTATTGAGTTTATTAATCAAAACATCAATTTTCTTATCAATTTCATTTTGTTTATTAATCAGTGCACTTTTTTGAGACATTAAATCTATTGTTGTTTCAAATTTAAGACCTATTTTCTCGTTTAAAACAATAATCTGAATTAGATTTGTAACACTGCCTGATTTATGGATTATACTGTTAACTCTTCCAACTTGTTTAATAATATCTAAATTATTATCAATAATTGTTTTAATTTTTTTACTTTCTTTAAAATAAATGACGTCACAATATTCTTTAGGAGCAATATTAAGTTGAACTTTTGTTGATCTAATAGAAGTTATAATTTCTATTAGACTTTTAATCTCTTTTGAACTTTTATCAAACGCTGAATTTTTAGTAGGGTTAGGCCAACTAGAGGTAATAAGAGGACTATTAAAAAACTTATCAAATTTATTCTTTTGCCACATGTGTTCAGTAAAAAAAGGAATAAAAGGATGTAAGAGCTTAAGCATATTCATAAACATATAAGATGAAAAAGATGTAGCTTCATCTTTGGCTCTTTTATTTTTTGAATTAAAAATAGGTTTTAAAAATTCTAGATACCAATCACAATAAGATCCCCAAACAAAATTATAAATTGCCCTACTCGCTTCATCAAATCTAAAATCAGCTAAGTGTTTATTAACAAGATTTGTAGTTTTTTTAAACTCGAAATAAATCCACTGGTTAATTTTTAATTTAACCATTTTAATATTTATGTTCTTTTTATATGAACATTTATTAAGTTTGAGAAAATTGTTTGCATTTGAAATTTTTGTAATAAAATTTCTGTACCCTACAACTCGATCTTTAGATAATTTAACATCACGACCTGGTGAGGCCATTGAAATTAATGTAAATCTTAATGGATCTGCTCCGTATTCATTAATTAGTTCAAGAGGGTCAATTACATTGCCTTTTGATTTTGACATTTTTTGACCTTTTTCATCTCTAACAAGAGCGTGCACGTATACTTTTTTAAATGGAGTATCTTTTAAAAAATAATTACCCATCATTAACATTCTAGCTACCCAGAAAAAAATAATGTCAAAACCTGTAACTAATACTGATGTAGGGTAAAACTTTTTTAGTGATTTATTTTTTTCAGGCCAACCAAGAGTAGTAAAAGGCCAAAGAGCAGATGAAAACCAAGTATCAAGTACATCAGTCTCCTGGATGAGATTGAATTTTTTACTATTATAAAATTTTTTAGCAATTATTTGTGCTTTTTTTTCACTTTCAGCAGCAAATATTTTACCATTATTCCCATACCAAATAGGAATTCTATGTCCCCACCATATTTGCCTTGAAATACACCATGGTTCGATATTGTTCATCCATTGAAAAAAAGTTTTAGACCAATTTTCTGGAAAAAAAGTTGTCTTATTCTTTTTTACTACTTCGATAGGTTTTTTTGCTAATTTTTTAGCGTCAACAAACCACTGTTCTGTAAGTAATGGTTCAATAATAGAATTGGATCTGTCACCATAAGGAACTTTATTTTTGATAGACTCAATTTTATCTAAAGAATTAAAATTTTTAAGTTCAGCTATAATTTTTTTTCTAGCTTCAAATCTGTCAAGTCCAACATACCTTTTGATACCATTATTGTTAATTTTCCCATCTTTTTCTAAAATATTAATAATTTCTAGGTTATTTCTTTTGCCAACTTCATAATCATTGAAATCATGTGCAGGAGTAATTTTAACAGCACCAGTTCCTTGTTCAGGGTCAGCATAATTATCTGCAATAATTTTTATTTTTCGTTCTACAATTGGTATAATCACATCTTGACCTACTAAGCTTCTGTATTTTTCATCTTTTGGGTTTACAGCTATAGCCGCATCACCCATCATTGTTTCTGGTCGAGTAGTTGCAATAGTTATAAATTTTTCAGAATTTACAATGGGATATTTAATATAATAAAGTTGTGACTGAACATCATTTTGAACAACTTCTAAATCTGAAATTGCTGTTTTCAATTTAGTATCCCAATTAACTAATTTCTTGTCTTTGTAAATTAATTTTTGATTATAAAGAGACACAAAAACTTTGCTTACAGCTTTTGACATATCTTTATCCATAGTAAATCTAGAACGTGACCAATCACAAGAGCAGCCTAGTTTTTTTAATTGCGCTAAAATTAAATCACCTGACTCTGCTTTCCACTCCCAAACTTTTTTAATGAATTCTTCCCTTCCAATATCATTTTTATTAATATTTTTTTTAATTAAATTTTTTTCAACAATAGCTTGAGTAGCAATGCCAGCATGATCTGTTCCAGGCTGCCATAGTGTTTCAAAACCTTTCATACGGTAAAATCTTATTAGCACGTCTTGTAGACTATTATTGAGCGCATGCCCCATATGTAACCTGCCAGTAATATTTGGTGGAGGGATTACTATTGAAAATGTTTTTTTGGATTTGGTAGAAATTGGTCTAAATAATTCTTTCTTCTCCCAATAATCGTAAATTTTCTTCTCTTCAATGATATGATCGTATTTTTTAAATTTCATATAAAATTAGGTAAATGTTATAGTTTTTATATCAAAGGATCTCGCTTCTTAAAATCATAGAATTTTCTTTAATGAGGTAATTAAATGATTTAAATAGATGTAATCTGTACTTAGGCCACGTAGCAAAATCATTACACAGAGGATTATAAAGATCTTATTCAATCAGATTATTACCTGTAAACAGTATAATAAAGTGACATTACAGGTGCAAATTCAGTCTGTGGGGAACTCCTGAAAAACCTAGATTAAAAAAGTTGCATTTATATATAGAAAGCATAATGGCTGAGTAATGATTAAGATAATAAAAAATTCTTGGGCACTTTTTACAGGATTTGGAATTATTGTAGTGTCGCATGGATTTCAAGGTAATCTTTTAGGTATCAGATCTGTAATTGAAAATTTTAATTTTATTGCAACAGGTATAATGATGTCTGCATATTTTGTTGGATTTTTTATTGGAGCGACTGTGGTTCCAAGACTTGTGACTAAAGTTGGCCATATAAGAGTTTTTGCAGCCTTTGCTTCAATGGCTTCACTTAGTTCTTTAGTCCATGTTGTTTTTGTGGATCCGTATATTTGGATCTTTGCAAGATTTTTAACAGGGTTTAGCATGATTGGTATATTTATAATTGTTGAAAGTTGGCTAAATGATAGAGCTAACAACAAAACACGAGGAAAAGTTTTGTCTCTCTATATGTTGATTACTTATGTGGGTATGGCTTTAGGAAATCTTTTGTTGAACGTAAGTGACCCTAGTTATTATGAACCTTTTATTCTAATTTCTTTATTATTTTCAATAGCATTAATACCTATTCTTCTAACAAAACGTAAGCCCCCTAAGTTTAGAAAAAATAGTGCTATTAAAATTAAAGAACTTTTTAAAATCTCACCCTTTGGAACTGTTTCCATGTTCTGTACTGGTTTTATTTTTGCTCCTATATTTAGTCTTTTGTCTGTTTATGCAGTCACAATGAAACTAGGTATTTTTGAAACCTCTTTATTGTTAGTTGGTGTAATGCTTGCAGGTGCTCTATTTCAATGGCCCATAGGTTCTCTTTCGGACAAATATGACCGAAGAAAAATTATAATGGGATCTTCTTTAGCTGCTATTATTTTTTCACTCTCTGCAATTTTTGCTTCTGGTGTAGGGAATTCTCTACCAAACTTATTTATAGAGTCTACTGTAAGTTTTAATTATTTTTCAACTGCTATGGATAAATCAAGACTTTTTATATTTATAATTTTACTTGCGGGCGTAACTCTGCCTTTATTTTCATTAAATCTTGCGCTTGTTAACGATTACATTCCTAAGGAAAAATTTGTTGCGGCAGGAAGTGGGTTAAATATTCTATTTGGGCTTGGGGCAATGGCTGGTCCTATAATGTGCTCTATATTAATGCATTTTTTAGGTCCTAATGGTTTTTTTATACACCTTCTAATTTTTCTATTTGTAATAATCGTATTTGGTTTTTATAGGCTGGGCCAAAGAGAAATTGAAAATAATCCTGAGTCTACTTTTACACCTCTGCCTACAACTATTACACCTTTGGGTATTGAACTCGATCCTGAGACTGGTGTTGATTTGTCTAATACTGAAGAAAAATAAAATTAAGATTTATCGCCAAAAGCAATCTACTCGACAGTTGATACTGTTTTCTCTAAGCATACTCATCATTGATAAAATAATCTCTGATGGTATAAACTTTACTCAGTATGTTCATCTTTAACTTCACAAACCTACTTGGCCACGTGGCGGAATGGTTACGCAGAGGATTGCAAATCCTTGTATCCCAGTTCGATTCTGGGCGTGGCCTCCAAAAAAACGTATAGTTTTTGAAATTCTATTTTTGATGAGTTCCAGATATATAGGTTCTAACCTCAGAAATACTTTTTCTTAATTTTAAGAGAACCTTTATATAGTCTAGTAATTCTGGAAGTCTTCTTAAATAACCAGCTATAAATCTTATTTTTAAAAAATTAGGCAAGATTGGAATAATTCTTCCTTCGTATAAAGTAATTAAAGAAGTCAAATATAAATGTTTTTGTACATGGCCTTTTGTAATTTTTACTTTCCACCTTTTGGAAATATCTATATTTGAAAAAAGATAATCTTTAACAGATCTATTAAGAACACTTTTATCAACAGAAATTAGAGCTGAAAATTTTGTAGTTTCTTTGTTGAAATTTTCAACCAACTCAATTTTCTTCTTATAAAAATCTATTAAAATTTGTTGTTCATCTGTATCAATTATCCAAATAAAATTTTTTAATGTGAATCTTAATATGCCAATATTTGAAATAAAATCTTCAAAATATTTTTTCACTAATTCAAAATCGGTTTTATACGCACTCTCTTTTTGATATATTTTTTCTAAGTATGGAGCATATTTACGTTTAAGAATTTCTAGTTCTTCATCAAAATTATAATGTTTGATGTCGTAAAAGCCTTTCTCTTCAGTGTACTTACCTCCAGGATTCATAATTTTAAACAAAGTACTACCATTATAATTTTTAGTAACATATTTTTCTAATTCATAAGGAGTAGTTAGATGTTTGTTGTCTTGTAAAGTTTCTTTGTGAAGATGACAAATATAGCTAGCAAATGGGACGGCATGTATAGGTTTTAAAAATAAAATACATTGAAGATATTCTTGCATGTAAGTTTCTTTTTTTAAAAAATCTTCATCCTCTTTTTCAAAAGTATATTTAGTAGGATAAGACCATGCCAATGAGTGGCTTCTGAACATAAAATCTGGGTTTTTAAAATTCTTAATTAACCATCTCCAAGAACTTGGTAGTGGTTTAGCATCATTAAGATTTACCAAAATCTTGCCGTCAACTTTAATAATCAAAATACTATCATCTTGATGTTCAACTTGATGACTGATGATAGAAAAATTTTCTTCTAAAAAATATTCTTTATTTTGAGTCATCTCAATGACGTTGTTAAATCCAAGTCCGACTAATTCTTGTTTCATTATAGAAGATGGAAACTGTGGAACAAAAATTTTTATATTTTTATTAAACTCTCTCATTGTTTTGTAATCGAAATGATCAAAGTGCCAATGTGTCAGATAAATAAAATTAGTTGTTTTATAAATATCTTCACTAACATTAGGTTCTGGGCATAAAAACCAAGAACCCCAAAAAGCCGGACTTTTATACCATGGGTCGGTAATTAAAACTTTTCCTGAAGTATTTTCTATTTTTAAGGATGCATGCGCTACTAATTCTAAATTCATAGTTATAAATTATATTTTTTTATAAAATCTTCAATTAGTAAATTAATTTTCTAATTTGATGAATAATTTGCTATTAAGGTTTGACAGTCATCTAGTAGTGAAATAAATAGGTTTTTGTCATTCCTCGGTAGCTCAGTTGGTAGAGCAGTTGACTGTTAATCAATTGGTCGCAGGTTCGAGTCCTGCCCGAGGAGCCAACTAGCCTGTTTTGACTAAATTCTCTGTATTTTTTAAAACTTCTAAAATTTTGTCTTTTTCAATTTTAGATAAAGAGCTAAATGTTTTAGTTAGAAAAGAGTAATTTAAACTATTTTCTCCTGGTAGTTCGCCTGAACCAAAAGCTACATAATCTTTAAACTCTTCAAAAAAATAGGTTATTGGAACTTGTAAAAATTGTGAAATTTGCATTAAACGTGCTGAGCTTACACCGTTGGTGCCCTTTTCATATTTTTGAATTTGTTGAAATGTAACGTTGATTGCTTCTGCGACTTTAGTTTGAGTTAAACCCAAAGATAATCTTCTCATTCTTAATTTTTTACCTAGATGAATATTAAAATTATCTTCCATTCGTACTCCTAAGGTTCTTGTTTAAAAATATTATACAATATGAAAACTATATTAGTTGCAAGAATTAATATTAAAAAAATTAAAATATTTTGAGTTAAAAAAACTCATAAAATCTTTAAAAAAGTATTGACTTCTGGAGTTAAAATAGTAGTGCCGTAATTATTTTTTATATTCTTTTAACCTATATTCCCAATAACCAGTCTTATCAAACGCGGCTTTTAACCAAAGCAAGGTACTTTCATCATACCAAATATCTGTATTTAATTTTTTATTATCAGGTAAACTTTCATCGGAAGATTTAAAGTTGAAATGTAAAGCGTTATAAGTTTTATGACCTAATTTAATCTCTTCTTTTCCAACAAAAGTTACAGTTTGTTCAATAACTCTTCCTGAAATCGCACTAATTTGCTGCTTAGTTTTAACTATTTCGTGGTTCCACCATGTGCCAACTATAGAATCTATAAAAGTAGTACCTTTATAAGATGAACCATCAATGATTAACTCGCTGGAAGTGGGATTTACACTTATATTAACATATTTATCTTTTTTATTTTGATTAGTTGTCGAAGAAAATTTGAAAAATTTCCCTTCTTTATATATTTCTTCGCTTTCAGCAAAATAATTGTATAAATCAACGCCAAGCTTAGTAATTTTAAAATTTACTTCACTTTTAACAGTTAAAATATTGTCTTTTCTTAAAAAATCGTATTTATGATAGCCAATTAATTTATTATTTCTGAATAGTTCATATTCCAAATATTCAAAATTCTCATAATGACCTACATGGCTATTAGCTTTAAAACTAAGGATAAATAAAATTATAATTGAAAGGATATTTTTTTTCATATATTTAAAAACATGGATAATTTCAACATTTTAAAACAAATTGGAAATACACCATTAATTAAATTAAAACAAGCGTCAGAATTAACTGATTGTAATATTTACGGCAAGGGTGAATATTTTAATCCAGGTGAGTCTATAAAAGATCGAGCAGCTCTTTATATTATTGAAGATGCAATTAAACATAAAAAAATTCAAAAAGGTGGAATAGTTGTAGAAGGCACTGCTGGAAATACTGGAATAGGCTTAGCAATAGTAGCTAAAGCTTACGGTCTAAGTTTAAAAATTATAATACCAAAAACTCAATCGATCGAAAAAAAACAAACTCTTAAAGATTTGGGGGCTGATTTAATTGAAGTTGACGCAGTACCATACTCGAATCCAAATAATTATATTAAACAATCAAAAAAAATTGCTGAGGAACTTTCAAAATCAAATAAAAATGGAGTTTTGTGGGCAAATCAATTTGATAATATCATAAATTCTGAGGCTCATATTCAAACAACTGCTAAGGAAATTTGGACTCAAACAGCTGGCCAAATAGATGGATTTATATGTTCAGTTGGAACTGGCGGAACTTTAGCAGGAGTATCAATTGGATTAAAAGAAAGAAATAAAAATATTAAAATTGCCTTATCTGATCCAATGGGATCTTCGTTATATTCACATATAAAATTTAATAAATTAGAAAATTCTGGAAACTCAATAACTGAAGGCATAGGAACGGCTAGAATAACTAAAAATTTTGAAAAAGCTTTAATCGATGATGCATTTCAAGTTACTGACAGAGAAGCACTAAATATAATATTTAAATTAAAAGAGGACCAAAATATTAGTCTCGGTGGTTCCTCGGGTATCAATATTGGTGGCGCTATTAGATTAGCTAAACTATTAGGTCCTGGGCACAATATTGTAACAATACTTTGCGATCCAGGGAAGAGGTATGCTAGTAAAATTTATAATAAAGAGTTCTTAAAAAGCAAAAACTTGCCTATACCTAGTTGGTTATAAAATTTGGCTCAAGAATAGTTTGGTTCTATCTGACTTAGGGTTATCAAAGAAATCTTTTGTTTTTGCTTTTTCTACAATACGTCCTTCGTCCATAAAAATCATATTATCAGCTACTTCTTTAGCAAAACCCATTTCATGTGTTACTACAATCATTGTCATTCCACCTTTTGCTAGGTCAACCATAACATCTAAAACTTCTTTTATCATTTCAGGGTCTAAAGCTGAGGTTGGTTCGTCAAACAACATTATTTTAGGCTCCATACACAAGGCTCTAGCTATAGCAGCTCGTTGCTGTTGACCGCCAGATAACTGACCTGGAAATTTTAATGCTTGATCTTCAATTTGGACTCTTTTTAGATTTTCCATCGCAAGTTCCTCTGCTTTTTTTTTGGGTAATTTTTTTACCCAAATTGGTGCAAGTGAGCAGTTGTCTAGTACAGATAAATGGGGAAACAAATTAAATTGTTGAAACACCATTCCAACTTCTGCTCTAATAATTTCTATATTTTTTGTATCCTCTGAAATCTCTGTATTGTCTACGATTATTTTTCCCTCTTGATGATTTTCAAGTCTGTTTATGCATCTAATTAGAGTAGATTTGCCTGATCCAGATGGACCGCATATCACAATTTTTTCTTGGGTTTTAACTTCAAGCTCAATGTCTTTTAATACTTGAAACTTATCAAACCACTTGTTTACTTTTTTTAATTCAATAATATTTGTCATTTATCTCTCAGTACTTAGCTTTTTTTCTAAATTTTGACTATACCTACTCATTGCAAAACAAATAACCCAAAAAACAAAAGCTGCAAAAACATAGCCTTCTGCTGCCATACCTAGCCATTTAGGATTTGTTTTTGCTAAACCTATCATACCTGCCAATTCAAGCAACCCTACAACAAAAATTAACGGAGTGTCTTTTACTAGTGCTAAAAATGTATTAGCAATGCCTGGGATTACTAATTTAAGGGCCTGTGGTAAAATTACTAAAAAATGCATTCTCCAATAACCCATTCCCAAAGATTGAGCAGCGTCATACTGTCCTCTTGGGAGCGCTTGTAGCCCGCCTCTTACAACTTCAGCCATATATGCAGCCTCAAATAAAGTTATAGCAATAATAACTCTCATTAATTTATCCATATAAGTTCCGTCAGGTAGAAACATTGGAAACATAACTGCAGACATAAATAAAACAGTTATTAAAGGCACGCCTCTCCATAACTCTATAAAACCGATAGAGGAATATTTTACAGCAGGTAAGTCAGACCGTCTACCTAATGCTAAAAATACGCCTATTGGAAAACAAAAGATTAAAGCAAAAGCTGACACTATAAAAGTGAGCGACAAACCACCCCAAGCGCCGGTCTCAATCCATTTTAAACCAAATATTCCACCAGATATTAAATTTAAAGCTATTATTGGAAATATAAAAAGTAAAAATAAAATTATAAATTTTTTAAACTTATGGGGAAGTATAAAAATAGAAACTATAGACCCAAGTAAAATTAGAAAAGAAACATTAATTCGCCATTGCTCGGGATTTGGATACATCCCATACATAAATCTATTAAACCAAACTTTAATAAATACCCAACAAGCTCCATCACCAGTACAATCTTCTTTTGTATTACCTACAAAATTAGCATCAAAAAAAGTCCAATTTAAAGTTGGAGGAACATATTTTATCAATACAAAAATTACGATTAGAGATAAAACTGCATTAAAATTACTAGAATTTAGATTTTTGTTAATTGTATCGAGCGTTTTATTTCCACTGTATTCGATTCTTATAAAATAAAGGCCTAAAGCACCGAGTATCAAAGGACTAAAATAATTAATTATACCAGGTAAATACCCTGTAATATTGTAGTTTAAAAAAGTACTACTGAAAATGTCAAAAATTCCAAAACAAAATAAGCTAGTACCTACAACTAAGCAACTTTGAAGGTTTTCTTTTTTTGGTTTTAATATAGATAAATTCATTTTTTTATTTTTCTTTAATGGCGACACTTTTGTTGTACCAGTTCATAAAAGAGGAAATTGAAAGACTTAAAAAAAGATAAGTCCCCATTGTAATACTCACAATTTCAATTGCCCTACCCGTTTGCATTAATGCTGTTCCAGCAAAAACAAGGACAATATCTGGATAAGCAATTGCAGCAGCTAAAGAAGAATTTTTAGTTAAATTTAAATATTGATTGGTAGTAGGTGGAATAATTATTCTTAAAGCTTGAGGTAAAACAACAAGCTTTAAAATTTGTGTATTGTTTAATCCAATTGAAGCAGCAGCCTCTTTCTGTCCTTTTCCTAT
>Ga0115001_10001655_pt1 | contig 17185 bp, 25 predicted proteins | sample ArcticOcean_MG_C_12_FD_89869 | JGI IMG/M metagenome (GOLD analysis project Ga0115001, IMG submission 89869) | Marine microbial communities from western Arctic Ocean - ArcticOcean_MG_CB8_130 | ecosystem: Environmental > Aquatic > Marine > Oceanic | place: Arctic Ocean: Canada Basin | collected... | reverse complement strand
CGGCCTTCTAACATAACAATCCCAAGGTGTTTTGTAAGGAGCCTTGCATAACGCAGTAGCAGATTTTAAGAATTCTCTTATAGAATTATTAATTAAATGCAATCCTTGAACAGTGTCAATAAACTTTGTACCAGCAGGTTCTCCTTCAAGTTCGATAGCATATAAAATTCTATTAGGCAGTAGTTGCGAAGGAAAGTGTGTAAGATCAATATGCCAAGGTATAATACCAGACTTTAATAATCCATCTTCACTTACAGTTTCAACAAAATTATCTTCGTGTCCACTAACTACACTTTGTTGTAGGCCGCTATACTTTTCTTTTGAATTATCCCAAACTTGGCCAAAAATACTACAGAAATCTTTTAGCTGTGTATTGTTTAAAGATTGATCCTTAAAGATCAATACTTTTTGTTTAGCAAACAAATTGTATACTTTTGTTTTTTCTAATGAAGTTAATTCAGCACAGTCTATATCAGAGACTTCACTTATCCAGTTATTTTTGATATTATTAACTTTCAATAAAACTTCCTTCATAATCAAAACTTATTCTGTACAGAAATCGATCTCCTTCAACTTCATTTCGTTTGTGTATACTATGAAACTGATCCATGAAGATAAAATCTCCTGGCTGCCAATCATTATGATGGTAAATGTACTTCTCTTGAAATACATGATCAAGTAAATATTGTTTTAGCCATTTTTGATCCAACTCTTTACCACTACGTCTCCACATTTCTCTAATGTAATGAAATGTAAAATATAGTCCTTTACCATTATCGTATGGATGATTGTATACTAATGGCTTCGTAACACCTTCGGGGTATATACGCTTATTCTCAAACATGATAAGCTCTTTGTCGCCTTCTTCTAGCTTATAAAACGTATTATTCTTAAACTGAAATGTACAATCTACATCGTCAACTATTTCTTTAACATCATCTGGTAACTCATTATATGCTTGACGTGTATCACAGAAACTAGTTACACTGTTTTTACCAGGCTTAACACAATACAATGCTACACAACTTTCTTTACCACTTGGGCGTCCATTACCATTACTATGCCAATCAAGTTCGTTGTCTGCAAATATACCAATCTTTTCTCCGTGTTTCCGTTCGTTAGTTACACGAAATAATCCTGGGTGCTCTGGATGCATAAAAAACTGTTTGGGTTTTAGCACGTTGCCAATAGTTTCGCATACATGCAATATTCTAGATTCGTGCAAGTCTTGATTGCGTACTACTACTATATTGTCTCTTACAATATTTCTGCCAAACTCTTTAATATCGTTATCAGAAGCACTAGCAAAGTCTATGGTAGTTTCAATATGTGTCATACTATGTTTCCGTTATCTGTGCAGAATCTCCATAATAGCCTTTCACCTTTTACCTCTGTTCGATTGTGCAAGCCGTAGTACTGATCGTTAAACACCATATCTCCGGGTTGCCATTTGTGTTTGTATATGTACTTGTCTTGAAATGCATGATCGTACAGATAGTTCCATAGCCAATCACTGTTAAAGTCTGGATGCGTTGGATTACGCCATTCTTCTATTAAACTAGGAATAAAGTACAATGCTTTCTCTCCGTGCCACGGATGTGTAACAACTAACGGTTTCCAAACTTGGTCTGTATAAGTTGTACCTCCGTGATGTTTTTTACCGTTAGAGCCATCAAAGATTTCATATTCTGGATCTTCTGGTGTAAGTTTATATCCACCGTCATTCTTTCCTACTGTAGGACCTTCTCCTGTAAAAGCTGCCATACTATGTCGAACTTCCATAGTTTCAATTAGCTCTTTCACATCATTAGGTAACTCCTTGTATGCTTGTTTCATATTACAAAATCCTGTTATTCCGTATTCGGGATTACCGGGATTAACACAATGCAGCATAAGTGTTACTTGCTGTACCTTTTCTCTTAACCCTCCGTTACTATGCCAACATAAGTCTAAGTCAGCAAAAAGACCTGTTTTTTTACCTTCTTCATCTCTTGCATTAGTAACTCTTGTAATTTCAAGAGAGTCTTGATCTGCCCAAAATACCGTCTTTTTTTGAACAGTACTTGAACGACCCATCTTGTTTACTGCTTCAACGAGTTTTTCTTTATTAGAAGGTACATTTCTTAATAATATAAAATGATGATTAGGGATCTTTTCAACAAAGTCGTTAAGCTCTTCTTGTGTAGCTTGTAACAAGTTAAACTCTGCTTCAATACCGTTAGTATTGTCTAAGATTTTTTTAATAATCATTGTACTAATAGTTCTCCTTTTCCTGAGATGTTTTTGTAGTCTACGCCAAATAATAAAACAACACGAATGCTATCTGTTGGATTGATTACTCTGTGTAACCAACCGGTATTAACAAAATATGCTTCACCTAGTTTCATAGTTAAACTAACTTCTTCTGTCTTTGTCTTCCATTGAAACAGACTTCCTGTTGTTTGAGCGGGTATTTGAACACGGCACAGTACACTTGTATCAGTGTCTATGTGATAGTTTAGCTCGTTACCGCCATGCATAACGCTAATACGGGTTCTATAGGGCTTTACAAATGCCGTTGTAAGATAGTTTTCTATAGCAGTAGTGCTTATATCATTACGCCAATGCATATAATTTGTTTCGTCAATTGTATCTTCAGCAGTACACTCTTGGAGTATAATTTGCTTATATGTTTCGCTTGAGGTGAATACGTTCTTTACATCACAATGTTGCGAAAGTTGATAGTTATCGCCGCCTAGATCGTTTCCTGTATAACTAGTTGCAATGTGTAATATTTCGTCAATTACTGCCTGTGGTACATTGTTAGCAACAGTGCCATGAGTTAGCATCTCATGCCTTCGTGGACCATTATTCCCAGATACTCTTCTTTTCCTAGTAGCTTTAATTACGCAAGAGTCAGCCATAATAATTTCCCTATGTTTTTATTACTTTGACAAACCATGCAGTAGGATCAAGTTCCCACCATTTTTGTCCTATTCGATAACTACCTGCTCGATTATGATGATTCTCATGCCATCCTTCGCCAGCTGTTAAAATGTTTCCTATAATAGTATTATTAGGTTTACCGCCTTTGTGTCCTAGAACATTAAGCAATCCGTATCCATGAAACGCTAACACAACCGGTACTGCATAACCAAATATCATAAGTAACGGATCGATAATAGTAAGTACAACAATAATAGCTACGTTAAGTTTAAAGTAATGAACATGAAACCATCTCAGTAGTTGATCCTTTAAAAGCCTTTTAATAAACTTACGTTTAATTTTAAAATCGTACCCCCAAGTATTAACATACACAGGAAACCATCCTTTGATTGTAGCACTATGTGGATCGTCATCTGTGTCATGATGTGCATGATGGTGTCGATGAGTTGCAGCCCAAGTCATAGCTGGCCCTGCTCCACTAAACATGCCGAGAATATTTACGGCATACGGATACCATTTTCTAGCTTTAAACGAATTATGACTGTAATATCGGTGATACCCACCGCTTATTGCTACAATAGCAATAACTTGCCACCATAAAAATCCTGCAAGAAACATCCACCATTCACCGTACATAAATGCAGGAATGAGCAGTAAATGACATACTGCATGATTTAATAATAACTTAGTTGTGTTTTCCATAATTACTTCTTACTCATTAGGTCCCAGTCACTAATACTTATGCTCGGTAGTTCTATAGGTTCTCCAAGATAGATAGCACTCTGCCAACAGTTAGAACTATTCTCATTACAAGTTTGTATCATGTTAGGATTCATCTTCCAGTTACCGCCTAATTTTCTTCTTACGCGGTTTAATGCAGGCCTGCGTTTTAGGTCTTGCATAGATATAAAAACAGTTTTATAATTACTAAGATATTTTTCTTGTGCTTTTACTAAATGCATTGCAGGAGTCTTAGCATCTTTGTCATAGTACAGATGACTACGTCGATATCTTGGATTGTAATACGTTCTAGTAAGAAGCCTAAAACAACCAGGGTAAAATTCTTGTATTGTTGCAAATGCAATTAAAATATCGGTTTTTATAGTAGAATGCATATTAGTAAGAGGTATGTATTCTTCTATGTCTACTAAAAAGAACCATTCTATAAAATGTGTTTTGTAAATCTCAGGTATTCGAGAAAACCAGTCTCGGTTCCTTACATCACCAGTATGGTTCTCTTGCTCAAATATCTTTAGTTCGTCTAAGAATCTTTGTTCACCAAATTGTTGTAATGTTATTACTTTCAAAAACTTTCCTTTTGTATTGGTTTATATAGTTAATAGTATTATATAACGTATTGAGAAAGAAGTCAAGAAAAATTACTCACTAAGTATTACATGATATAAAATTTGAGTACTTGGGAGTTTATAAAACCAATTGTTTTATAAATTAGATTAGTTTAATTTAGTTTAAGTTTACCCAGGCACTGTTAGCATAACCTTGGAACTTATGAGTTGCTGTAAGATAAATCATCTGACCGTTTGTTGGCGATGCGTGTGCAGCATCTCGTGCTGACGTAGTTGCGTATACTCCCGGCATGATAGTACCGCTTGCTTTAATATTTCCTGCTACTTCAAGTTTTTCTGTAGGAGAATCAGTACTAACACCTAACTTGTTATCTTTCCAAACCATAAACACGGCTGGTGTACCAAATGCACCAGCTGATGATTGTCCAAAGAAAATTCCATTTTCTTTACCAACTATAAGACCTGTAGTTTTTACTCCAGCTGAATCATCTCTACCAAAAGAAATAACACCATACTGTAGAGCAGTATCACCAATTAAGGCTGAAGTTGATTTACGTTTTAGATTCAATTTACTAGTGCTATCAACACTATCAATATCAATTGCTACTATAGCAGTAACACTTGGGTTAGATACACGAGTATTACCAATAATATTACCTGTGAAAGTTTTATTAATTCCGTCTAAAAGAACTGAACTATCATCACCAAACACACTACCAGTTAAGTCACCGTCAAATGTACCAGCAGTAAGTGTTCCGGAAACATCAACTGAACCTATTAGATTACTTACGTAAAGTGAATTAATATATCCGTTACGAAATTTAGTAGTAGAAGATCCGATATCTTTAAGATTGTTACCGGTTGGCATTATAGTTCCAGACGTAGTAATGTTAGCAACTGTTAGAGATTGAGTTGCACTATTGTACGCTACAGTACTATCATCAGCATGTAAATTACCTTCAAACTGCGGAGCAGTAATAGTTCCATCAATATTAATATTACCAATTCCTGTAATATTTTTACTATTTAGATCTAAGGCGCCGCCTAGTTGTGGACTAGTGTCAGCTAATACTGATGCTAACCCAGCAATTAAGTTGCCGCCAACTTGCGATCCATCTCCTGCGTAAAGTAATTTTGTATCTGTGGTGTATATTAACTCGCCGTCTTTGGGAGTTACAAGTAGCCTTTCGGCATTGGTACCACGTCTTAATCTTAAAGCCATTTATAAAACTCCTGAAATATTCTTTCTACATGTATTTATGTCAAGTAACAATAATACTTATCTTCTTTTCTTCATAAAAAGTGCAGTTCTTTTCTTAATGTCACGTTTAACACGTTCCGTGTCAAGCCTAAAATCAATATTTGATATGTCGTTCTCGTATGACGCAAATATATCTTCTAGCTCTTTTTGAACATTGACTTGATTACCGTCTTCATCTTTAGAATTTTGTATATCAATATCCCAAATCTTTCCGCTATGGAAAACAACCCTAATAGAATGTAGATAATCTATAGGAACAACTTTCAAATCAATGTCCTGAAAAACATCAGGCCATATGTCTATTACGTGCTTTGGAAGTTTATTTTTATCCGACGGCACTAGAAGTTGCTTTTGCTTTAGTCTTTTTAACAACAGATGCTTTCTTAACAGTTGGAACTAATTCTTCAGCTTGAGCTCGTAGTGCTTTAGCTTCTTTATACAATGAATCAGCTTGACTGCGGAATTGTGCTGCTAAGTCTGTATCTGATAATACATCAGTTGCATTAGCTGCCGGCGTTCCTATATCAGCCGTCTCCATTGATGCTACTGGTGTTGCTTTTGGTTTATTTGGAACATCATCTGGACCCATAGCTAGTTCATCAATCGTTACACCTCTTTGTTGTGCAATTAGATTATTAAGATCTGTTAGTGGCAATACTGTTTGATGGTCTGGTTGCATTTCTACAGTGTCAACTGCTACTTTCATCATTTTACCAGTTGAATGAAATGCGTGTAACATATTCCTACCGTCAGGTAATGTAGATCGAGCCATAATTTCTGCAAACTCATTTGCACTCTGTCCAGCTTCGGATTCGACAACTCGCATAAGTGTGTCATGTTCATCTGCATTAAGTGCATTAGTGCTAACGATAACAGCAGAAGACGAATCTCCAGGAATAGTCCTATATGCTACAACAACTTTTGATTTACTTTTTGAAATTCTTCCTACGTGTTTAAGAGCCATTTGCATCTCCTTGTTTCTGTTGCTCAGCAACAGCGGTTAAAAATGTGTCTAGCTTATTAAATACAGTGCCTACAGATAACATTTCATTTGCTTTAAATGCACCCCTAGATGATGCTACTTCAATAACTTGACGTAATAACTGTAAGTCGTTTACTGTTAGTTCTAGACTATTATCTGCAGTTTGTTCAGGCGCAGTCGTTCCTTCAGGCATTGGCGCACTAATTTCACCCAATGCGTTCATATTTGCTTCTTCACTCATAAGTATTATCTCCTTCAGTATTATTTACTTATATTTCAAATGCGGGCAGGCTAAAGTGAAATAGCTCATTTCTTTCCCGTCTTCAAATCCAATTTTTATTACACTGTGTATAGTGTCAGTTGAGTCTAAATCTATATTTCTATCAACATAGAATCTACCTTTTAAGTTATATAGTATCCATTTTTCAATAGTGCTTTGCAAGTTATAGCTTAACGGTATTGATATAAATTCAAAATGCGGAGGTATTCTATCAAGTTTCCGCATTTCAAATAAATTTAATGGATTAGGTTCTTTAATTTTATGCGGCAAGTTCATAATGTGTTGTTAACCCAAACGGTGCTTCTAAATTTTGATCATTATTACTATGTATAACAAAAACAGTATCGCAGTAGTTTTCATCGCCCCAACTGTTCCACGGATATCCATCTGTAAACATAATAAATTTCTTAGGTTGTATATCGTTAAGTTTCATATATTCCCAGTTACAATCAAAGTCAGTACCACCACCGCCCATAATTTCGTAATCAAGTAAGTTGTCGCCACTGTCTGCACTAAAGTCTTGTTCGTTGTATACCTTTGTATCAAAGCACCACAGTTTAATATTATAGTCTTTAAACTCGTCCATAATACCTTTAACTTCACCTAAGAAATCTTGTGCTTGTGCATTACCAATTGACCCTGACATATCAAGTGCAACAGCAAGGTCAATAGTATCCATAAAACTCATGCCTGGTAAAACTACACCTGACATTTGACCTTTTCGACTTGGACGACTAAATGTATAATCGTTTCGAATTGTACTTTGTATTTGTTGACGAATAATTTCACGCCAATTCATTTTAGGCTCAGTAAGCTCTTTAATCATACGTTGAACTTCTGCAGGAGTATTTCCTGCGCCTGCAGCTTGAGCTGCTTGCATCATACCTTCTTTAATTTCGTCACGTATCTTTTTTAATTCATCTTTTGTATATGTCGGTTTACCGTCTCCGCTACCTTTTTTACCAGGTGCTTTACCCTGACTATCGGAATCTTCACCTTCCCAATCAATATGTTCATCAAGTAATTCACCAAGTTGCTTTAATTCTTCTTCGTCGTAGTTTTTAAACAAGTCATCATATACGGCTTCCGAAGACCAAGTTTCATATTTAAAGTCTTGATAACAGTCGATTAAGGTTGGCTTAGTACCAATACGATCTCTAACTAGTAAATTGTTTACAATATAGTCAGCGGAGATATTATGTAAAATAGGATCTCTATCTTCTCTACGAGTAAAATGATCGAATACACAATGTAGGATTTCGTGTGCAATAACAAATTCAATTTCTTTATTTGAAAGAGCATTAAAGAATTGTGTATTAAAATATAAATTGCGTCCATCCACAGCCGCTGTAGGAACCCATTCGTCAGCAGCAACAATACGTAATCGTGTTGCCATATTACCAAAAAATGGATGACGTAATAACAACCCTACTCTAGCAACAATAATACGATCAAGTACATCAACTTTCATTATTGCAAGTTCTTCAGGAGTAATATCTGGATTAGGTTGCCAGTTTTTTTTGCCTTCAACGCTCATATGCCATGTTCCTTCTAACTGTTATAGTACTATTATATATGTATTTACAGTAGATGTCAAGTAAAAATGGACGTTTTTGTTGAGAACGTCCAAACTCATTTCACCGTTAAGCCTTTTGTGCAGCAGTAATATATCTTCCAAATCGTTCATGAAATTCATCAAAACAATCCATTTCGTCTGGATCAATTGGTAAACCGTATTGAGTAAGAGCAAGTTTAATGCCCATTACAACCAATTCAGTATCAAAATTGTCCATTGAAAATCTTAGGAAGTTATTTACTTTAGCATCAAACTTCTTGTCGTTCTTGTCTGATGCTTCTTTTAGCTCGTAACAGAGTGAGACTGTTAAGGAATACATGGCACTGATTTCTTTAGTCTTCAGCTCTTTTACTTTACCTTCCAATATATCACTTGGGTTAGGCATGCTCGATGCAACTTTACGGTGAGCATTAAATTTGACAGCAAGGCCTTCGCCAACTGCACCACTAACTAAATCTATAGTGGTATTCTCATCATCGTCATCCTCTAAAAGTTCGGATACAAATGACCAAGAACGAGGTGTAGCAAAAGAACGACTTGGACTTTTTGGATCAAAGTCATATAAGTCTTTCTTGCTAAAAGTTAAATAACCAACAACATCGCGGTGTTGGTCGTTTTTAATTGCCCATTCAAACCAATCGTCAAAATCTACAGCTAGTTCTAAGTGAACAAAACGGTTAGCTAACGGAGCAGGCATTCTATAAGTAACGCCTTTATCTGCTTCTCTGTTACCAGCCGCAACAATAAGAACATTGTCAGGTAGTTTATATTGTCCTACTCGACGATTAAGAATAAGTTGATATGCAGCTGCTTGTACAGCAGGAGCTGCTGAGTTCATTTCGTCTAAGAACAATACAATATGATCGTATTGTGCCGCAAACTCCTCTGTTGGAAGCTCTGATGGTGCAGCCCATTTCATAGTATTATCGGTTGCTGAGTAATATGGCATACCTTTAATATCTGTAGGATCCCATAGTGACAATCGGATATCAATAAGATGGCTATTTAAAAGTGAGTTAGTAACCTGTCCAACAATATCAGATTTACCAATTCCTGGAGGTCCCCATAAAAATAGTGGACGTTTTTTCTTAAACGCTCTAAGAATGCTCTTTTTAGCCTTGTTAGGGCTAACAGTACGTGTCATAACTGCTTCAGACATATTGTATTCCTCTTTAAGTTTCAGTGCCTACTTCTAACTATACATATAGTATAGCATCATTAAAGGAAAAGTCAAGAGTTTTTTTGTCTATTTAGTGCTTTGTTTATGCCATATTTTTTAACATCACCAGAGAAAAGATGCAGTTCGAGTGCCTTCTTTTCGTTCGTAACTATCATTCCGTGCTTGCCTAGCCAATAAGGACAGTCAATAAACTCGTCTAACCAGACTAATGTGTTTGATGTTAATACAAAGTCTTTTGGAAAGGGTACTTCGTAGGTAGTTAGATCAATCTCTTCAGTTATAAACTGTATTCCTTGATCAGTAAGTCGCAAGCCGCCTTTGTCTTTGCTTCTATTATTCTGCCACCATACTGGCATATACTCTTGCATTGTAGATTCGTTAACTGATTTACCAAACTCTTTTAAAAATATCTTAGTATATATCTCTTTCCAGTTCATAAGTCAACAACTTCTTCGCCGTTAACTAATTTTACAACTGTAAAATCAGAACAGTTAAATGTTTCGTTTAGTTTTTTAGATAGATTAATAGCGTGGCCGGGATTGCTAAAAGACACTTTTTTATACTTTGGACCTGGATAGCTAGTAAGAATATTTTGTGTCTTTAGATTAAATGGTTTGCTTTTAAAGAACACTGCCCAAATTGCATCAGCTTCTAGAATCTGTTCGCTTTTATAGCTTCTTCTATCTACGTGTTCTAATAATATATTTGGCTTTGGTCTACTCATATACGTAATCCTTAATAGTTAACTACGTATATATTTATCCATTTTTTTCATTAAGTAGGTACTTAATTGTATGCAGTTACAGATTATTTAGTGGTATGTATTCGAGTGCTTCTTTATAATATTTTTCAAGTTCAGGATATAACTCAAATAATTTATAATTATTATGATTACGGTCTAGAGCTTGACAGTATTCAATTGTTTTTATAAATTGCGATTTATCTTGTTCTTGTTCTAATGATCTTACAATGTTGGGGTAGTCTTTATAATATGGTATAAGATTTTGTTTAATTTCCAAAGGTAAATTTTTAACTTGTAATATTGCGGGATGCTGTATAATATAATAGGTGTGAGGTATATCTAAAGTTTTTAAATAGTCTTGAAGCTGCCAAATGTGCATTACACTTAAAAAAGATACAACACTATGAACATTTACTCTACTATCTTTTCTTTCTTTCATTACCATCATGTTATTAATTAATTGTGACCAATCAGATTTCTTTCTTATATAATCATTGTATTCGCCATAACTATCAATAGATATTTTCATAACAAACTCTTTAAACTGTCCCCAATAATTTCTAAAGTCATAATTATCCATTTTAAATACAGATAGATTAGTTTTATATATGAGATTGATACCTTCTGAATATCCTGATTGTACTAGTTTGTCTAAAAGTTTATAATGATTTTTCATAACTAAAGGTTCGCCACCTATCAACTTAATTGACCTTGTATATTTTGCTACTGAAGCTACGTCATTTAAATATTGTTCTTCGTCATGCTTCATTGTATTCATACGCTCACCATCTTTAGGATCTAAATCAGGATCAAAAACTTTACCTATTTTTTTTAGTGATATAGTTCTTGTGTTAGCACTTCTAGGTGTACACATATAACAATCTAAATTACAAGTATTACCAAACATCTTCATTTTAATATCTAGTATTCTTTCATCTAAATCAATCTTGCCTTCTTTTTGAAACTTTTGTACTGCTCTTAATAACTCTGGCACTTTGTTATCAAATGTTCCTGCTAATACTTGTTCAACATATTTTTGTCTGTCTGAACGCCCATATAATTTTTCTTGCTTTCTACAACCTGTACAGACCTTATCAAAAAAATTTATTTTATCACCATATATATTAACAAAGTCGTCTTCATAATTTTCATTTAACATTTGTGTTCGTAACAAATTTAAAAAATCAGAAGTGTACCATTCATCAATAGTTGTGTCCTCCATTTCATAATCTGTACCAATAACTTCACTTGGTTGTTTAGCATCGTAACAAGGTGCGTATCTACCGCTTAGACTAGAAAAAATATGAGTCCATGGTAAAGGACACCACCATATTTTTTCGTCTTTTAATTTTTGTTTAAATATTTTTTTCTGTTCGTCATTCATTGTTCATCGCCATTCTTTTCATTAAGTAGGTACTTAATTGTATACGGATACAATTTATGTTCTATCGTTTGTATTCGATTATGTAATGTGTTAAGTGTGTCATTTTTATCTATCTCTAATATTTCTTGGTCTATAATAGACCCTGTATCCATCCCTTCATCAACATAATGTATAGTCACACCAGTATATTTAACTCCATACTCTAATGCTTGTTCAATAGCATTAGCACCTGCAAACGCAGGTAACAATGATGGATGAATATTTATAATACTGTTACTTGGCATTGATTGCACAAATTGCTTGCTTAATAATCTCATAAACCCTGCAAGTACTAGTAACTTAGTATTATATTGTATAACTAGCTTAGATGCCTGTTCTTCTAGTTCTGTTAAACTTTGCCAACAGTATATAGGAATATTTGCTTCTTCGGCAATATCTAACCCGTATGCATGTTGTTTATTTGATACAACAAATTTAACATCAATGCCGTTGTTAATCATTGCAGTTAAATTAGAGCCAGCGCCACTTAGTAGTACTCCTACACTGTTCATTTTAAATGTTTACCACTTGCCGCCCATATTCATGTTCACTTCAATTACTTCCTCAGTATTTGATCTACTTTCTTTTACAAGTTTTTCTAAATCTCCGTGTAATCGAGCCATTGTAATACCAAGAGTAAATGCAAGATTCTTTGCTTGTGCAATAGGAAGTCTAACTTCTTTGGCATTAGAACCTTCAGCGGATTTTACTATTTGAATAAAGTTTTGAATAGCACTAGTGTTTAACGGCTCAGTTGTTGTTGACACGTGATAACTCCGTTCGCATTTCTATTTCTGTTCTAAACGGGCCTTTACATTCATACCGTTCGATAGTAATTAACTTAGGACAAAAACTTTTAACCCAGCCCTTATCAAATCGAATTATAAAGTATCCAGCACAATATAAACTTTTAGATTTATTTGATTTGCTAAACATTGGCAATTTACGTACTACATCATATATAGGACTGTACGGAGTGCAACTTGTAGGCATACCGTGTACTAACCTTTCTACAGGTACAGTTTCAGTAATGTTTAATTTAGACCACTGGATCTTACTACCAAAGTTCTTTGCTACTTGTTGTTCGTTATTAAAAATTACACATTTACCAGATGTGTCGTTTAGCATATACTTTTCATCATCAAAGGATAGTGTACCAATATTAACACCTTCATCTTCAACAATCCAAAATTTGCCATCTAGTACTTCTTTTGCTTTTATTGTCATTCGGGGTACCTCGCATTAAGGGGTTCAGCAAAATAAGACGCTTGATCTGCAACTCGCTGCATATCCCATTTTGCACAAAATTTCATTAGTCTCATACCTACTTGTGTAATATCTTTAGCAACCATATGATCTTCAATTACATCATTAATAATACTTCTAATATCGCCAGGCTGAGCAGTAAGATCGCACAGTGTAACATTGCGATTGTAGTCATCTAACACACGGTGTTCTACGCCTTCATGATCTATCCACCGCTGTAGCATCATGTTATTCCAGTTATAGCCTTTTGTAAGTTTATCGTCAAACGCTTCAATTAAGCCTACTTTGTTCTTAGTGCCTTTTTTACGGACACCTGGATATGCACTAAACACGTTATCACTTGTGTCGCCTCGCATGCACTTTTCAAATAACATAAACTCGGGGTGCGGAGCAGGCTTTATTTCTTTAGTCTTTTTATCAATAATAGGCTGTCTCTTCTTATCGTCAAAGTATCCATCATGTGCAATAATAGTATTACTAACACCGTTGTACTGTGTTACATTAGGACTAACAAGTTGTGCAAAGTCGCCATCAGTACTAATAATAACACAATGATCGTTAGGGTGTGATTGTGTCCAACCTGCAATTAAATCATCTGCTTCAAGCTGCGGATGTTGCATAACAGTACAGTTAGTCTTTGTAGTTACAAAATCTTTAAACTCATCAAATATTTCCCAGAATACTTTATCTTCTTCTTGTTGCGATTCTGTTAGTGCATCACGAGCAACTTTTCTATTACGTTTGTAAGGCTCGTAATAGTCTTTGCGCCAGCTACGGCCTTCTAAGCAAAACACAACATGATCTGCATTAAAGTCATTCCATGCTTTCTTAACACTATTAAGTGTTATATGTAATGCCATACCAACTTTAGTATCAAGATCTCCACGTATTACGTGTCTTGCTCTAAAGAAAGTATTTGCTGTATCAACTAGAATGTATGTGCTCATAAGTTTGCCTTTTTAATTATAATAATATTATTATAACATATAAATCTATTTTTGTCAACTAACTTCTGACTTATCCTTATCAAGCGGAACAACTTTAATATGACCCATACCTCTATCAGTCGTCTGTCCTTCTTCTTCAAGCATTTGTATAACAATAGTTTTAAACCATGCGTCGACAATTTGTTCGTTAGTTTCACCGCTATATCCTGCATCAAGAAGTTGTTCAATAAATTCATTGTTCCAATCGAGTTCAAAGAATCCGTTCTTAATATCTTTAGGATTAATTTGTGTATCAATAACTGAAACCCAAGGTTCGCCAGCCTTAGTTGCTGCTTCCTTTTCGAGATCTAAAGTCTTTCGTCTAACTTCTTCATTTGTTTGTTTTTTAGGTTTAGTAGTAGGCTCAGGCTTCTTGCCTACTGCTTTATTAAACCAATCTTTTACTTTATTCATATCAATCCCTTTTCTCTTAGTTCATCATCTAATGGCTTTTTTTTAACTGGTTTTTTCATTGCAGTCTGCAACTGTTTACTATTTTTAAGTTCCCCACGCATTTCCGAAGAGTGAAATGTGTAGTCTTGGGGTGAATCGCCAGCCTTTTTCCATACAGATGTTAGCAACTTCTTTAACATTAAGATTATACTCTTCCGACCGTCCTCCCATCGGCATAAGATATACCGGACACTGGAGCCCGGTGCTGCGATACTCAGCAACAGCTTTCCCAGCTTCATCAATATCTGCACGAGTAGCAACAACAAATTTAAGATAAATGTCACTATCAGTAACAAGGGAATACTCATGAGCAACACCAGGCTTAATAGCGTCTTCCCAAGATTCTCCACTAACGGAGAGCTTAGGGCTACAACTCCATGTGACTTGAATTCTGTCCTGATCATTGAGATAATTAAAGAACTCGTCGTGTAAGTGTTGCGTAGTGTTTGTTTCAAATGTAACATTTTTTAAATCCTGCATACGTGGGTGTTCGAACAATTCTACGTATAGACGTTGCCATGCAAGCAACGGTTCTCCACCCGTTAAAATTAAATGGACATCTTGCCCATTCTTCATAGTCCACTTACCTTCTGGAAGTAATGATAGTAAATGTTCTACTACTTCTTCAACTTCAGCTTGTCTGTTAAAGTGTTTAAACTCAGGATAGATACTTGCGTATGTATCACAGCCAGTATGAATAATAGGTAAGTCATTAAATTCTTTTGTATCTTTATGTACGTTAGTAGCAATAAGATTCATAACTTCTGCGTTATGCTTAATACCCTGTTCGTGCTTTTCTGCACGACTAGGTTCGTTATCAAGACCAAAGTTCATGCAACGGAAGTTACAACCAAATGTACGTAGGAATACACTAGGTACTCCTACAAACTTACCTTCACCTTGTACGCTATAAAACGCTTCGCTATAACGTAGTTTCATCGTGCAAACTCCTGTTGTAATTTAATGTTATCAAAGAACTCTTTCTTAGTGCCTGCATCATCTTTAAATGCACCTTTAAGCACTGTTGTTTGTGTAAGACTACTAGTTGCCATAATGCCTCTGTTCTCACAACAACCGTGTGTTGCTTGAATGTAAACACCTAGGTGTTCTGCATTAGTTGCTAGTTGTATTTCACGAGCAATATCATTTGCAAGTTCTTCTTGTAACGTACCACGCCTAGCACACCATTGTGCAATACGTGTGTACTTACTAAGCCCAATTAGTTTATCTGCAGCAATAATGCCTATGTATGCAACGCCTGCTACTGGCTGATGATGATGTGAACACATACTCTTTAGTTCACTACGTACTACTAGCATACCTTCATAACGTTCATCACTATCATTTGGAAATGCTGTTGCACTAGGTGCAGCATCGTAACGTCCTGTCATAATTTCAGTAAAGTACATTTTAGCAAGACGTCTTGCTGTACCTTTACTATTAGGGTCGTTAAATCTGTCAATTAATAGTGCGTCTAATACACCTTCGAAAGCAATAGATGCTTCGTCAATAAGTTCTTCTTTGTCACCAGCTTGTAGTACTGCACTGATGTTATCACCCGCCCAATAGCGGATGCCTGCTTCTTCTAATTTTAGTTTAATTTGTTCTGTTTTACTCAATTTATTCTCCGATGTTTAGGCAGTGGATTGCCAAATACAATGTACAATATAACTTACATTATACATTGTATTTAGGTTCTTGTCAAGTACTAAAATATTTTTCTAACATTTCAATACGATCTTCTGCATGAGCCATTTTATCAAGTTCTTCCTGTATGGCTTCTACAATGTCACTATGTTCACCAATACCAGTAGCATTATTCATATATACCATAATATTAGTTTTAGCTCTTTCAAGCTCTCCTTCGGCATGCATTCGTGCCGCTTTTACAAGTTGTTCCTTCAAATTCATTTCCTATCTCCAGTTTGGGTTAAAAGTCAAAGTTGCATTGACGTGTTACCTGTGTATCCCAAGCCTCGTCCAGCTTACCTTGATCTTTACGATAATTGCCTTTGCTTGGTATCACATGTCTTACTCCACCTCGAGGATCTTCCATATCTCCTTCTCGACGCGGAATTAAATGAACGTGAGCATATTCAACAGTTTGACCTGCTGCTATTCCAACGTTCTGTCCTATGTTGAACGCATCACAATAGCCACGTTCAACCCAATCATATCCCCATTTATATGCTGCTTCAAAGCATTTAGTGAGGCCCTGCCAGTTTTCTTGTTTAGGAACAAAAAGAACATGTCCTTCTGTTACTGGATACCCATCTTTATATACAGTAAACTCCTTGGTATCAATTAATACTTGAGTCCACGGTACATCTTTAAAGTCCATTTTTAATTTCCTTAGCTAATTTTGCAATTTGTCGTTGTTTCCTAAATATACTTTCTTTAATAGGTTGCATATCTAAAAATTTAGCATTTACTTCCTGCATCTTTTTTAATTGGAGTATTTCTTCATTAACACTTTTTTCTAAAGATGCTATGTAATTTCGTTGATCTTGTACTGTCATTCGTATTTTCCAACAGCTTCCCACGGATATACTAACCAAACGTCATCTTCTGCTTTATTAATCTCGTGTGCATAAAAATTTGTATGATCAAACTCACTAGCAAGATTTTCAGTAAGTACAGCAAACTTTACTGTTTCTCCCCAAACTGTATTCCAACTTTCGTTATCAGGATAACAACCACTTTCCCAATCTTTTTTAATCCAATTAAATGTAGCACCAGTATCGTTAATATCATCTACAATAAGTATCTTCTTACGTAGACTAAGGTCCCACCGTGATCCTGTT
>Ga0115001_10001649_pt1 | contig 17228 bp, 14 predicted proteins | sample ArcticOcean_MG_C_12_FD_89869 | JGI IMG/M metagenome (GOLD analysis project Ga0115001, IMG submission 89869) | Marine microbial communities from western Arctic Ocean - ArcticOcean_MG_CB8_130 | ecosystem: Environmental > Aquatic > Marine > Oceanic | place: Arctic Ocean: Canada Basin | collected... | reverse complement strand
CTAAAAATAAAGTAATAACTGGTGTAGAAAAGCTTGCGAAAGCAGTAAAATCCACCTTAGGAGCCTCAGGTAGGTGCGTAATATACGAAGACGCAAGAGGCAACCCGGTCATAACAAAAGACGGTGTAACGGTAGCAGAATCCGTTGTCTTATTAGACCCGGTTGAAAATATGGGTGCTACATTAGTTAAAGAAGCAGCTAGGAATACAGTGTATGAAGCAGGTGACGGTACTACTACAGCTACCGTCCTTGCTGAGGCACTGCTTAAGGAAGTAAATAAAGATATGTATAATGAATTATCAACTCGTTTTATTAAAGCGGGTATAGATACAGCTTTAACTAAAGTAACTAACTACTTAAATGAAAAATCAATAGATATAAGTGATGATATGTTAGAAGATGTTAGTAGTATCAGTTGTAACAACGATCGAGAACTAGGTGTTATAATATCAGAGGCTTATAATAAAGTAGGTAAAGACGGTATTGTTTTTATGGAAGAGTCTGAAACAGAAGATACTTACGTAGATGTTGTTGAAGGTGTTCAGCTAGATAACGGGCTAACGTCACCTCACTGGATAACAGATCAAGACAAGCAAAAGTGTGAGTTAGAAAACCCTTTAGTACTAATTGTATCATCAGAAATACCTAACGTTAGAAAAATACAAACAATTTTAGAGCACGTTATAAAGAAAAGTAGAGCATTATTAATAGTAGCACCGGTATCGCAGCAAGTTAAGTCTGCTTTATTGATGAACAAAGTAAAAGGTAATATAAAAGTCAACATCATAGACTTACCTGGCTTTGGTCCTACTAAAAAAGATGCTACTAAAGATCTAGCTATAGTAACTGGAGCAACGGTGATAAACGAAGAGTTAGGAGATGACCTTGATATTATAGGTGTTGAACATCTAGGAGAGGTTGAACGAAGTGTTACTGATGCTAAAAGCACCGTGTTAACAACTAACTGCGACGAGAAAGTACTAGAAGATAGAATAGACTCTATAAAAAAGCTTATAAAAAACGAAAAAAACCAGTTCCTGGTAGATAAGCTTAAAAAAAGAATAGCTATGCTTAAAGGAAGCGTGGGTATCATTAGAGTAGGTGCTGATACTAAGGTAGAGTTAAAAGAAAAGAAAGACAGGGTAGAAGATGCTATCTACGCTACAAAAGCAGCATTGAAAGAAGGAATTGTTCCAGGTGGTGGAATAGCGCTGTTAAATGCTTCTCAAGAAATAACTCCTAGCAATCAAGCTGAGTCTATACTTCTTAACGCTATAAAAGCACCTTTTAACGTTATATTAGATAATGCTGGTATTGAATGTTCGCAAGAACCAATACTTGGACATGGAATAGATGTAACAACTGGACATACTTGTGATATGATAAAAACAGGTATAATAGATCCAGTGTTAGTTACAAAGTCAGCACTTAAGAATGCAGTAAGTGTTGTTACTACTATTATCTCTGCAGATTGTGTAATTTCAAATATAAGAATGAATGAAAGCAATTAATAGATATATAGTAATAGAAAAACTAAAAGACGAGCCGAAAACTATAGCTGGTCTTGAGTTAACAGAGACTACAGATACAGACACTAGATATGATAGAGCTAAAGTAATATCTATTGGTAACTTAGTAGAAGGAGTTGAAAATGGTGACACCATACAGTTTGATAGGCATTCTGGCTTTGGTATTAGCATAAAAAACACCTTGTACCATGTGATTACTATTAACGACGTTGTTATAATAGAATGAGGCTAACCTCTAGTGATTTAAGAGAAATGAATATACTTAAGTATTACAGGCTTACTAGAAAGTGGGCTTGTAAAACTTATGGTATTTTAGATGCAGACTTAGAGTTATTAATATACTTAGACTGTCAAGGAAGGTTTACACGTAACGATTTTATAAATGGTGTGTATACCTTTTCTTGGGATAAGGCTAGATGGGATAGATTAAGAAACGATGGTTGGATAGACGTTTGGAGACATAGAAACCGCACTACTATAAAGTATAGTGTATTTCAAACCTCATACAGGTGTAAGCAATTAATAAATAGGATATATAGAATACTATTAGGTGAGGAGGACTTACCCACTTCAGAGAGAAGTGCATTTTACAAAAATAATTCATATACAGATAAAGTTTACAACAAAGCTATAGATGATATGATAAAGGACAAAGATAGATAATGATAAATAAACTACTATCTGCAGGAGCAGCTAATCTTGTTAAAAGTGTAGGAGGAGTTTTAGATAACTTAATTACATCTAAAGAAGAAAAGCTAGCCGCAGAACTTAAAATAAAAGATATGATAATGGGTTACGAAGCTGAAATGCAAAAGCAAGTAACTGAAAGGTGGAAGGTAGACATGAATAGTGATTCGTGGCTTTCAAAAAATATACGCCCAATAGTTTTAGTATTTCTAGTAGTAGCAACAGTATTGTTGATATTTATAGATGCTGGTACAATAAGATTCGTGGTAGAAGACAAATGGACTGATTTACTACAGCTAGTACTAATAACAGTAATAGGTGCTTACTTTGGCGGACGATCATTAGAGAAAGTAAAAAAATAAACAATGGCTAGAATAAGTTCCTACGGTGTAGACTCTACTCCACTTAATTCAGATAAAATGCTAGGTACCAATCCAGATGGTACTGTTAAGAATTTTACATTAGGAGCAATAGCCAAACACTATTCTTATACCAATGCTATAGGTATAACAGGTCAGATAACATATGTGGTTCAAAATAACGAGTGGAATCCTGCTACAAGTGGTAGCATGCATATATCTACTTCAAATGTTAACACAGCATTTAGTTCAATAACAACATTAAAGCTTAGTAAATTTCAATACAGTGGTAGTAACAGCTTAGTTAACTTCTACTCTGAATTTTTAAACAAAGATATACTTATAGCTGATATCGAAAATCAAAACAACTACGGTGTATATACTTGCACAGCTGTTGTTCAAGACTCAACAAACACAGACTTCTATGATTTAACCTTAACATATAGAAGTGGTAACGGAAATATAACAAACGATTATAATTACACAGTGGTCCTTTTCGCTGGAGCTCAAGACAAGGATTTTACTTTTACACAATCAAATGGCTCCGCGACGTGGACAATCAACCATAACCTTAACAAATTTCCATCAGTAATGATAAAGTTATCATCTGGCGTTGAGGGTATTGCTGATGTTGAACATCAAGATAAAAATAACTTAACAATAAGCTTCCGGGTTGCAGAATCTGGCACAGCACATTTAAACTAACAATTACAAAAAAAATCAAAAACAATGCCTAAATTTTTAAATACTTTAAATATGAGCAACAATGAAATTCAAAATTTCGTTGTTCATAATACAAGTTCCGGGATAGCTGTTGCTGGTGCAATGATATTAGACGGAACACTTTTAAAGTACCATAACGGTACTGATTACATAACCCTTGGGGATAACGACGTAGCAACATCTACTGCCGCTGGTGTAGTAGAACTATTTTCTGACACAGCACAAACTGTTGCTGCAAATACCGTAAGCACAACTTCTAGTAGAACTTACGGTGTACAACTAAACGGTGATGACCAAATGGTTGTTAACGTCCCTTGGACTGATGCTAACGATGACACACAAAATACAACAACTTTATCTTTTGTAGATAGCACTAATGATATACTTATAAGAAACACAACTGGTGGTGCTGGTTCTGGAACTGATGATATTAAAATTGTTGCAGGTACAAATATAACGTTAACACATACAAATGCTGATAACTTTACTATAACCTCTACTGACACACAACTTGACAACGCAGGTGTTATCGCTAAGGTATTAACTGGACTAAGTACAACTACAGGTGGAGCAGTTGCTGCTACTGATAGTATATTAGCTGGGTTTGGTAAGTTAGAAAAAAGAGTAGCATTAAACGATGCTAAAGTAACCAACTCAACTATAGCTGCAAGAGTTGCTGGTACAGGTATAACTTTGTCTACAAACACATTCAATGTAAATGTAGGTGCTACTGGAACAGCACAAGCCCCTGAGTCAATAACAACAACTGCATCTAGATTATACCAAGTTGAAACTGACGATCAAGATAATCTTGTAGTTAACATACCTTGGCAAGATACTACAATTGCAAATACAGATGTTGATGTATCTATTCCAAACTTAAAAACTAAATTAGCCGGTGGTTTCGCATCTAATGCTGTAACAATTGGTGATGCTAATGATATTGTAACAATTGGTAATAAACTTGTTGTAACTGGTGATTTACAAGTTGATGGTACTACAACAACTTTAAACACCACAAATTTAGACGTTGAAGATCTAAACATAACAATAGCTAAAGGCGCTGCAGATGCCGCTGCTGCTAACGGTGCTGGTCTTACTGTTGATGGTGCTGCTGCAACTTTACTATATAGAAATGCTAACGATAATTTTATATTTAACAAACGTCTAGATGCATCATCTTTTCACGGTCCTTTAACTGGTAATGTTACGGGTAATGCAGATACAGTAACAACTAACGCAAACTTAACAGGACATATAACTTCTACGGGTAATGCAGCTGTATTAGGTTCTTTTACTGTAGCTCAATTAAGCACTGCACTTTCAGACGCTACTATATCTGGTAGCAACTCTGGTGATGGAACATATGGTATAGCTGATACAAATTATGTAAAAATTAATGGAACTCCTGTTAACGGTGAGTTTGCTCAATTTACAGCTAACGGTTTAAAAAGTAGAACTGATGCTCAAGTGGTTTCAGATATTGGTGCGGTAGCAGCAAACGCTGCTATCACTGCAGCTACTAACACTAAAATTACATTTGACGCTAAAGGTTTAGTAACTGGTAGCGCTGCTTTAGCTTCTGGTGATATACCAAACAATGCTGCGGATACAACTGGTTCTGCAGGGTCTTTATCTTCAACACCAACTTGGAATCAAAATACAACTGGTACAGCCGCTGGTATTACAGCTGGAGCCGTTGGAGCTGTTAAAGTATTTGAATTAACACACGGTGTTGATGGTGTTACAGGTACAACTAACGATACTACACCTTCTTTAACTTGGACAATTACTCACTCTATGGGTGCTAGTAGATTTTACAAAGTAGAAGTTATTCAAGATAGTGCAAATTACGACACTGTTTACGTAGACGTAACAAGACCAACAACTGCAGCTATAAAAATTGATTTTGGAGCAGCTGTAGCAAATGGAGCTTACAGAGCTATGGTAACAAGAATGGCATAGTGTGTATAGCAAATTAAATAAAATTAAATGATAATAAAAATCGAGTACGATAAATCAGATGGTACATTAAACTTAACAAAAGATGATGAGATGGTTGCTGTTATCAATAACAATACTGTTGTTGATGATAGCGACACTCTGTCTTTTGAAATAGCATTAGATGTATCTCAATACCAACAAGATCAAATAGAGCAATTAGATGGCAGCATTAACTAGCACACAATCAGGTAATTGGAACGCCTCTGCTACTTGGGGTGGATCAACTCCAGCAGATGGTGATACTTTTACTATTGCCCAAGGGCATAAGGTTACAGTTAACTCTGATCAAAGAGCAGGTACTGGCTTTGGTGATATATTAGTTAGAGGTTGTTTACATTTTGCTACTAATGGTAAAATTAGAATGAACGGTAGAATTACTGTGCAAGGTAACGGTTCTACTGATTACTCTAAAACTAGTGGAGTTTCTGCGCAAGATTTTACTGAGGGTGGTAGTTCTTCTGGCGCTTTACTTTCTGGGACTGGTAGTAATATACTATTAGAATTTGAAGGCGATAACGCTGACCAACATGGTATATGGATAAGAAACGTAACATATTCATCTTGGAAGTTTGATGGTACTACAAATGTAACAACTACAGATTTTGCAGCTGATGCCGAGGTAGAAGACTCATACATAACTGTTGATAGCACTACTGGATTTGCCGCTGGAGATTGGATCGCTATGTATTGTAATGCCCAACAAGATTACAGGGTTAAAAGTGACGAAGGTGCTTGGATCCACGACATTGATGCTTCAAACAATAGAATATATACGAAGAAATTTGTAGGTCCTAAGGCAATAATATCCTCAGCTAGTGGAACCTCAGTTGTTGTTGACTGGTCCACTATATTTAGAGTTGGTTATATAGTTATATTTGGAACAGGTAGTAATAGAAATGTTAGAACTATAACGGCTATAAACCATGACACAAAGACACTAACAATAAACTCAAGTATTTCAGGTACTATATCTAGTGGTACAGAAATGTATGAAACTGGTTTAGATAAAAAACATTTAACAGACCACCAAGTCAGAAAGAACGCAACAACAGTACAAACTGCTTTAGCTGTTAATGCTACGACAGTAACTGTAGGTAGTACAACCGACCTTGGGGTTGGAGATGTTATTTCCATTGATATAAACAATGACGTAGATACTAATTGGGATTACAACAATGAATTTACTGTTACTGCCAAAAGCGGCAACACATTAACTTTTTCACCAGCACTAACACACGTTGTAAAAGCAGGAAGTATTGTAACAAAAGTAAACAGATCTATACATATTAAAGGTATGGACGCCGATGTTAGAGCTTTTTGCTACGTAGAATATTGGACAGATTATAATCAAGCTAGTACAAGAGAAATACTACTAAAAGATGTTCAATGGGAAATGATGGGTGGTAATACTAATAATAATTTTTACCGCGCAGGTGTTTTTGTTGCTGGGTACAATAGTAGATATAGGGACAACGAATACACTACTAGCTCAATACAAGACTTTCAAAGTAAATACGAAAACTGCGTAGTTCACAACGCTAATAACAAGGGCAATTATGGTGGAATGAACACTAGGCATACCCACGCTTTTATACATAGGAACTGCATATCTTTCTACAATGGTAATCAGCAGTATTGGCAGTGGTCTTCACATCACGACACTCAGTTTGTGAATAACTACGCAACACGTTCAAGTTATAGTTGTTTTCAAGCTGATGGTATGTATGAAGTAGGTGCTGATTACTCCTATAACTATATGACTAGATCTGATGACTACACCCTCATGATGCATCACAGTAGGGATATGAATTCACTAACTTATTGGATAGTATTAAACAGTGAAAATAGATGGATATACGCTTATTACATGCCACAGGGAACAACTTTTAAAAGAATGCATGTAGATGGTTTTAGATATTGGGCACATAACGGCCCAGGTGGTACAGATTGGACTTTCCACGACTCGTATATTCAAAACAAATGGTATAAGCAGATTCCAGGTGTTTATGCTGGTTACACAGATTCTTTTGGGACGTTGGATAGTAATGACTATTATTGTGATGCTGGTACCGATGGTAGAGCAAGTGCTAGTAGAACTGGTGGGAGGTGGATGACAACTCCAGTACACGATTGGTGTTTTGAAGAAAACCTTTATATGGAGGTAGAAGCATGTTCTAGCATGATATGGAACAGAGGTGGTAGAGAGTGGAGTTTTGTAAACTTTACTAGTGAGTACTATCCTATGGCAATGCAAACAATGTGGATTCCGGCAAACACTGCTCTTACTATAATAGGTGAGTTTAAAGGACAATCTGATGGTTCTTGGAGTTATCCCTATCTATATGCAAAACCACATAGAGATGGTAGAAACGGTAGGTACCAAACGGCGTATACGGGTCAAACAACTGAACAGGTTGATAGTAGTCATGCTTCTGCTAAAAGTTACTCAAATGGTTGGTTGGAGAGCGTTAGGTTTGATAGTGCTGTTGGTGTATGGCAGCAAAAAACTTTATCTATAGCAGCTCAAAAATATGGATACACTCTTTTAACAATGTACTCACCAGACTCTGATAACTCTGAGGAAATAGGTTATGTTAAAAATATTAGGATAACAACAGCTTCGCCACCTAAAAACAGAACATCAACAACAAACGGTAGGATAGAAAATACAACTAATAGAAAACGAATAAGCGGAAGAATATAATATGACTAAATTTTTAAACGACATAGTACTAGAGCAAGCAAACGACATACAGTTTAAAACAACTGCGGGTGCTAATGCTGGTAAAATAGAACAAGACGGTAACAACCTAGTGTTGAGCAATGCTGTTGGTGATGTATTACTAGGTGATGGCGCTTCTGATGTATATATTGGTGATGGTACTAATAACGTTGATATTATATTTGAACAATCAGGTTCTATAAAAGGTGACGGTAGCGCAGTAACACTTACTCTAGGTGGTGCTAATACAACTTTAAACTTAGAAAACCCTAATATAAACGGTAGTCTTAGCATAGGTGCTACAACAATAAATAATAAACTTACGTTTACTACAGCAAACGGTTACATATTGTTTGATTACGAACCATCAGGTACAGGTGAATATAGTACAGAAATACCTTTATTAAGAGTTGATAGATCTGGTAGTGAATTGACAATACTTTCTAGGGTAAGTAATAACGGTGCTGTTATTTTAGGTAATGATGATGGTGTTGCGATATTAGCTGGTGATGTTAAGAGTGTAATAAAAGACAATTTAAATCTTTCATCTGAGGAAGTGGTAATTGCTGCGGAAGGTGGTTGGCGTTCTTATGGTTTTCCGAGTAATGATACATCTTGGGCTAATAGAAATGAATTTAAGTTTAGATCAGATAGTGGAACCGCTAGTGAAAATGGTTTGTACATAGGTGATGGTGGCAGTACGCAGTTTATAGATTTAAGTAGAAATTTAACTGTTGGCACGATAGGCTCCGGAGCGATAACTTCAACTGGTAAAATTACTGGTACAGAATTAGAAGGAACTTCGCTAGACATAAACGGTTCCGCTAATATATCAGGAAGTTTGTTAGTAGCTACAGCAACTGATTATTATACAGGATGCCAAATTGGTGTAGGTGATACAAGCGATAGTCAAAATGGTTTAAGTATAACAACCTCTACAACTGGTAATGCTTATCTCTTGTTTGGTGATGGCACTGGAACTAGTTCTTATATAGGACAAATACGATATGCTCACGATGGTGATTATATGGATTTACAAACTGGAGGCGGTGTTAAATTAAAATTAAATGCTGCTGGCGCAACTGTAACAGGAACAGCAACAGCTACAACTTTTTCTGGAGATTTAAATGGTACAATAAACACAGCTACAACTGCGGCAACTCAATCAGCAGGTAACAACTCAACTAAAGTAGCTACAACAGCTTATGCAGACGCAGCAGTAGCAGCGTTAATAGATAATGCTCCAGCTAATTTAAACACACTAAACGAATTAGCAGAAGCATTAAACGATGATGATGATGCTATAGTAACAATAAACACTGCGTTAGGTACTAAACTACCTTTAGTTGGTGGAACATTAACAGGACACACTACCATTAACACTGATAATGATTCTAAGTTGACTTTACGAACTCCTTCTACTGATACATCTGATTGGAATTATATAAACTTTACAGGTAGAGATGGAACTAGAGACTTTTACTTCGGAACAACTAATGATGGTACGCCTTCATGGTATAGAGATAGTGGTGGTGTAAATTTATCCTTACAAAGTGATTATATAAACGCAAGTCATAGATTAAATGTTCAAGGCGAACTAGAAGCTACATCTTTAGACATAAACGGTGCTGCGGATATATCTGGAGCTTTAACACTAGGAACCGCTTTAGCAGATGCTGAGATAGCAAGTGCTGCAACATGGAATGCCAAAGCCAGTACTGCTTATGTTGACACTGCTGAATCGGACGCAAACAGTTACTCAGATGGTTTAGCTTCAAATTATGCTACAGCAGCTCAAGGTAGTACTGCAGATACAGCATTACAAAGTTTTGATATCACAACCCAAACAGATTCTAAATATGTCAGGAGTAATGCAGCAGATACTTTCACTGGGATATTAACTGGAACTGCAACTGGAGAAAATTTAAAAGTTGGTGGAATTAGAGGTAGCGCTAAAGGTTCACAAACTGGAGAATACTTACATTTATATGAAAGAGTACATATTGGTGGACCTAGTGGTTGGGGAGCAAGTACCCATGGAGCGCCAGGATATGGTTTAAGTACTTGGGGTTCTGCTAACTTTGGACAGAATGGTTCTGGAGTTATTCAGCTTGACGATACTACTATTGTAAACGCATCAAGACAATTAGTTAATGTAACAAACACAAACTGGGATACAGCATACGGTTGGGGTGATCATGCAAGCGGTGGTTACTTATCTACTTCCGGTAAAGCAGCTGATTCTGAAAAACTTGATGGATTGGATAGTCAGGAGTATGGTAAGGTAACTCCAGTAGGTACTTGGAAAAGTTTCACAGATCCATTAACTGATACGTCAGGATTTATAGATTCGTCTTGGATGAATAAATTTGAGTTCTTTGACACATCAAATATTTTAGTAGAGACTTCAACTGATGACTCAACGTACTCAACAACAACAGAGTATTCTGATACCCAATTAAAAAACTTGATGGGTGGTGATGGTAATGCAGGTATCAATATCCCCAATCTTGGAGTTATAGGAACAGCTTATAAAAGATTTACATTTACTTGTGCTAATTATGTATCACTTAGCATGCTTTATGAATATGTAAGTAGAGTTACTGGAACATTAGAAATGAAGGTTGAAAAAAGACAAGTTAACACTTGGACAACCATTAAGGATTACACTAATGTTGGGGGTTGGCCTGCTCATGTAGCATTAAGACATAGTACAATTTGGTTTAACCCAAGTACTACATCAACTGGTCATCATTGGCAAGTAAGGATTACAATTAAAGGTACTACAACAAGTAGTAGTTATGTAAACCATACCATAAATAAGCTTCAATGGTGGGGAGGTTATCCTTCTGGTAGAAGAAATCTCTATTATACTGATTCTACTAAAAACGCAACATTTCCCGCCGATTTAACTGTTACTGGTGGCGAAATAATATTAGTTGGAACTGGTAGAATACAAGGTATAGATACAGTAACATTAGGAACAGATGCAGCAAGTAAAACATATGTAGACGGAGCCGTTATAGCGAATACAGACACACAGGACCTTAGTATATTAGGTCAAACGTTATCATTAACAAATGGTGGTAGTGTTACGTTACCAGATACAAACACACAGCTATCATTATCAAATTCTATATCATCTACTTCAACAACAGTTGCAGCATCGTCTGCGGCAGCTAAATCTGCTTACGACAGAGGTAGCACTGGTGTTACTAACGCTGCTTCTGCACAAACAACTGCAAATGCAGCTCTGCCAAAAGCTGGTGGTATAATGTCAGGAGCTATAGCTATGGGTAATCAAAATATTACTGGTGCTGGAACTATAACTGGTACTACACTAACAGGAACTTCTCTAGACATAAACGGTAACGCTGATATAAGTGGTACGCTAGCTGTGAATGGTAATAGTGTTTTAGGTTATGCTACAGGGGAAAGAACTATAAATAGTTCATCATACACGATGATAGGTACTGTAGCTGGTAATAGGCTTTCCTCTATAGTAGAATTAACATTAACAGGTACTAGCAACGCTGTTGTAATAGCTGCAAGTTTTGAAATAACAGTACAGCATTCTCAAGATATATTTGTTAAATCAATGAATGGTGATTACAAAGATATAAAAATAAAAATTACATCTAATAACGACGAAGATTTTTCTATTGAGGCAATGCACACTGTCACGACTACAAATACTGCTTTAGAGGTTTGTATATTTCCAAAAGCTGGAGAGATATGTACGGTTACGGCTACGGACCCTGGGTATAGTGGTTTAGAACATGAGCATACCGCGGTTGAAGGTACTTCTTTTTCAGCAAATGACAATGGCAGTAGTGGTCACAACATCACAACAGACGGAATATTATCTGCTTCAGTTTATAAGATTGGTGGTCATACAATAGACAACTTAGATATAACTTCTGAAGTTTCTAACTCTGACAGTCATTTAATGACTTCTTTAGCTATTCAAAATAAAATAGCTGATAATGATAATAGTTTTTTAACATCTGTTCCAAATCACTCTGGTAATTTAATTACATCAGGTACTGTAGCTGCAGCTAGAGTAGCAACATTAAATCAAAATACAACAGGTACAGCTGCTGGTTTAACTGGTATTACTAGTCATGGTGTTGTTATTGGTGAATCTGAAGGTGGTGGTATTACAACGTTAGCACCAAACGGTGCTGCGTCTAATCTATTTTTAAGATCAAGAGGTACTGGTACCGCTCAAAGCCCTACAGCTGCAGCGCCTGCTTTTTCAACTGTTGCATACGCTGACTTATCAGGCACAGTTCCCACCTTTAATCAGAACACAACTGGAACAGCTGCTGGCTTAACTGGCTTGACAGGTAGTAGAGTTATGGTATCTGCTGGTAATGGTACTTCTAGTGTTTCTGCGATAACAACTACAGAGCTAAATTATTTAAATAATGTTACTAGTAATATACAAACACAGTTAGATGCTAAACAAGCTTCAGGAACATACTCTACAGCAACTGGTGTAGAAAACAATGCTGACGTTACAGACGCTACAAACGTTGCTGCTGCAGGAGCTGTAATGGACGGTGATTTTACCGCTAACGGTTTGATGAAAAGAACAAGTGCTGGCGCTTATAGTGTAGACACAAACACATATTTAACAGCAGTTGCAGATAATCACATTACTCTTGCAAGAATGGCTGGTGGTGCGGATGGTGAACTAATTACTTACGACACTAATGGTGACCCTGTTCATGTAGCTGCAGGAACAAGTGGTCATGTGCTAACCAGTAATGGTCCTACTGCAGCTCCTACTTTTCAAGCTGGTGGTGGTGGTGGTGCTTCTGATTTTGATGAGTTAACTTTTTACGCTGGAACTGCTCCTGGTCAACCCGGCGGTGATAGAATTTTAATATGGGACAATTCTGCAGGAACGGTTAAATGGGGAAGTGCTGGATCTAACTTATCAATTACTGGCTCTGCCACGTTAAACGCAACAGATACAAACACTTGGAATGCTAATAGTAGTTCCGCTGCTGGTTATGTAGCTTCTGGCTCTGGTCAAAACACTAAAGTATGGAAGACAGATGCTTCTGGTAATCCTGGTTGGAGAACAGACGCTAACACTACGTACTCTGCTGGAACTTTACTCTCAGGAACAACAACATTCAGCGTTGACCTAACAGCGGCTACTGCAGCAACAATAGCGGCTGGAGATAATATAGTATTTATAGACAGTAGTAACTCTGGCACCCAGTCTAAAGGAAGTATTAATGATGTAGCAACTTTGTTTGCTGGAGGTAACGGGAATGGTTTAACCGCAACCAGTGGTGTTTTAACTGTTGATATTGGTCATGGATTAGCCTTTGATACTAATACTATAAAACCAGTAGCAGGTGCAAACATCATTGTAAACGGTAATGGTATTGCTGTTTCAACTGATATCCAAACAACAACTCAAAGAATTGGTCATTCAGGAACTGACGGTATGACGCTTGATTTTTCAGCTACTGATGCTTGTGTATTTGAAACAAATGCCGCAACTCCGGTTTCCGTTTTCACCATACGTACTAACACCAACGCTACTCTTGCAGGAATACTGTCATGTACAAATGTAAGTAGCTCTGACGAAAGAATTAAAAAAGATATAGTAGATATACCTGGTTATAAAGCTTTAGAGGCTGTTCAAAAAATAAGATGTGTTAGGTATAATTTAAAAGAAAAACATGAAGAAGGTGAGTTTGCTGAATATCACAAAGACAAACCTAAAAACGGTTTAAAAGAAATAGGTTTTGTAGCGCAGAATTTAGAAAAAGTTTTGCCAGAACTTGTTCACGAAATTGATGATGATTCAGATTTTAAATCTGTAGATTATTCTAAAATGGTTGTAATTTTAACTGAAGCTATGAAAGAACAACAAAAGCAAATTGATGAGTTAAAAAATAAAATTAATCAACTAATATAATGGCAATACCTTCAGATGCAACAACTTTAGACATGAAAAAAATTATTATGGAGCTAAGTGGAACTCCATACGGTTCTGCTGTGCCTAGTAATTTAGAAGAGTGGGATTGGAATCAAACTGTAAACAATTGGACGGCTAATACAAACAGTAGTGCTCAACCCACTAATAAATACAGCATGACTGATTGGACTAGTTATGATCATTATGCTGTTTCTTCTTTTGCAGATACTTATGCGGCTTCAAAATCTATAACTACTGGTGTAGGTCAAACTATAAGAATAGCTGATAGTAATGGTAGATTTAACTTTGATCAAGACGATGCTTATTCTTTCAGTTTTTGGGTTAAAGCAGGTTGGAATAGTAGTTTAAATACCAATATTCATTTATTCGCAGCTAATAGTAACGCCTCATCTTCGTATCAAGACTTGATAAGAGTTTATTATAGAGAAGATAACAATAGATTATATTTTCAATATGCTTCTGCCAGTCCAACAGCTTACAAGCAAGCTGCCTGGTTATTCCACTCTAATTCAGGAAACTATGCAGCAGCTTACGCAGCGTCAGGTTTAGGGAGTAGTTATTGGAGCTCATCTAACAGAGGTAACGTAGGTGACGATAACTACACTTTACTAACGTTTGTTAAAGGTGCAAGTAATAGTGCTGGTACAGGCAATGTGATGGTGTATTGGAATGCCACACCTTTAGGTCTTGGTATTTATGGCACAGGTGGTAATGGTAGTGGAACAGTTAATCAAACTGGTGCTGATAGACAAGTTGCACTAGGTAGTAATGCATGGAGTTATGCGAAAAGTGGTAACGCAGCGGAAACACAGTATAATGATTTTGCTTTTTGGAATAAAAAGTTATCAGCATCTGAAGTAACCGCAATATATAATGGTGGTACAAGAACAGATCTAACCCAACACTCTGCTTCTGGTAATTTAAAAGGTTATTACAAATTTGAAAACAACGGTAATGACTCAAGCACTGCTGGTGGTAACGCATTTGTTTTAAGTGGAAATTCTAATATAGCCTCAGTATAATGAAATACTATATAGTAACTAAACAGGTATTTGATACATTGAATAAAAACAATATATCTTTTATGAAAAAAAATATTAATAAATCACTAAGGTTAATAGCTACAACAGACACTGTTAATGATGCTACAGTGTCATTTGACACTATAAGCACGTGTTCAACATACACTTTTACAAACCATACTGATTGGGTTGGTGATGGGTCAGGTGTTGAAGCTTGGGAGATAGAACAAAATTTTTACATATCAGAGTTAGACGATTAGGACAATAGCACTTTAAAACAAATTTAAAGCGTGTAATAATAGAATAAGTAAATAACTAATTAAATTAAATAAAATGGCAAAAAGAAAAACAGCAAAGGTTAAGAACCTTGTAGAAAACCCAACAAGTATAACTGAAGATGAATTAAAAGACATTCAACAGCTTGTTCAAGCTTTAAACAATGGTCATATGAACGTTGGTAAACTATCTTCTCAAAAACACGCAATGTTACATCAAGTAACAATGTTAGAGGATAAAATGAAAGTTATGCAGGAAGAGTTAAAAGAAAAATATGGAGAAGTTAACATAAACATCCAAGACGGTTCTATAAATAAACAAGAGGATGTCGAAGTTAATTCGTAAGATAAGTATAGGTAAAGATTATAAAAATGACGCCATGCACTATTCTGTTGGACAGGAAGTGTATGGTGGTCATACCATATGTGATATATTAGAATCTGAAACTAAATTTAGTGTTTACATTAAAAAAGGTAAAGAGGTTTTACCTTGGAAAGATTTTAACAAGAACATGGGTATATCTATAGAGTACAATTTACAGTATTAATGAAAACTGTTTATGACTTTTTAGTATCGCCTGTTGACGATAGCAGGTATGATAACGTTAAAAAAGTTGGTGATAAAAGTTTAATATTAAACACTGAAATATCTAATCACCAGCATGTTAATAGAGAAGCTGTTGTTAATAGTATACCAGCAGCTTACAATACACCAATTAAAGTTGGTGATAAAGTACTTGTTCACCACAATGTTTTTAGAATGTTTAACAATATGAAAGGTAAAGAGGTCAACAGTAGGTCTTACTACAAAGAAAACCAATACTTTTTATCACTCGACCAGATGTATATGTACAACAATGGTGTTGGGTGGAGAGCACTTAATGGTTATTGTTTTGTAAAACCACTAATCAACAAGGACATATTAGATCAAGAAAAAGAAATACCACTAATGGGTATTGTTAAATACAGCGATGGAACTGTAAAACAAGGCGAGTTGGTAGGTTTTAAACCTGATTCAGAGTTTGAGTTTGTAGTTAACAACGAAAGACTTTATAGGGTTTTATCTAAATTTATTACAATTAAATATGAATATCAAGGAAACGAAGAAGAGTATAATCCAAGCTGGGCATAAAGCTGTAGAGGAGCTTATTAAAGTTGCTAAAGAAGCTATTGTAGATTCAGATGATGATTTAACTGCAGACAAACTTAAAAACGCTGCAGCAACAAAAAAGTTAGCTATATTCGATGCTTTTGAAATACTTAACAGAATACAAGAGGAAGAAGATTTACTAAACGACAAACCTACAGAAGTTAAAGAAAAAGTTTTTAAAGGTTTTGCAGAAGGTAGATCAAAGTAATGTACGAACAAAAGCTATATAAAGTAATAGAACCTGTAAAAAAGACTACTATAAGTAGACTTAATAAAGGTAAAAAATGGGAGTATGGTTATAACAAAGAGCATAACATTGTTGTTATATCTAGAACAGGTCAAATAGGAGAGATATATGAAATACAAAATTTTCAAATTGCGTTGCCAAAAGCTGGTGGTGTGTATAGCAACAAGGGTAAAAAGTGGAAACAGTTTGAATATCCTAAAGAGCTATCAAGACTTAAAAGTATATTTGACTGGAAGAACTATCCAGAAGAAAAGAAAGCACAATGGCACGACTATATCGACGAAGAGTTTAAACGAAGAGATGACGGCTTTTGGTTCGATAATAATGGGAAGGATACCTACATTACTGGTACTCATTACATGTATCTCCAATGGAGTAAAATTGATGTAGGTGCGCCAGATTTCAGAGAAGCAAATAGATTATTCTATATATTCTGGGAAGCGTGCAAAGCAGATAAGAGATGCTACGGTATGTGCTATCTTAAAAACAGAAGATCTGGATTTTCTTTTATGTCCTCTGCTGAAACTGTCAATCAAGCAACGATT
>Ga0115001_10001645_pt1 | contig 17259 bp, 18 predicted proteins | sample ArcticOcean_MG_C_12_FD_89869 | JGI IMG/M metagenome (GOLD analysis project Ga0115001, IMG submission 89869) | Marine microbial communities from western Arctic Ocean - ArcticOcean_MG_CB8_130 | ecosystem: Environmental > Aquatic > Marine > Oceanic | place: Arctic Ocean: Canada Basin | collected... | reverse complement strand
TGAAGCCGTTCAAGACTATCATAACGGAACATTTGCAAAATATTAATGACTAAAGCTATAATTATAAAAAAACAAGGTGGTCCAGAAGTTTTAGAGCTTTCAAATATTAAACTAGGCGCACCTGGTCCTGATGAAATAAAAGTAAAAAATATTGCAATAGGTCTCAACTATATTGATACCTACCATAGATCTGGTTTGTACCCTGTCAATCTCCCAAGCGGTATTGGTTTAGAGGGAGCTGGAAAAATTACTGAAGTAGGTTCTGAGGTAAAAGATTTAAGCATTGGTGATGATGTGGCATATGCTGGGGGAGCACCAAGTGCTTACGCCGAGGAAAGAATATTGCCAGCTCAACTTGGGGTAAAAATTCCAGATGGTATTTCTCATAAAGTTGCTGCCTGTATAATGACCAAGGGTTTAACAACTCATTATCTTCTCTGTAAAACTTACAAACTAACCTCGAAAGATGTCGTTCTTTTTCACGCGGCAGCTGGTGGTGTTGGGCAAGTTTTTTCACAGTGGGCAAAAAGTATTGGGTGTAAATTGATTGGTACTGTTGGGTCTGACGAAAAAATTGCCATTGCTAAAGAAAATGGTTGTGATCACGTAATTAATTACTCCAAACAAGATTTTGTCAAAGAAATTAATGAAATTACTAAAGGATCGGGTGTCTCAGTAGTTTATGATGGGGTTGGGAAAAGTACATTCAAAGGTTCAGTTCAGTGTTTACAGCCACGAGGTACAATGGTTTCCTTTGGTAATGCATCAGGTCCATTAGATCTTTTAAATGTTCCGAAAGATTTACAGTTTAAAAGTTTGTTTTTTACAAGACCAACAATGAAAGATTATTACGGAACTAGAAGTGAAGTTGTTGAGGGTTCAGAGAAATTATTTGAACTAATGAAATTTGGAAAAATAAAAATAAAAATATTTAAAGAGTATACATTAGCAGACGCCAAGCAAGCTCACATAGATTTAGAATCTAGAAAAATTAATGGTCCTGCTATTTTCACCATTAATGAATAATATTGTTTCTCCATGTATTAGTATTTGCAAAACAGATCCTGTAACAGGATTGTGTTATGGTTGCGCAAGAACAAATGAAGAAAAAAAAATATGGAAAGATGAAAATGTTAAAGATGAATGGAGATTAAATAATCTTCAAGAAATTCAAACTAGAATGTCTGGTTGGCAGCTAGAAACTTTCAAAGAATCTTACAAGTACAAAACTGAACACGGCCTTTCTTTATTTAAAAAAAACCTTTTAGAACAAAAATAAAACTATAAATCTTTTTTCATCGAGTCCATATCGCTCAAATGATATTTAAGTGCTTGGTTAGAAAGTCGTATTTCTTGTAAAAATAAAAAAATTGAAATTATCATACAGACACAGCATCCAGCAAAAATTATTCTTGCTGTATTTAAATCACTTAAATAAAGCATTAAAACTGTAGTCATGTTAAATAAGAAACCAAAAGCTGCAAAACCCATTGTATATTTTAATATATTCGTTCTTTTGTTCAAAACGTGCAACTGACTTTCCCATGCAGGTGGTGTGCGTTTTTCAAAAATGTACTGATCGTGTATTTTTCTAATTAAACTGCTCAAAGTGTGGAATCTATTGCTATACATGGTCATCATTAAAGGTATTGCAGGAAACATTAAAGCAGCGACTGTGTAATCTATATCCATATCGAATCAAATTGATTATGTAGATAGTGTTTGATATTTACAAGTAATTATTCACCGATGGCTCAACTAAAAATATTTATAAACCTTACAAGATTAAATAGACCTATAGGTTACATGTTGCTTTTCTGGCCTTGTAGTTGGGGTTTGGCGTATACCTACAGTTTAGAGCAAGATTTAAATCAATTTTTATATTTTCTTTTACTGTTTTTTTTAGGCTCAGTATTAATGCGAAGTGCAGGATGTATTGTTAATGATATTATTGATAGAGAAGTAGATCAAAAAGTTCAAAGAACAAAAAATAGACCCCTTGCCTGTGGCATGATCTCAGTAAAATTAGCTCTTACTTATACAGCTATACTTTGCAGCATAGCCTTTTTAATATTGATTCAATTTAATATTTTAACGATTGTTTTAGGTTTAGCTTCAATGGTGCTGGCTTTCACATATCCATTTATGAAAAGAATAACTTATTGGCCCCAATTGTTCTTAGGCATTACTTTTAACTGGGGGATTATAATGGCTTGGACGGCAGTAAATAATAACATTTCTACTGAAATTCTTATGCTTTATGCGTCAGCCATATTTTGGACATTAGGCTATGACACCATTTATGGGGTACAAGATATAGTTGACGATGAAATCATTGGAGTTAAATCGACATCTATTAAGTTTAAAAATAATATAAAGTTTTTTGTTAGTTTTTGTTATTTTGTAAGCTCCACTTTAATTATTTTTTTATTTTATGATAAATTTAATTTTAATAAATCTTCTCTCTTGATGGTGATTTATATTTTCAGTTTAATTTATCAAATAATACGATTTAAAGAAAATAATTCTAAAAGATGTTTAAAAAACTTTAAAATAAATAATTTTTCTGGTCTTTTTTTATTTTTTGGAATTTTTTTAATTAATTAAATTATGAAATTAAAAGAACTATTAACAATTCTTAAACGACTGTATAGGGAACATGTAAAAAGATATCTTAAAAGAATACTTGTTGCCCTCTTTTTGTCATTGATAGTAGCTGGTAGCACTGCTGCAACTGCGTGGCTTTTAGATCCGGCTGTTAAAAAGATTTTTATTGAACAGGATAAAACTTTAGCTTGGTTAATACCTCTTTGTATAATTCTTGCTTTTTCCTCTAAAGGGATTTCACTCTATTTTGCAAGAATCAATATAATAGTAGTTGGCAATAGAATAGCTGGAGAGTTGCAAAAAAAAATATCAAACATAATGCTTTCAGCTGATATTCAAACTTTGGATAACAGGCACTCTGGAAAATATATTGCAAACATTAATTACGACTGCCTCTCAATCCAAACCCTTGTAAGCACTGGCGTTCTTAATATTATGAAGGATACTTTTTCTTTAATTGCTTTGGTGTATTTAATGTTTTATCAAAACTGGAAATTAGCATGTTTTGCTCTCATTATGATGCCTTTAGCAATTTTTTTAGCAAAAAATCTTGGAAAAAGAATAGGGAAAGTACAAGCAGAAGCGGGTGAACTAACTGGAAGTTTCACGTCTTTTTTATCAGAAATTTTTAAGGCCTCAAAAATGATTAGAGTTTATCAAAAAGAAAAAGCGGAAAATTTAAAAGCTGAAAGTTATATAAATAATTTAATAGAAAAAAATATTAAAATTGGGAGTGTAATGATAAGGGCTACGCCCATTATGGAAACTTTAACAGGATTTATGATCGCAGGTTTTATTTTTTACTCGGGAAAATTAATAAGTAGTGGAGAGTTAGAGTTAAACAATTTTTTTTCTTTTTTAGCTGCTATGATGCTTGCTTATCAACCTATCAGGTCTCTTGCTACAATTAACATGCTAGCGTACCAAGGTGCTGCTGCTGCTAAAAGAATTTTCACAGTAATCGATAATCCAATTCAAACAAAAAATGATGAAACCCTTCCGTATTTAAAAACTGATAAATGCAATATAATTTTTGAAGATATTAGTTTTCATTACGTCAATACAAGCGAAAAAGCTATTAGAAAAATTAATTTAGAGATTAAAGGTGGCTCGATAGTTGCCTTTGTTGGTCACAGTGGTGCGGGTAAAAGTACTATTATTAATTTGCTACCTAGATTCTATGAACCTCAAGAAGGTAAAATTTTTATAGATGGTCAAAATATACATCAGGTTTCTTTATATTCTTTAAGAAAAAATATATCTTTAGTGAGTCAAGATGTAATCCTATTTGATGACACTATTAAGAACAATATAGCATATGCCAACCCTAAGGCTACACAAGAAGAAATAGTTGAGGCATGTAAGTTTGCGGCTTCGGATGAGTTTATTCAAAAACTACCTGATGGTTATGATACCCTAATTGGAGAAAGTGGCGTGAGATTGTCTGGTGGTGAAAAGCAAAGAATATCTATAGCACGTGCAATATTAAAAAAATCTCCAATTATCCTTCTTGATGAAGCCACGTCCTCTTTAGATGCAGATTCAGAGCAGGTAGTGCAAAATGCTATTACTAATTTAACAAAAAACAAAACAACTTTGGTCATCGCTCATAGACTATCAACTATATATAATGCTGATAAAATTTTTCTTTTAAAAAGTGGGTCTATTGTTGACTCTGGCAATCACGATTCCCTAATGAAGAACTCAAGTGAATATAGATCATTAGTTGAAAAACAGCTAAAATAAATTAATGCTGCAAATTTACAGATGTTTAACATATTTTTTTTTTCCATTCTTTATTATCTTGATTTATTTAAGATCGATTTTTAAGAAAGAAGATAAAATAAGATTTAAAGAAAAAATTTTTTCCTCACATTTTAAAGCGCTTAAAAACTATGATGAAAAGTTGATTTGGTTTCACGCCGCAAGTATTGGAGAATGTTTAAGTATTCTACCTTTAATAAGTGAAATAAATCGTAAACATAAAAAAGTAAATTTTTTAATAACCACGGTGACTCTTAGTTCTTCAAAACTTCTAGAAAAAAAATTAAATAAGCATCGAAATATTTCTCATCGTTTTTTTCCTTTAGATCTTAAAAATCTTGCAAAAAATTTTTTGAATGACTGGAAACCAGACTTAGTGTGCTTTGTAGAAACAGAGATTTGGCCAAATTTTTTATTTGAGATTAAAAAAAAAAAAATTCCTTTATTGCTTATAAATGCAAGGTTAACTAAAAAAACATTTAATAAATGGAAAATTATTCCAAATTTTGCAAAAAAAGTTTTTAATAATTTTGATTTATGTCTTGCTGCTAGCAATGAGTCAAAAATTAATTTGAAGAATTTTCAGGTTCAAAACTTAAAATATATTGGCAATCTGAAATATTCATTTCAAAGTAATCTAGATGAACTTCAAGATTCTGAAAAAAGAATTTTAAATAATTATAAAACTTGGTGTGCTGTTAGCACTCATAAAGGTGAAGAACTTACAGTTCTAAAAACACATATTGAAATTAAAAAGAAATATGCCAATGCCTTAACTATAATTATACCAAGACATGTTAGTAGGTCTATCTATGTTAAAAATTTATCTGAAAAATTAAATCTTAATGCGCAAATTTTAAACGATAATGATTTAATAAGTTCAGGCGTAGAAATTTTAATAATCAATTCTTTTGGAATTTTGCCTAAGTACTTTAATTACTGTAAAAATATTTTTATTGGCAAATCTCTTTTAAAAGAAAAACAAAATGTCGGTGGCCAAAATCCCATTGAAGCTGCAAAATTAGGATGTAAAATATTTCATGGGCCCTATGTGTATAATTTTAATGAAGTATACGAATTTTTGAAATTTCATGGCATAGCTGAGCAAATAGATAATGAACTAGAATTATCTAAAAAATTGATAAAAAGTTTTGAAAATTTAGTAGAGGTAAATCAAAAAAACCTAAATCTATTGAATAACTATGGTGAAAAAATACTAAAAGAAACTGCTCTAGAAATAGATCAATATTTAAAATAGACCATGAAAATATTAAAACCAAAGTTTTGGCACAAAAAAAATTCTTTTCTTTCGTTTCTTTTATTGCCTGCATCAATTTTATTACAATTTATAATTATTATAAAAAAGACTTTAAAAAGAAAAAAAAAATTTTCTATTCCAGTTATTTGTGTCGGTAATATATATATAGGTGGAACTGGAAAAACTCCTTTATGTATTGAGCTTACTGAGATATTGAGAAAATATAATAAAAAGACTGCAATAATTAAAAAATTCTATAAAAACCAGGAAGATGAATTTAGATTAATAGAATCTAAAAAAGTAAAATTATTTAAAAATATATCTAGAGTTGATGCTATAAAAAAAGCTGAAATAGAAAAATTTGACTGCGTAGTTTTAGATGATGGCTTTCAAGACCCGTCTATAACAAAAAATTTAAATATTATTTGTTTTAATGAAAAGCAATTAATAGGAAATGGAATGACGCTGCCATCTGGACCACTTAGAGAGCCTTTTTCTTCTATCAAAAATAGTCAGATAATTCTAATTAATGGTAATTTTAATAAAGTTTTTGAGGAAAAAATAAGAGCAGTATCTAGCAGTATTAGCATTTACTACTCTGAGTACTTCCCAACTAATTTAGCTAAATTTGCTAATCAGGATTTACTTGCCTTCGCAGGAATAGGAAACCCAAGTAATTTTTTTAAACTCTTAGATGAAAATAATTTAAAAATAGTTAAAAAAGTATCTTTTCCAGACCATTACAATTATTCTTTAGAAGAATTAGAAAATTTAGTTAAGTATTCTAAAGACAATAAGTTAAAAATGATTACTACTACAAAAGATTACTTTAGAATTAAGCATTATAATATACCAGAAATTGAATACTTGGATACAAACCTCAAAATTAAAAATAAAGATAAATTTGAAGAAGAGATAAAAAATGTTTTTAGTAAAAATTATTAAATATTTTATTCAATCAATATTTATTTATTTATTTTTTATTATTGTAAAAATAGTCGGCTTAAATTTAAGTAGAAAGCTTTTTTCTTTTCTTTTTAAAAAAATAGGTCCTTTTATAAAGTCGGAAAAAATTATCAACGAAAATTTAATAAAATTTCTTGGCTTTCAAAATATAGAAATCAAGAAAAATATTAAAATTAAAATGTGGGAGAACTACGGAAAAACTTTTGTAGAATATTTGTATTTGAGAAAATTTAAGAACACTAGTAATCATGTTGAAATCAAAGGGGAGGAGATATTAAATAGGATAAAAAAAGATAATAAACCAGTTATTTTTGTTTCAGGACATTTTGCAAATTTTGAGTTGATGTCGATGGAATTAACTAAACGAAATTTAAATTTAGCTACAATTTACAGGCCACTAAACAATTTTTTTTTAAATCCTTTCATGGAATACCTAAGAAAAAAATATATATGCCAAAATCAAATTAAAAAAGGTTTAGCCGGTGTTAAAGATGCTATTAGGTATATAGAGAATAATTTTAGTATTGCTCTCATGATAGATCAAAGAGTTAGTGAGGGGAAAAAATTACCTTTCTTTGAACATATGGCGCTTACAACAACTATGCCAGCACAAATGGCTCTAAAATTTAATTTAGAAATTATTCCTATTCATATTTTCAGAAAATCTAATGATAGCTTTTTAATGGAAATTTGCGAACCAATTAAAATTCAGAGAGAAGAAGATCATGAGACAAATAAATTAAATATTTCTATAAAATTGAATAAAATTCTTGAAAAAATGATATCTAGATATCCTGAACAATGGATATGGACTCACAACCGTTGGAAATAATTATTTTTTTTTTTTTAATTTCTCATATTTTATTTTTACTTCAATAGGAGAAAAATAAGCTTCTTGTAGTTCAATATTCCAGTAATTTAGGTTTTCAAGTGGTATAAGTTTTTTTGAAACTGCACAAATAACGTGATCACCCTCTTCCAGGATATCAAATGAGTTAGGTTGATATTTAAGCACAGCTTTTTTTTTGATCATAAACAAGAATAGTATATATAATATATTTTTTCATATGAATATTGCTTTAATTGGAAGTGGTGGAAGAGAGCATGCGCTTTGTCAAAAAATGTATGAATCTAATACTGCTAATAAAATTTACTGTATTCCAGGAAATGCTGGTACAGCCTCTATTGCTACAAATTTAGATATAAATTTTTTAGATTTTAAAAAACTTTTATCTACTATAAAATTTTATAATATAAATCTAGTTGTCGTTGGGCCTGAGTTACCTCTAGTTAAAGGAATTGTAGATTTCTTAAAAAAAAATAAAATTAAAGTTTTTGGTCCCGATAAATATGCCGCAAAATTAGAGGGTTCAAAAGTATTTATGAAGTCCTTGTGTAAGCAACACAAAATTCCAACAGCTGGTTTTAAAATTTGTAAAAATAAAAAAGATATCAAAATATTTCTTGCTAAACATAGATTGCCAATAGTTGTTAAGGCAGATGGGTTAGCTTCAGGAAAAGGAGTAGTTATTTGTCAATCAAAAAAAGAAGTCGAAAAATTTAGTAATGAAATTTTTTTAGGAAAATTTAAAAGTTCAAAAAAACTAATTCTTGAGGAGTTTTTAAGCGGTGAAGAAGTTAGTTATTTTTTAATTGTAGATAAAAAACATTTTTTATTTATAGGTTCTGCACAAGACCATAAACGTGTAGGAGAGAATGATACTGGGGCTAATACTGGTGGTATGGGTGCTTATTCTCCAGCCATGATTATAAATAAAAGTTTAGAAAAAAAGATAATTAAAAAAATTGTAAGACCAACTCTTAAAGCACTCAATTCCAAAAATCATCCCTACACTGGATTTTTATATGTTGGGCTTATGATAAAAAATAACGAGCCTTACTTAATAGAGTATAATGTCAGAATGGGAGATCCAGAGTGTCAAGTCATTATGCCAAGACTAAAAACTAACTTGGTTAAATTACTGAAAGCTTCTGTAGAAAACAGACTTGATAAAGTTAAAATTAAGTGGAGGAAAGATAAGTGTATGACTATTGTGGTCTGTGCTAAAGGTTATCCCGGAAAGCAATTAACTAGCAAAAAAATAAATTTAAAAAAATTAAGTTTAAATAAAAAATCCTTTGTATTTCATGCGGGAACTAAAATAAAAGATAATTTTTTATATTCAAATGGTGGCCGTGTCTTAAGTATAGTTGTGCTGGGAAATACTTTTTATAAAATAAGAAATCAAATTTTTAAAATAATTAAAATGATTAATTGGAAATTTGGTTTCTTTAGAAGAGATATAGGTTGGAGAGTAATTAAAAGAAAATGAGAATTGTAGGAGGTTTTTTAAAAGGAAAAAAAATAGACTTTTTAAAATCTAAAACTACACGGCCTCTTAGAGACTTTGTTAAAGAAAATATTTTTAATGTCATAAATCACTCAAATTTAATTCAAGTTAAATTAGAGAATTCCAACGTATTAGACGTTTATTCTGGAACAGGCTCATTTGGGATAGAATGTATTTCTCGAGGGGCTAATAGAACTACTTTTATAGAAAACAACAACACAACCTTAACAATATTAAAAAATAATCTTAATAATTTAAAGATTGAGGAAAAGTCTGATGTTTATAGTGAAAAAACAAATTTATTTTTTAAAAGATCGGGAAATGAAAATAAGTTTGAAATTATTTTTTTTGACCCACCTTTTGCAGAAAATTTTTTTATAGATGAATTAAAGATGATTAAGAATTCTCAAATTTATAAGAAAAAAAATTTAATTATTATTCATAGAGAAGCCACCTCAAATGATGAAATTTTTAAAACAATAAATATTCTTTTAACTAAAAGCTACGGTAGATCTAAAGTTATTTTTGGAACACTTTAGCTCAAGTACTTTTTTGTTAAGAGCTTTACCTGTTCTACAGCTGGCTGATCAAATGGATTAATATGTAGCAACTTTCCAACCAAAACAGTCTCCATTATAAAATAAGAAAATAATTCACCTAATGTTTCCTCATTTATTTTATTAATTACAAACTCTTGATAAGGAATGTTTTTACTTTTTAACACTTTTATTAAAGCATTTTTTTGCGCTTCTTTAACTTTTGAAAAATCTTGATTTTTTACATATCCAAAATTTTTTCCAAACATATTATGATTTATTTTCATTTTTTTATTCAACTTTAAACTAAATATATAAAATAATTTATCTTTTGGACCGTCTAAATATAGTTGCATTAAACTGTGGTGATCTCTTGGAGCTGGTGAAATGACTGGTAATATTCCTCTCCCACCTTTTCCTAAACTTTCTGCCATCAATTGTTGGCACCAATAAAGAAATTCATTTAATTCTGTTGTGTAATTTAAAAATATTAAAGAGTTAATTTTTTTTAATTTATAAATATGAGCTAATTTAACTACGCTACCTAAAAATAAATTTTTTTCTTCGGATCTAAAAAAACTTAATAAGTTCTTTCTAAAACGGCTTACTTTTAAGCCCATAAAGTAAGCGGGCAGCATACCTACTTCAGACAAAACCGAGTATCTTCCCCCAATATACTTTCTGTGTTCGATCAGTAAAATTTTTTTATTTTTGGCAAATATATTTAATAAATTATCTTTTTTTTCTGTAACGATAATTGTGTTGTTTTTATTAATTTTTGTTTTGAATAAATTACTATTTATTAATGTCTCCAAAGTGTTTCCAGACTTTGAAATTATTATAAAAAGACTTTTTTTAAATTTTATATTTTTTTTTAATTTTTCAATTTGCAATTGATCTAGATTATTAAAGAAAATAAAATTTTTTTTTATTTTATTATTACAAAATGAATGTATAGCTTCTGCACCCAGGGAAGAGCCTCCCATACCAATCAAAATTATAGATTTATATTTTTTAAATTTTTTAAGCTCTGAATATTTAAAATTAAAATTAAAACTTTTGCTAAAAGAGTGAAATATGTCCTGCTTACTATCTAGAGAATATAAAATACTATTAATAATTTTATTTAATTTTGCTTTATCTTTTTTGAAAAAACTTTTGCTAAAATAACGTGAGCCTATAACATTTTTTAAGTTAATATTTTTTTTCACTATTTAATTCTTTTGAGAATAGACTCTTCTGTTGATGACGATTTAATTTGATCGCTACCAGACTCTTTTTTTCGAACTTTTAGAATGTTTTCAATACTACTTTGTTCCGCTTGTTTTTCAATCGATCGTGGCTCTGGTATTTTTCCAAATCCAGGCGGTTGTGTTAGTGGTTCTTTTTTTTTAATTAAAAACTCGTCTGAACTTGTCTTATCGTTTCTTAATACTTTACCCGCTTCCCCCATGGTAGTGCAACTTGCAACAATCAATAAACCAAATAATAAAATCAGTAATTTCATCAACTTCATTTTTTTTTAAATATTATATCTTTTATAAGAATTAAAATAATTCCTAGTGTAATAAATATATCTGCAATATTAAAAGTAAACCAGTGAAAATCTTTCATGTGAAAATCTATAAAGTCTGGTACAGCAAAATAAATTAACCTATCATATACATTTCCTATTGCTCCTCCCAAAATTAAAGAAAATAATATTTTCTCAAGAAAGTCAGCTTTAGTTATTAAATATACTAAAAAAATTATAACTAAAAAAATTAACAAAGTAATAAGATGATAGTATAAATTTGCATTTTGGCTTAACAACCCAAAGCCTATTCCAGTGTTCCACACCAAATCAAAATTTAGATATTCATTCACAAATATACTTTTATTATTTATCTGATGATTAATTATTGCTGTTTTAGTTACTCTATCTAAAATAAAAACAAATATAGTTACTAATATTGGAATTATTGTTTTTTTAGAAAAAATTTGATTTTTAAGGTTTTTTGAAATATTCATTTATTTTTACTTATTCACCGCTACATCACATCTTAAACATTTGTTTTTCAAAATTTTCCAACATCTAGGACATTTGCTTCCAATAGCTTTTTTTACAACAACTCTTAATTTCTCATCACTATCTTTAATTTTTTTTGCTTTGGACGTTATAAAATATTCTTCTAAATTCAGATTCTCTAGAAGATTAAATTCTTTTTCGTTTGCATAAATTTCAATGTCTGCTTCTAAACTCGAACCTATCTCTTTGTTTGTTCTTTTTTCTTCAATTGCGAGGTTTACTTCTTGTTTTATTTGATGGAGATTTTCCCATTTTTTTTTAAGCTCATTGTTCTCCCAGCTTTTTGGAATAACAGGGAAAAGAGACTCATGTATACTACTTTCACTTTTCTGTACTAGGCTAAAAATTTCCTCTGTAGTAAAAACAAAAATTGGAGCAAACCATTTAATAAGGCATTCTAAAATTATATTTAGTACTATGATGCAATCTTTACGTTTTTTTGAATTTAAACTATCGCAATACAAAACATCTTTTCTGATATCAAAATAGAATGAAGATAAGTCTAATGTACAAAAATTTAAAATCTCTTTATAAGTTTTATGAAAATTATAATTCGCTAAGTTGCTTTTGATAGATATGTCCAAAGCATAAAGTTTACCTAATATGTATCTTTCAATTTCTGCAAAATCTTTTATATTTATTTTTTTTAAATCTTGTTGCTCAAATTTATCTTGTATGTTTCCTAGAATAAATCTAAATGTATTTCTAATTTTTCTATAAGACTCTGCGTGCTGTGCTAATATTGTATTGTCAATTCTTAAATCTTCAGCATAATCAGATGAGGCAACCCAAGCCCTTAATATATCTGCACCATAATTTTTTAAAATATCATTTGGCGATGTAACGTTCCCAGCTGATTTTGACATTTTCATACCCTTGCCATCCACAACAAAACCATGGGATAATATACTTTCAAAGGGCGCTCTTCCTCTGGTACCGCAAGATTCTAACAACGAAGAGTGAAACCACCCTCGATGCTGATCTGATCCTTCAAGATACATATCTGCAGGCCACTTAAGATCTTTTCTTTTTTCCAGAACAAAACTGTGTGTTGAGCCGCTATCAAACCACACTTCAACAATATCTGTTAATTTTTCATAATCGGCTATATTATAATCATCACCTAAAAATCTTTTTGGGTCATCCGTAAACCAACAGTCTGAACCTTCTTTTTCATAAATTGTGGCTATACGATTAATAACTTTTTGATCCCTAAGAGGCTCTTTTGTTTTCTTGTTAACGAATATTGGTAAAGGAACTCCCCAGGACCTTTGTCTTGAAACACACCAATCTGGTCGCCCTTCAACCATTGATAGTAATCTTTCTTTACCTTTTGGAGGGTAAAAATTAGTTTCATTAATTGCTTTAATTGCTTTATTCCTTAAAGAATTTTTTTCCATTGAAATGAACCATTGGGGAGTTGCTCTATAAATTAAAGGGGCCTTTGATCTCCAAGAGTGAGGGTAGCTATGTTGAAGTTTATCATTTTTTAATAATTTTTTTACTTCTTTTAACTTTTCAATAACAACTGGATCAGCTTTAAAAACATGTATTTTTGTAAAATGTAGAATTTCGTCTGTGTAGTAACCTGCATTATCAATTGTATATTTTGATGGAATATTATGTTTCAGACATAAATTAAAATCATCAGGTCCATGGCTTGGCGCACAATGAACAATGCCTGTACCCTGTTCTAAATTTACGAATCTTGCTTCTAACATGGGTACATCAAAATTATAACCTAATATTTCAAAAGGATGCTTGCAGATAGTACCTGCAAATTCTGAACCACTAAAAGTTTTTAAAATTTTAAACTTTTCTATATTACAGGATTTAACAATTGAATCTAAAAGGTTTGCAGCAACTACTATTTTTTTTTCTTTAAAATTTTCTAGATCGTTTATTTCTACTAAAGCATATTCTATGCTATTATTAAAAGCCAATGCTCTATTTGCTGGAATAGTCCATGGTGTTGTTGTCCATATAATAATATTGGAGTCTTTTAAAAACTCTTTGGGACTATCTTTAACTTTGAAAGCAACAAATATAGTGTTTGATGTGTGATCTTTATATTCAACCTCAGCATCTGCTAAAGCTGTTCTTTCAACAGTAGACCAAAATACTGGCTTGAAACCCTGATACAAACTACCGTCTAATAAAAATTTACCAAGCTCACGAACTATCTGTGCCTCAGCAGCAAAGCTCATTGTAGAGTAATAGTTTTCAAAGTCTCCGACTACACCAAGCCTTTTAAATTCGTTAATATGAATATCTATCCACTCTTTGGCAAACTCTCTACATTCTTTTCTAAAATCTTTAATAGGAACTTCATCTTTATTTTTCTTATTTTTTTTATATCTCTCTTCAATTTTCCATTCAATTGGTAGTCCATGACAATCCCAGCCAGGAACATACACGGAGTCCTTTCCATTCATCTGATGAAATCTTACAACCATGTCTTTAAGTATTTTATTTAGAGCAGTCCCCATATGAATATGTCCATTGGCATAAGGAGGCCCATCATGAAGAACGAACTTTTCTTTACCTTTTGAATTTTTTCTAATTTTTTCAAAAATTTTATTTTTTTCCCATACTTTTAAAATTTCTGGTTCTTTTTGTGAAAGATTTGCTTTCATGGAAAAAGATGTTTTCGGAAGATGCAGGTTTTCTTTGGACATTATTTTTTTGTTACAGTTATGTCTTTTTTAATTTGATTTTTTAATTCGCTAATATTTTTAAATTTTTTTTCTGGTCTGATAAATTTTATAAAACTGACTTTAAGTATCTTTTTATATAAATTTACCTTTATTCCAAATATATTTACCTCGAGTAGTAAGGTTTTACCATTAAATGTAGGCCTATAACCTATGTTTGCTATACCCTTTTTTTTAAAGTTTTTAGATTCTACATTAACAGCATAAACGCCTAGTTTCGGAAGAGCATATGAGTTCCATTTAATATTACATGTTGGAAACCCAATCTTTCTTCCTCTTTTTTGGCCTCTAATAACTTCACCTTTTATTGACCAAGGTCTACCTAAATATTTTTGAGTATTATAAACATTCCCTTTAGCTATACTTGCTCTAATTAAAGAAGAAGAAATTATTTTTTTATTTTTTTTAAAAGGAGTGGTAATAATTGTCTTGTAAGAATATTCATTTTCAAATTTTTTTAGTGTATTAATGTTACCAGTCCTTTTTTTTCCAAATCTAAAATTACGACTTACAAAGAGATACTTGCTTTTTAGCTTATTGACTAAAATTTTTTTAATAAAATTATCTGCACTTATTTTTGAAAATAAATTATTAAATTTAATTATAATTAAAAAATCTAATTTAATTTTTTTTAAATAATAAATTTTTTGTTCAATTAAATTTATTCTATGGTGCATTATATCTTTATTAAAAAACATTGCGGGAATTGGCTCAAAAGTTATTACACCAAATTTTAAATTTTCTTTTTTTGCTTTTGACAATGCTTGATTTAATACTTTCTGATGCCCCAGATGAAGACCGTCAAAATTTCCAATGGCAATGACAGCATTTTTATGGTTTTTTTTAATGTTTAAATTTTTATAAACTATCATTTTACCAAATTAATTGAGATTGATAATAACTTGCTCTAACCTGATATTTTAATGAAAGTCTTTTAAGCTGACTTTCATCTTTAAATTCGGTTCTGTGAACACCATCGGAAATAAAAATTGAATCTATTTTCATAATGTTAGCTCCCTTGATATCAGTATTAAAATTATCTCCTATGGCAATAGCTTTTTCATTATCTTTAAAACACATTGTGTAAATTTCTTTATAGGGTTTACCGAAATAAATTGATTTTCCACCGATTGACTCAAAAAGTTTAGCTATTGTACCGGCGCAATATTCTACAACTTCACCTTTGTGAACAATCAAATCTGGATTTGTACAAATAAGTTTTTTTGATACATAATTTTTTAATAAACTTTTGTGGTAGTCTAAATCTTTTTCTTTACCTTCGACTAAACCAGTGCATAAAATAAAGTCGCACTGATCTAAAGTTGATTTATTTTTTTTAATATTGATAAAGATTTCGTTATCTTTGCTAGGACCGAGATGAAAGAATGTTTGACCAAACCTTTTTTCCTCTAAAGCTTTCATTGATGCTTCGCCGGATGACATAATATTTTTAAGCAAGCCTTCTCCCATTCCAAGATTTAAGAGATATTTCTTAACTACAGAACATGGCCTTGGAGCATTAGTTAAAAAAACAACTTTTTTTTTATTTTTAATCAAATTTTCTATTGCCTCTATAGCTTTTAAATTAAGCCTAATTCCATTGTGCACAACTCCCCACAGATCAATAATGAAAGTATCGTATGAATTATAAATTTCCGCTAAATGATTTAATTTTTTCAATTTAAAAGCTCCAGTTTCAATGCTTATAGAAAAATAAACAAAATATAGCAATATATGCCATTTTGAGACCACCATTCATGATACTGGCACTTGAAATTTTCTGAAAACACACCATATCAAGCCTACAATCAAATTTGAAGGAGTAAAAAATGAAATTTAGACCATTACATGACCGAGTGTTAATTGAGGTGCTTGATAGTGAAGCAAAAACAGCAGGAGGAATAATTATTCCAGATACTGCAAAAGAAAAACCACAAGAAGGAGAAGTTGTAGCTGTAGGACCTGGGGCCAAAACTGAAGATGGAAAATTAATTCCAATGGACGTTAAAGTTGGAGATATTGTACTTTTTGGAAAGTGGTCAGGAACCGAAGTTAAAATAGATAATAAAGAATACAGTATTATGAAAGAATCCGACATTATGGGAATTTCAAAAGGTAAATAAGATAGAGATCAAATAAAGGAGATAAAAAATGGCAAAAGTAATTAAATTTGGAATAGAAGCAAGAGCTAAAATGCTCAATGGAGTTGATATTTTAGCTAATGCTGTAAAAGTAACATTAGGCCCTAAAGGCCGAAATGTTGTTATGGACAAATCTTATGGAGCGCCAAGAACTACAAAAGATGGTGTATCTGTAGCTAAAGAAATTGAGCTTGAAGATAAATTTGAAAACATGGGTGCTCAAATGGTTAAAGAAGTCGCAAGCAAAACTAATGATAACGCTGGTGACGGAACAACTACAGCAACTATTCTTACTCAAGCAATTGTGAAAGAGGGATTAAAATATGTAACAGCTGGAATGAATCCAATGGATCTTAAACGTGGAATCGACAAAGCTGTAGAATTTGTAATTGATAAATTAAAAACAAGTTCCAAAAAAGTAAAAACTAACGAAGAAGTTGCTCAAGTGGGAACAATTTCCGCAAATAGTGAAAAATCAATAGGAGACATGATTTCAAAAGCAATGCAAAAAGTTGGCAATGAAGGCGTGATTACAGTTGAGGAAGCTAAAGGTTTTGAAACAGAGCTTGATGTAGTTGAGGGTATGCAGTTTGATAGAGGATATTTATCTCCATACTTTGTGACTAATACAGAAAAAATGATTACAGAATTAGATAATCCTCTGATTCTTTTAGTTGAAAAAAAATTAGCGAACTTACAAGATATAGTTCCTCTGTTAGAAGCTGTTGTGCAGGCTAGCAGACCTTTGATGATAGTTGCTGAAGATGTTGAAGGCGAAGCTCTTGCAACTTTAGTGGTTAACAAACTTAGAGGTGGGCTAAAAGTTGTAGCTGTAAAAGCTCCAGGTTTTGGCG